>Ga0302325_10033355_pt1 | contig 10550 bp, 8 predicted proteins | sample Palsa_T0_2_FD_201948 | JGI IMG/M metagenome (GOLD analysis project Ga0302325, IMG submission 201948) | Peat permafrost microbial communities from Stordalen Mire near Abisko, Sweden - Palsa_T0_2 | ecosystem: Environmental > Terrestrial > Soil > Palsa > Peat permafrost | place: Sweden: Abisko...
CTATCGCTCCCTCTACGGCGGGTGCGGCGGGTACCGAATAGCGGTCGCCGGAAAGCCAGCCGGAAGCCGCCAGGACGATCCCGCCCACGGCCGTGGCCGCGAGTATCCGGACGGCCTGGCGGGAGAACTCAGAGCACACCCAGAGCTGGTACAGGTGCGCCATCTGGAGTACCACGAGCGTCGAAACGACAGCCGCGAGCCATACGCCTACCGAGTGGTCCGGGCGCAGCTGGCTCTGGAAGAGCATCGGAGTCCCCCAGGCCAGAGAGATTGCGACGAGATCACCGAGGAAGAGCTGCCGCCGGAGGGATCCTTCGGATCGAGTTCTCCGTACGCCGCGAGCCGGATTCGGGTCGGCGATGATCGGCGTCTCGCGCGGGCGCAGCGCGGCCATGGTCGGCGTTTCGTCCAGCAGGCGTGGCCTGCCGTCTTCTGGATCCGTTGATGCCGCATCTGTTGTTGAAGCCACGCGTTCCCCCCTTCGGTGTCCCTGCGGGTCGGATCACCGGCGTTTCGTTTGGTCGGTACGACGATCATCAGGATCACTGGAGAGCCCGAATTGATACACACGGCTGGCTGTTGAGGCAACGTTTCTGGGGCAGACCGGGTGTATCAACCCGCCCGGCGCCTGCTCTTCTCAACTGTGTATGGCCCTGGCGGCGGCTCGCCCCAGGTATCACTGCCGGACCTCCAGCCTCTTTTGAATGTAGGTGGCCGTCAAGACCGACACCGAGGAGCACCTCTGCCCGTGAGGCCAGACGATCGCAGGAACCGGCCGGGAGCCGAGCCCCAGGCGGCACGGCGTGCTCGCGTGCTTCCCGGCACAGACGGGATGTTCATCCTCGACCACGGCATCTGCCTGGCAGACCGCACACCCGAGGAGCCGGGCGTGTGGTGCCTATCCAACCTCCGCGCCGCTGTTTCGTTCACGATGGAGACAACCACCAATGACTGCAATTGACCTACGCGACCTGCCCGACGAACTGCCTCCCGCTGCCCCGAAGTTCCCCGCCGCGCCGTTCGATAGCGCCGGATCGTTCTTCGACGCGTACTTCGAGGAGACCGCCCGGGCGGCCGGCACCATCGACTGGGTCGAGGTGGAACGTGCGTCAGCGTTGCTCACCGAGGCCTATCGAGCCGGCCGCACCGTATTCTCGTGCGGCAACGGCGGGTCGGCGGCCATCGCCAACCATCTCCAGTGCGATCACCTCAAAGGCATTCGGACGGGTACCGATCTGACTCCCCGAGTGGTCAGCCTGAGCTCCAACATCGAACTCATCACCGCCATTTCGAACGACATCGGGTACGAAGACGTCTTCTCCTACCAGCTCCAATCGCAGTCGCAGCCGGGGGACGTGCTGATCGCCATATCCTCCTCCGGCCGCTCGCCGAATATCGCCCGGGCGCTCACGTGGGCCAGCAAGCATGGCCTGCGGACGATCGCGCTAACGGGGTTCACCGGGGGCACTGCCCGTACGGTAACCGAAGTCGCGATCCACGTCGACTGCACGAACTACGGGATCGTGGAGGACCTGCATCAGGCGGCCGTGCACGCCATGGCGCAGTACATCCGACTCTCCCGGATGGCGACCGAGGCCATTGCCGACACCACCTTCTGATCCGGTGGCGGCAGGCCCAAGAAAGAGGAGGCAGCGTTGAAGATCCTGGTGACAGGCGGGGCGGGCTTCATCGGCTCGCACACGTGTGATCGCTTGCTGGCGCTCGGGCATGAGGTGGTCGTGCTCGACGCGCTGACCCCCCCGGTGCATCAGGGCCGGCAATGGCCGAGCTATCTGGATCGGCGGGTCGATGCCTATGAGGGCGACGTAACGAACCGCGAGTTGCTGACCAACCTGCTCCGGCGGGTGGACGCGGTCTACCATTTCGCCGCATACCAGGACTACCTGACCGACTTCGCCCGGTTCACCGCGGTCAATGTGGTCTCCACGGCGCTCATCTACGAGATCATCCTGGCCGAGCGCCTGGAGATGGCCCGGGTGGTCGTAGCGTCCTCCCAGTCTGCCTTGGGCGAGGGGCTGTACCGGTGCGAACGCGACGGCGAGGTGACGCCGGGCATGCGACCGGAGTCGGCCCTGTCGCAGGGTCATTGGGACATTCCTTGCCCCCAATGCGGCGGACCGCTAGAGATGCTTCCGACACCCGAACGGATCGCCAACCCGCAGAACGCTTACGGGATGTCCAAGTACGGCGAGGAGATGGTGGCCGTCAACCTCGGCCGCCGCTATGACATTCCCACCGTTGCCTTGCGCTACAGCATCGTGCAGGGGCCGCGCCAGTCCGTGCACAACGCCTATTCGGGTGCTTGCCGCATCTTCAGCCTGCACTATCTCCAGGGCCTGGCTCCGACCCTTTACGAGGACGGCGAAGCCATCCGCGACTACGTCAACATCGACGACGTCGTAGACGCCAACGTGCTGGTGCTCGAAGACGAGCGGGCCATAGGCCGGGTGTTCAACGTGGGGGGCGGCCGGGCGATAACCACCCGGGAGTTCGCCGACATCGTCATGCGGCATTACGGGTCCTCGCAGCCGGGCAAGACAACCGGCGAATACCGGTTCGGCGACACCCGCCACATCCTGTCCGACACGAGCGCCCTTCAGGCCCTTGGCTGGTCCCCCCACCGCACCGCCGCGCAGTCCGTCGCCGCCTACGCCACGTGGCTGGCCGACTTCGACGGTCTCGACGCGATCCTGTTGAAGGCCAACGCCCGGATGCGGGAGCTCGGTGTCGTCCGTAAGGCGGCCGAGTGAAAGCCTTCCTCATGGCCGCCGGGACCGGTACCCGCCTCCGGCCGATTACCGACACGATCCCGAAGTGCCTCGTCCCCATCCAGGGCATTCCGCTGCTCGATATCTGGCTGGAAGCACTGGCTAAGGCTGGAATCGAAGAGGTCCTGCTGAACCTCCACTACCTGCCCGGCAAGGTTGAAGATCATCTAAGGACCCGGACGGCACCGGTGCGGGTGGTGACGAGCTTCGAGCCGGAACTGCTCGGCAGCGCTGGCACGTTGCGCGTCAACCGGGCCTGGATCGGCGACGATGAGCGGTTCGTAGTCTGCTACGCCGACAACCTCACCGACTTCGAGGTGGGCAGCCTGGTCTCGTTCCATCGCGACCGGGCCGCCACGGCCAGCTTGGCCTTGTTCCGGGCCCCCGACCCTTCGGCGTGCGGGATCGTCGAGCTGGATGACGCTGGCCGGGTCACGGGCTTCGAAGAGAAGCCCCCCCATCCGGTGAGCGACCTAGCGAATGCCGGCATCTACGTGTTCGAGTCGACCGTCCTGGGCGAGATCCCAGAGCCGGCGCCCAAGGACATCGGGTTCGATCTTCTGCCCCGGCTCATCGACCGCGCGTGGGGGTTGCCGATCGAAGGCTATTTCCGGGACATAGGCACCGTTGAGGCGTACCAACGCGCCCAACTCGAGTGGAATCCAGGGATATCAAGATGATCATCACTCAAACACCGCTGCGCATAGGGCTGGTCGGCGGAGGCACCGACATCCCCGGCTACTACCGCGAGCACGGCGGGCGAGTGCTGAACTGCGCCATCGACAAGTACGTCTACGTGATCGTGAAGCAGCGGTTCGACGACGAGATCTACGTCAATTACTCCAAGAAGGAGATCGTCTCCGCAGTCGACGACCTCGAGCACGAGCTGGTCCGCGAGGCCATGCTGATGACCGGCGTTCACCGCGGGGTCGAGATCACCATGCTCGCCGACATACCGTCCTCGGGATCGGGCCTGGGCTCGTCGTCTTCCATCACTGTCGGTCTGCTCAACGCCCTGTTCGTCTACCGCGGCCGGCAGCTCGATGGAGCCGAGCTTGCCGAGCTGGCGTGCACCATTGAGATCGAAAAGTGCGGGAAACCGATCGGCAAACAAGACCAGTACATCGCCGCGCTTGGCGGCATGCGTGACATCCGCTTCGGACCGGGCGAGAAAGTCGAAGCCGAAGAGCTGGTGCTCGCTGCGTCCGAGCGGCGGTCCCTGCAGCAGCAGGTCATGCTCTTCTACACTGGCACGACCCGCAACGCCAACACGATCCTGACTGAGCAGACCGCGAATGTAAGCAACACCCTCGAGCATCTGCATCGGCTGCGCGACCTGGCCGCCGCGGCGGTGGAGCAACTGCGCTGCGGCGACATCGAGGCCTTGGGGCCGGCGCTCAGAGCGGGCTGGGAGACCAAGCGCCATCTTGCTTCCGGTGTGTCGAACGAGTCCATCGACCTGGCGGTCGGCCGGGCCCTGGCCGCCGGAGCGTCGGGCGCCAAGATCACCGGCGCGGGCGGCGGCGGGTTCGTGCTGGTGATCTGCCCGGTCGAGCGCCAGCGAGCCGTACGCGAGAGCCTGTCCGATATGCGGGAGCTGCCGATCAAGTTCGACAGCCTCGGGACCCGGGTGATGCTGAACGTCGTTCGCGACATCTGGACTTAATCCCAGTACTGGAGCTCAGGGCCTGGCCGGTACTGGGATCAAGGGCGAAAACGCCCGGTCAGAGTTCCTGGTCAGCGGCGGAAAGCCAGTCCGGCAACTCGCCAGCGCGCTGATCCGTGCGAGCCAGATTACTTGCTGTAATCTGGATCGCAGAGACGACGATCATGTCTCTTACCGGATAAACCGAGGGCTGGCCTGCCACGATCCGGCTAAGGGCCTCCCGGTACATGGTCGAATTCGCCTTGTTGCGAAACAGCGTCCTCGAATAACGCTCGATGCCACCGGACCGGACCCGAAGTTTCCAAAGATCCTCAATCGTAATCGTGGTCCGCCCGCGGCGTATATCGATCTGCTCTTGCACGCCACGAATATCATCGCCACGGGTGGTGCCAAGAACAGTCAGCAGGGATCCGTCTTCGAATGTAACCGTAAGGACGCGCTCCTCATCACTACCGGGCTCCGAGCCGGGCATGCGCGGTGACAGCGTCACGGAGACCGGCATGGTCCTACCTTCGAGAAGGAAGATTGCCAGATCGATCCAATGACATAGATTCCCCGTTATCCGGGTTCCCTGATTAGGCCAGAAGTACCAGTGATCAGGCTCGAAGGTCAGCTCCTTGACTATGCAAGAGATTGACGTTGGCCCTGATTCCTGACGAAGCCGCGCCCGAGCTCTGCGTACTAGCGGATGATAACGGCGGTTGAATCCAATCTCAACTGACCCTGGGTAGGTCTGCATTGCAGCCGCAAGGCGAAATACGTCTTCGGGACTCACGGCAGGCGGTTTTTCGACGAAGACGCGGTGTCCGGCCTTGAGCGCGGCGCAGGCCAGTTGGGTGTGCGAGTCGTGCGCGGTCGCGACGACCACTAGGCCTGGGGCGGGCGTCTCAGCTATGGCCCGGCCGGAATCCGACGTAGCCAGCGTGAACCCGTATTCCCGGCCGACCATCGCGGCGATCTGTGGTTCCCGGTTGGCTACTGCGTACAGCGACAGCCGCGCCCGCCGGAGAGCCGGGATTATTTCCGACCGGGTGTAGTCCCCTGCGCCGAGGACGGCCACCGGCATCCGCGCGGAGTCAGCCGCAGGCTTCAGCCGGAGAACGGTGTCGGCCGCCCGCCCGTCGCCCCTAGGCGGGCTGAGCGCATCCGTGACCTGGCCCGAGGGCACATCGCCGGGCGACAGCGCGTCCTCCAGTGCGGCCGAGAGCTCGGCCGGCGGCTTGGTGCCGGAGTAGAGGAAGCTCTGCCGACCCAGGCGGCCAAGCATGTCGGCCTGGACGAGGAGGCGGGCTGCCACCCGCCCCAGGTCATCAGCGGAGAAGCCGTCCGGTACCTGCTTGACCAGGTCGTGGTGAATCGCCAGCTGCTCGGCCGCGGGCGGGACGCGCGGGGCCAGGGCCACCACCCGCTGTCCGGACGGGATGGCCTTGCCCAGAACCACAGTGGTGTGGTAGTCGCCAGTGAACCGGGGCTCGTCCCGCTTGGTCCGGGCCTTGCGGAACGTGCTACGCGGGCCGTCGGTCAGCAGGAAGACCGCGACCTTCCGCCCGGGACGCCGTTGCCTGCGTCCGGAGGCGTCCTCGACCTTGACTAGTGGTATCGCGGACGATACCTCGATCAGGATCCCGCCCTCCGGCACCTCGTAACCAGGAGCCTCCATCCAGCCGCCACGCCAGAACAGCTTCATCCAGGCTCAGCTCCAGATGTCGTGACGAATATCTTCATCCCCTTCCTTTCCGGCGGCGCTCGGCAACCTCGCGGTAAACATCAAGGGTCGACGCGCCCGTTGCCCCCCAGGTGAACTGGCCCGCTCGGCGCAATCCCGCGTCGCGCAGCCGGTCCCGGCCCTCGATCGCTTCCAGGATGGCCTGGGCGATAGAGGCTGGATCGCCGGGATTCGACAGCACCGCAGCTCCGCCTGCAGTCTCCGGCATAGCGCTGGTATTCGAGGTCACGACCGGACACCCGCAAGCCATCGCCTCGAGTATGGGCAGCCCGAAGGTCTCATTGAACGATGGGTACACGAAGACGTCCGCCGCCCGGTAGAAGAAGACGGTCTCGTCCAGCGCCACACCGCCGACGAAGACCACATCATCGCCGATGCCGAGTTCGCCGACAAGGGTGTGCAACTCCGCGTCGTACTTCTCGTCACGGATAGGCCCGACGATTGCTAGCTGGCGATCCCCCAGTTTGGCGCGGGCGTGCGCCCACGCCCGCAGCAGGCCGTCAGTGTTCTTGTAGCGCCACATTGATGAGACAAACAGGACAAACGGCTTGGTCACGCCGCGCGCCGCGACCCGAGCGCGGGCCTCGCCGATGTCGCCCGGCCGGAACAGGTCGTGATCGACCGCCTCGTAAATCAGCCTGAGTTTGCGGTCATCGATCTCCAAGTGCCGTTTTATTTCCGACCGCAGGCTCTCGGAGTTGATGATGATTGCCTCAGCGATCCGCGTCGAGCGCGGATAGCTCAGCCGACGGTAGGCCCTGGTCAGCGGTGCAACCGAGTCGGGCTCGGTGAACGCGTGCATGGTCTTCATGTGCATGACGACCGACCACGACGGATTGATCACCGGGGCCATCAGGGTGTTGAACACGTCGATGTGGCCGAGCGGCAGCCGCAGCGGCGAGTAGAGATGCTCGGAAAGCGTGCGCAGCTTGCGCCGCTCGTTCGACCACGGGTAGGTCATGTAGAAGACGCCCGGCCCGTATCCCTGGTGTACCTGCCGCGACTTCGGGCTCACCAGCAGATGCAACTCCTCGCCGGAGTCGAGCCGTTTGGCCATCTCCGGGATTACCCGGGTCCAGAACCAATGGGCGCCGGAGGGACTCGCCGGGTCCTCGGTCAGCAGGTTGATCGCCACGCGCATTCGTACCTTCCGACTCCGTTCCCCAGGTATCGGGGCACCCGACGTCGGCATACCCGAGCTTCCAGTGAGCGTCATAATTCAGAACACCGTTATCGAGATCATGTTGGTAGTCATCCTCGACGGACGAATGTACTGGGCCAGTGTGTGCGCCGCGAGTTCGGTCATGTCGGGTCCTTGTTAGCCAGCGAACACATTATTAGTGATGCGACCAAGACGAGATCGAGCAGGTACATCCCGACTTGTCCAAGCCCATCCTCGGTGTACGCCGCTATCAGGTCGTATGTCACCAGGAAAAGGGCAAGGGAGCGCTGGACGGGGTCCCCGTGCAAGAAAGCGGCTATGAGAAGGAAGATCAAGATGATAGCGCAGATAGTTACCCCGACGAGTCCTTGGGCCTGGTAGGTAGAGAGCCAACCGCTATCTATTGGGCGACCATTGACCGGTGTCGAATCGTTCGACAGGCCGAAACCGAAGTACATCTGGAATTTGTTACGCGGATAGGCGAGAAGCGGACCCCATACCAGAGTCCGGCCGGTGAGATCCTGCAGTTCCTGCGCATTCTCGCCCCGGACGAGAAAGCTAGTAATGAGGCTCGACAATGCCAGGGTGCCTACAGCTGCTATGGCACCTCCCCACGCGAAGAACTTCAGGGCCCTCGCCTTGACTGTGATCAGGCTCAGGCCCGATACCAGCATCGCGATTGCCAAGCTGAGCAATGCCGTCCGTGTGTGCGTCAACAGCAGGATGACTCCCGACACGGCGACGACGATCAATGTAGTCCGGCCCTGGAGGTGGCCGCTGAGCCAGAGCAGGACCACCAACCCGATCAAGACCGCTGCGTAGTGCGCCACCTGCGTAGGCGGGGTGCCCCACAGCGCACTGCCTAGCCTGCTTCCTCCTTCGAGTGCAACGTGGGGCGCAATGAACAGGCCTAGGATTACCGAGCCCAGTATCACCGAGAGCGCGGTTAGATGGTAGCGGACGAACAGTAGGTCGCGCCGACCCCACCATGGTGTAATCAGCCACAGCGCTGCGACGAATTCAACAAAGCGGAAGGTCCGGTAGATAGTGCCGACGTGCTGAGGTTGCAGGGTGGTAATGATCGCCTCTACGACGAGCAGGCTCATCATGGTGAGGAAAACGTTCGGGCGTACGACGACCTTACGATTTACGGTTAGCGCTATTATCAGCGCCGCTGGCAGCGCTCCTTGCGTGACGAGCTGGCCCACCTTCGACGGGATGTACACGGATCCGTAGAAGGTCATGGCATTGAGGACCAGCAGGCCCCAAACGATGCCAATCCTGCGTCGAACCGAGAGTTCACTCGCGGGCGCCAACGGCGGCAACGGGACCCCTCGGCCGAGGCGGGGAACCCCCCGGCGGGGGCGGAGCTGGGCTACGGACGAGTTCATAGGCTTATGAACCTACTGAGAAGGCGGCTAGAACGGCCACGCCACAGGAGTTCCCGAACGCAGATCTCATAGCCACCTTAGCGACACGGACGTTAGCTTCCTAGCGGCTACCGCCGGGCGGACCACGCACGCCGTCGTCATCCGTGCGGACAGAGCCGATGCTGACCTGCGCAATCTTCTTCACGTCCCTGACTTGGTCCGCCGCTCTTGAAGCATGTAGATATAGGAGCAGCGAGCGGGTGGTCGTGATACCAACGCTCGTAGGACTGGTTCCAGGCTATCCCGACGAGCTGATCGCCCCGCGCAGGCCCCCAGCCTGTACACCAGCGCCGCCGGCCTGGGACACCTGCCGGCTATGCCAGGTTCCGCCCATCCGCCGAACTGGCTGGATCTCATGAGGTGTGATGTCATTAGCCGGGTCGCCGGACGTATCAAGACGACGCCGTCCGGGGTCATGTGGGTTACGGGACGCCGCCGTGAACAACTTCATCACTGTGGCGATGACGACTAGAGGGGGCGCATGGAACGGTTCCCGTGGCGGTCGCCGGCGCGTCTGCGGGACAGCAGCTGCGCGTTCACCTACGCCCCGCGTGTCCGCAGCCCAAGCGCAAACGTCATTCCTTCTGGCTTTGTGCATGGTAGCTGACTCCGGCACGCGTACCGACACGACTGGGCCGAGTCCGCGGCGCTCGCGGGCAGCGGCCCTGCGGAGACTGCCGGGTCTTGCGATCCGCCGTCTTGGCTGGGGGGTCGCAGATCAGATGGTCTCCAGCCTGACCAACTTCGCGGTGAGCATCTATGTGGTCCGCACGCTGGGTGCGGTGCAGTTCGGCGTGTTCAGCCTCGCCTATGTGACCTATTCCTTCGCCCTCAACGCCTCACGCGGCCTAGCCACCGACCCGCTGATGGTTAGGTTCAGCGCCACGAACCCGGCGACATGGCGGCGTGCTGTCGCGCGTTGTACCGGAACGGCTATGGTCGTGGGCTTCGTCGCCGGCGCTTGCGCGCTTGCTGCAGCCGAAGTGATCGGCGGCACCGCCGGGTCCGGCTTCCTCGCTTTGGGATTGACCCTGCCGGGACTAATGCTGCAGGACAGCTGGCGATACTCGTTCTTCGCGCTCGGACGCGGCAGCCTCGCATTCCTCAACGACCTCTTGTGGGCGGTGACGCTGCTGCCAGCCCTGGTCCTGCTGCGACGGACCGGCCATGCGAATGTGTTCTGGTTTATCCTCGCCTGGGGCGCGACGGCTGGCATCGCCGCCGCCATCGGACCTCTGCAGGCTCACGTCGTGCCCAAGCTGCCCGGCATATCGGAGTGGTTGTCGAAGCATCGTGACCTCGGGATACGCTACCTGGTGGAGGGTACCGCCACTAGCGTCGCAGCCCAGCTGCGCATATACAGCATCGGCCTCCTATTGGGCCTGGCTGCTGTCGGCTATGTGCAGGCTGCGAGTACGTTGACCGGTCCCATGCAGGTCCTCTTCCTGGGGATGTTGCTGACGGCCATACCTGAGGCTGCCCGAGTTCTGCGCCGCTCGCCACGGCATATGCTGTTGTTCTGCGTGCTCGTCAGCGGTGGATTGGCTGTGGCGGGGCTCGCGTGGGGAGCCGTACTGCTATTTGCCCTGCCTAGGGGGCTCGGGAACTGGCTGCTAGGCCCCACCTGGCGGCCGACCTATCCGCTAGTAGTGCCGCAGACGCTGTACGTCGTGGGCCTGGGTGCCAGCATGGGCGGCGGCGTGGGCTTGCATGCTCTGGCGGCGGCCCGGCGAAGCGTGCGGGCCACGATCCTCGGGGCGGCTGCCTTTGTCGTCTT
>Ga0302325_10033356_pt1 | contig 10549 bp, 5 predicted proteins | sample Palsa_T0_2_FD_201948 | JGI IMG/M metagenome (GOLD analysis project Ga0302325, IMG submission 201948) | Peat permafrost microbial communities from Stordalen Mire near Abisko, Sweden - Palsa_T0_2 | ecosystem: Environmental > Terrestrial > Soil > Palsa > Peat permafrost | place: Sweden: Abisko...
ACGCTTCGCCAAACTCCATTCGATGCGCTCTGCCAATTCTTCAGGATTTCCCGGTTCGACGATAAATCCCTGATGTCCGCTTTCGATCAGGTCAGGAGCGGCAGTCCGCGCTGTTGAGAGGATGGGCAACCCGCATGCGAGCGCTTCGAGCAGCACCTGCCCAAAACCTTCCGCAACTGAAGGAAAAACAAATAAGTCTGCCGCTTGATAGGCGGCGATGAGCGCTTCGTTGCTAACATTTGGCAGGATCCTGATGCGGTCACCGTGGGAGCGGAAGATCGAAAGATCGTCGACCACGCGCCCGCAGATCGTAAGCTCAACGCTCTTGCTGTCCACTAACCGCATGGCTTCAACCAGGTCACGAATTCCCTTTCGCTGATTGATCCGGCCGACAAAGAGCAGCCGCAGCTTCCCGGAACTCTGCAAACGATTAGGATCGGGCCTGAATTTGTTGCTATCGACCCCGTAGGGAATAACCGCAATGGATCCGTGAGGAACTCCGTTCTCCACCAGAGTGGATCGGGTAAAGGAAGAGGCTGTAATCAGGTGCCGAGCCATCATTGGTTCCTGCACCAGGCGCTGAAAGTCCTCCTCGCCTAACGCTAGTTCCCATTCACCCAAAAGAGACCCAGCGCACTCCGGATATCTCTGTAGCTCCTTCAAAAGAATGGTTCGCATACTTGCCGGATGCGGGTGCAGTTGAAAGAGAATGCCATCACGGCCAAACTGAGAGAACGCCGCATGCCCGTAGTAGCTGTAGCTTAAGAGGTGGCACCCTTTGCTGCGTGCCATCTTCCCGGCTGTTCTTCCCAGCACCTTGTCACTATGACGCATCATTCTGCTGCGAAACAGCATGGGGGCGTGCGGAATTTTATCCACAGCGAGAGTGGTGGCGCCCGTAACTGTGCAGGGCCACACGCGTGAAGAGGAAAGACGCTGTTCACTGTGCCGAGCAAGCTTCTCTCGAAGCCTTAGCGGCAATTTTGAGGCTAACGCTCTCGCCCAGGGTTTTCGGCCGGTCCAATAGAGATCGGTCACAAGGGCTTCGAGCATCCCCGCTTCCGCCAAAGCCACTGCCACCTGGTATGAGTCTCGCGCGCCACTGTGCACGACAACGACGCCGGGACTGGCGGAAGGTGTTCTGACCCCGGACCGATCACTGACTACATTCGGCATAATGACACTCTTTACCGTTACAGAAATGGATCGAAATACTCACCGGGCCTGGCAGCTGACCGGGCTCAGGTGATCTGGGAGGCTCTTGCCCGGCCCGCGGATAAGTTCGTTCACACGGCATGTGACTGTCTCCGCGCGATGCGATAGGTCATGCACTTCAGATACAAGGCGAATTGAGTGGCGGCAGCTCTGGTTGGAATCCAGCCGTAGTGTCGTCCCATCCCGATCAGGGCTGCCAAGACGGCCGCGAAGAGCAAAACCATCGTGCCGGTCAGCCTTATCGCAAGATCCGGATGGGCGGCCCGCAGGGTTGCAAAGAAGGCGAGAATGATAGTCGAGCCCGTGGCTAGGGAGAAAACCGCTACCATTCCGCGCGGCAGTGAGTTCCTGTGATGGAGAGCAACCAACACGAATATCGACGAAAGGGTATGAGCGCCGAGATAGATCAGCATCACGGTGGCCGCATTCCCGCCTCGAGCCATAAACACTAAACCTGAGAGTGCGACAAAGACCGCCCACGCAGTATTGATAACACCGGTGGTCTTAATCGACAGAATGCTCAAGCGAGCTGAGGCGGGTGCATTTGCCGTGTGCATCGCGGCAAGCGCGAGTCCATACGATACAGCAACGGCCGCTTGGGAGTAAGCTGAGCCATACAGTGTCCGCAGCAACCAGGGAAGGATTACGATCCCTATTGCGGCGAATAAGAAAGTGATGACGGCCGAGGCAAAGGTGATCCATCCCAACACATTCTGCGGTGTTCGCAGAACCTCGCCTTCAGGGTCTGCCATCACTGCATAGCTACCCTCCGTAAGCAAATTGGGGGCGAGGCCCACGATATTGCGCAACTGACTAGCAATGCTGAAAAAGCCCATCTGAACCAGCGACGTGTCGGCCCGAGCCAGCAAGGTGATCAGCCACCAGCCTGCAAGGTTTGTCCCCACCAGGCTGGCGAGTTGGACGAATCCGAAACCCCATACTTCCTTTAGCATGCCGCCCAGTCCCTGGCTCGCGCGCTCTGGCAGAGGACTCAACAGATGAAGCTGACGTGCGAGCAGGAGACAGGTCAGAACGGTGCAAATGGTGAGACATCCCTGTGATGTGATCATCCGGATGGGGTTATGCTGCGATGCGGCGAACGGTAATAACGTTATCAGGCCAGCGCCAACGATAAGTGACATGAGCAGCAGGGCGGCCAGACGCCTCTGCCCAACAAAGAATCCCCGCGCACACTCGAGTAAGACCATCCCTCCCGCCGACAGAGCTGCCCACTGCAACAGATGAACCAGGCGGCCTTGCCCCATGAGCCGCGCAAGGGGGCCGGCTGTCAACCAGAGGCTGCTTACCGCCACGCCGGCTGATAACAGCGAGACCAGCATAAGCACCCGCGCCAGCGTGCCATATCCTTCCGTCCCATACTGGTATTTGCCTGAAAACCTTGCTGCAGTAGAGCCGATTCCTGCGCCCGCGTACGTGGCAATATTGTTCGCCGTGCTAAGGGCGAGGGAATAAGCACCGAATGTAGACGCACCACCCAACCGTGCCGCCAGAATATTGGCTACGAAACCACTGCCTCGCTCAATCATCACTCCCAGGCCGAGACTTGAGGTTCCGCTTACAAGGTTCCAGGCAACTTTGCTCGGTTCTGAAGCCGGAGCGGACAAAACCTGATCTATCGTTGAACCTGGCTTGCATTCAGACGGCTCTGGGAGGACGGCAGGAAGCATGTCTAGGCCGTGGTCCTCGCCGCCCGCACCGAGTTCATGTACTTAAAGTAGGAAGAATAATAACCGCGCTTGCCGTCCCTGCCGGCATCGAAGTCGTTCAGGATCGTTCCAATAAGCGTGATGTTGTCGTTATCTATTCGCGCGCAAACGTCAGCCGCGTCATCGCGATCTGTAACTCCCGCGCGAAACACCAGCACTACTCCGTCGGCTTGCGCCGAGAGAATGCGAGCGTCGGCCATATGAAGCATGGGGGGAGTGTCGATAAGGACGAGGTCAAACTCTGTTGTGAGTCGCTTGAGCATCGAAGCTACTGATTTAGACTGAAGTAATTCCACTGGTTGCTCGTCGCCCTCGCCTGCCGCGACAACCCAGAGGTTGGGAATCGCGGACTGTTTGCAAAACTTCTCGAGAGGCGCCGTAGAAACATCGAACTCATCTCTCAGGACATTGCGAAGACCGCAGTCGTTGTTCACTCCAAGGTTTTTATGCTGGATCGGCTTCCGCATGTCCGCGTCCACCACCACCACCTTCATCTTTGACTTGCTGAAAGCGATGCCGAGATTGGAAGTAACCGTTGATTTACCTTCTCCCGAGTTTGGGCTTACAATCGTGTAGATTCGTGGGCGTCGGACGAGCGGGCCGGAAAGCAAAATGGAATGGGTCACATTTCTGAAGGCCTCTGTAACGACCGAAACTGTTTCCTTCCACGACACCAGTGCCGGCGGCGGCTCTTCCGGGGTAGTATTTGAGTTTTTCAGCCGCAGCACAGAATAGAACGCTCTGCTGCGCACGAACGAGACAGACGGTATAGCGCCAAGTTCGTAGACATTAAGAAACCGTTCCGAATCTCCGGGTGCCAGAAAGAACTTCATGGTCCGGTGCTTAAAAAAGGCAAATCCGACGCCGCACAAAGAGCCAAGCGCCAGTCCGCCAATGGTCGCCGTGCCTCGACTGGGAGAGATCGGCACCTTCGGCGCCGAGGCCGCATCGACAATGCGCATGGTCGTCGTTTCCATTGCTGAGGCAAACCCTGCCTCTTTCGCCCGTTGCAGCAGCGTCTGGTAAAGCTGCGTTTCACTATCTACCTCGCGACGCAGCAGGTCCACACGCTCCGTCTTGCTCATCTCATTCGAGACATTTGCCTGGGCTGCTGTATAAACCGCGTTCAAACGGCCCTCATAACTGCGTGCAGCATCGTACTTGTTCTTGAGCCGGTCCAGCGTGGCCACATGCTCCCGTTCCATCGCATTCTGTACGGACTTAATCTCCGATCGAAGATGAATGATCTTGGGGTGCTGTTCTGTCAGAGGAGGCATCAGCTCCGCAATCTTGGCGTTCAGAACTGCGATCATCTGCTCGTATTCGCGATCTGCCGGACTATCAGACGCGGCAGGAACAGAACCAGGCCGAATGCTGCTAGCGATCTGTAGCTCAGATTCGCGCTGAAGGCGTTCTGCCTGCGCCCGTACGATCTCACCTTCCAACTCGCGGAGGTGGTCTTCCCCGAGGCTGTTGCTTTCCTTGGAAAGAGCGAGAGCGTCTCCGCCAGTCGCTTGTTCGAGCTTTTGTTCACTCTGCTCTGCCTTTTCCCGCACGTCCGCGACCTGCCGTGTGAGAAATTCGCTGGTCTTGGTGGCTTCTGAGCTCCGGGTTTCAAGATCGATTGCCTTGAACTGCTTCGTCACTTCATTGCAAAAATCTGCAGCGAACTTTGGATCCCAGGAAGCACAGGTGATTTCTACGATCCGGGTCTTACCCATCGGCTTAATCGTCAGCCGCTTGGCTGCATCATCCAGAACGGCGGTATACGGTAAGTCTCCGCCCTTGGAAAGATGCCAGGCACGCTTCCACCTGGAGATCATGTCGTCACGATCGATAGCAGCAGGATGCGGCCGCGCCTTCATCTTCGCGACCGTTTGATCAAGCACAGTGCGGCTTTGAAGCAGCTTGATTTCGGTCTCGACATAGGCTTCGCTCGATGACGAGCCGTTATCACTGGTGGCGACGTCTTTCATGTTAAGAAAGTCGCCGTTGATATTCTCGATATCCAGTGAAGTTCGAGCCTCGTAGACGGGCAGTACGTGGAGTGTGAAGGAAAAGCTCATGAGCGCTCCGCCAAGCGCGCATACAACAATAACGATCCACCAGCGGGAGAGTATCCGCGCGTATTCCGCATACGTTCCGGTTTCAGGCGGTGTAACTCTGTTACGGAAGCCTGAGGGCTCCTGGAGCGGTGCCAGATTGCGTGCGGGATCAGATGTACCTCGTCCTTTCGGTGAGAGCGCTGTGGCCGGTTTCATGTTTTCCCTCATCTTCAGCCAAACTGATCCGAAGAACACGTTTGCTTACTGTATGGTCTGACTCTTTTTTCCCATCTTAAAATCTCTTTGCAAAGCCAGTGAAACAGGCAGGGCTTCGCCATCCTCAGTCACATGGGGTGTTTTCGGTATATAGTCGTGGCTTGCGTGAACTCAGTCTGCAAACGGAGCGAACAGCTCCGAAGCTATAAGTGATTAAGTGTGAATACTGCTCCGCCAATCGACAGGGCCCCGGCTATTAAGCAGCGAATCGCAGACCGTATTCCGGAACATTCGGGTTGTTGGGGCAATCTACCCCGGCCAGAGGCAATAGAACTCGTTTTTCACGAGTTGAGATCCTGGATTTCTGCACAAACGTAACCTCGAGTGCTTCCGGTAGGCCGTCGGCGGCCACCCCAGCGTGGTTATTGCCGTGCAAGTGCACAATGCTGAAATGCTCCTGTAGCTTTCTCACTGACTCCAGGAACACCATGCGTAACGGTTCCGTATCGTGGAACTCCATGATCAGCCCGAGGATGCGATCTGCTGATCGAATAACGTCATCGATGATCCGGTATTCACGACCTCCGATGTCGATCTTTAACAAGCCCTTTCTGGCATTGGTCCGCTCCAATACTCCGTTCAGCGTCACATCACATGGTGTGTCGAGCCGGTTGAAGATCCTCTGTCGGAAGTGCCGAGTAGCTCCCTGGTAAAACTGACGGTACGACCGGATGGTATTGATGCCATGGCCGACGGCATGCGGACTTTCTTTTCCCAGAGTTACATTAGCAACTGACCTCGCCAAGCGGATCGCAAATTCCCTTTCCGAGATTGAGTGGTCATACCCATGGATGACTGCGGATGGATTGAGCCGCCGGAATTGCTCGTCAAAAGACCAGTCATCATTGAGTCCAAAAGAGCCGAGAAAGTCGGCCTCCTTTGTTAGCCAGACCGGCAGCACGTAACCACCATCACTTGCTTTGCCTACCCTGATCAAATCCTGCGTCGCGTAGGGCGCAAGAAAGTTCATCTCGCGGGCAATCACGCACTCCCTGATACTTTGGCTGGCAATCATGCGCAAAACTCTCCCGTCGTGCGAAACGAGCGCCCCACTTTCCAATCCCTCACGGATCGGGGTGCGGTCATCGGCACGTTGTTGGCTTTTGTCGGATGGATAGAGACTGCCCTCCCGTGCATACGCTCGACAATAGGACATCCTTCCCCGGTACATTTGTCTCCGGACACATGGAATGGTTGGCAGGTTGTTTTTCTGACGACCTCTCGGCTAAGAGCGTCTTTAACAGCACATAAAATAGGGCGGGAGCTGCGCAGATAGCCGCTTAGCCAACGCCTGGGAGTTAGCAGCTTACCTGTAAAACAGCACTCGCCTGTTAACTTGCAACGCTAAGGACTAGTGCACTCCACTGGGAACACTACGGCATCGGTGCCAAGTGCTCTCAGTCAAAGTACTCTTTCGAATAGATCGGCCAGCTTACGAGCCGAATCCTTCCACCGAAACACCGCTGCTCGCCTCTTCCCTGCCGCGGAATACCTCTCGAGTTCGTTCCTATCCCGAAGCAATGCGTCGATTGCCTCCACATGATCCCAAGGTCGATCTGGTGACAGTAGCAGAGCCGCACTCCCGGAAACTTCCGGAATGCCGGTTGTGCTGCTGCTTACAACCGGTGCGCCGCACGCCATCGCCTCGATGACCGGCAGACCGAAACCGTCATAGCGAGTGGGAAACCAGACGAGCTGTGCAGATCGATATAGAGCGACAAGCGGCTGCTCCTCCTGAAACCCGGCTAGTAAGAGCGAAGGAGCCAACGCCTGAGCTCGCTGCAGGTAGAGCGAATCAGAATGGTTCGCAACAACCAGACGCAGGTCTGGGTGCAAGCTCGATATCCGAGGCCACGCTTCAAGTATCAGATCCGCGTTTTTTCGGTAGTGCAGTCCGCCCGGCACAAAAATGTACGGCTTGTCGCGGATTTCCAAGCGGTCGAGAATAGACATTCCCGCCTCCGATGGCGGATAGAAAAAAGCTTCCGATGCCGCGTTAGGAATTACGTGAAGACGGTCCCTTATCTCCGGGAAAAAATGCGCCGTACGGTCCGCCGCGAACTCTGAAATCATGTGGAATGCATCCGCCTCGCGCGCCAGGCGCTGGTAAAGCAGCCACCACTTCGCGCGCTGCTTCAGAAGCCAAACGCTCATGCGGTGCGCCCCTGACTCAAATAATTGCGCATCATGACAGGACACTACAAGCTTTGACCGCTGGACCGGAACATAGGACTCGGCCGTGCAATACGCTAGGTCCACATGTGGCCAGTACTCTTCTGCCGTCGGGCGATTCGTTAAGAACCAGCGCGCCTGCTGCCGGGATGTATCGGAGTTGAACAGGTGGTAGCGAAAGTGCTCCCACGGGCCACCCACTTTGTGAACGACCCTCGCGTGATCCGCCCTGTCGGCAAGGATCTCCTGATGAATTGAATCGATGCGCGAGAGCTGCTCGGTAAGTTCACGGGCAACTCTCCCGACACCAGTCGAGCGATAGATGTTTCTAAGATGAACGTAGGTTAGGAGATTCATGTACTGTCACAGCTTACGTGATCGAGGTGCCGGGAAAGCGAACATGTCGGCCGCTTGTTAGGCAGCTACCAACTCCACTGCACTCACGGAAGGGCGATTTGCACCTTATCTAGAATACTGTCAAAGATTCGCAGATCGTCAACCACCCGGCCGCAGACTGTGAGGTGTACAGAACGCCCGCTGAATGTCTTGAGCGCCTCTGCCAGACATTTCGTTCCTTTTCGCTGATTGATGCGGCCAACAAAAGGGAGCTTCAGCGGTGCTTCCTCTGAGCGAGCGGGAGTCGGCTTAAAGTACGCGACGCGGATGTGTCGGCATCCGGTGTTCGTCGACTGTTGCGGATCGCAAAGCAGAGCGGCCTTGAGTTTCGGCCAGGCGAGAGTGACCAGAGGCTAGGGCAAATCGCACCAGTTCGGTGCGACTAGAAACGCCAACCTTGTCGAATACCTGCGAGAGATAATTGCGTACAGTGTTGGGGCTGATCTTTAATTCAGCTGCAATATCACGATTCGTGAGCCCCTCCGCAAGAAGCGTCACCACATCGAGTTCGCGAGGGCTGAGTAGTTCCTGGCCGCTTCGGTTAACTAGCTGAAGACTGCAACTCTTTGAGAAGTCTTCAAGTACGATGTCGAGTTCACTTGCAGAAAGCCAGAAATGACCCTCATTCACATGAACGATGCATTTGCAGAGGGACTGAATCTCAGCGGTTTCGACATCGATAACTCCTCGTACACCCAGCCGGAATAGTTCCGGCAAAGAGCCTCTCTGCCGGTGGGTGAGTAGTACGACAAGCTTGCAAACAGGGTGCTTACGGTGAACGCTTCGGACAACATCGCAAAGATGGTCGCAGCCGCCGGAATCCGCGACCAGGATAACTTCGGCCCGAAAGTGCCGCAGGGTGCGCACAATGTCAGCGGCTTCAGGAGAACAGGGTTCAAACGTAAGACCGGATTCGGAACGAAGTGCGTCCAGTAGAAGCTTGCCCTCGATGGCTCTGTGATGGGCGAGAATTACGGAAACAACGGACTCGGCTACTGCTCGGCTCAACGGCTCGCTCCTGAGTAGCCTCTGCGAATCTTCTCTAAAGGTTTCGGTGGCGGTCGAGCGCGGACCCAGTGGTTAGTTGAAATTGCTCCCCTGAACAAAAACAGACAACTGGGGCACCGGTCTCACGTGCAATCGCGGTGCACTTTCTCTTTGATGTCTTTGGGCTTGCTGCGATTTTTTAATGAACGCTTCTTGGTTAGTGCCGGGTTTGCTTCCTTAAGTAAACTACATAATCAGTAACGATAACGGAAACTTGAGTAACGTTTCCACTGAGTACTGCTACCATAAGCGCTCTTTCGTGCTTTCGCATTCCGCTAAAGCGCTGATTTGTTAATACCTTAACCAAATGCATCGCGTGGGCGCGGACCCGCCACCCGATGAAGTGATAGTGTCCGAACCGTCTGTAAATTGATTGAATTGAAACAATTAGTCTTTGAGATAGTGAAGCCATACGTTATGCAAGGGCTTGCGAGTTGCAGGACTACAAGGATTGCCTGGCCAGTTTGATTACGCTCAAATTCGTCCCGTAGTGGCGTGTACGGGTCCGTTGAAGACAAAAGCCGCCTATGCGGTTTCTTCGAGGCCTGTTGACGTTCATCACTGAGAAATATTCGCCGCTAATCGGTGAATACTTCGTTAGTTGCTCACCTTTACCGTGACGGCAGGCGACAGAGTCGCGATGTTGTTGATGTCGTGTGCCCACAGTTGCAAAACGTGAGGACCGTTTGTGAGCGTAGTGGTGTCAAGCGGGTATTGATACGGTTTGCTTACCACTCGCTTCGTTCCCACCTCAACACCGTCCACGATCAGATACGATCCGGCAGAATCAAGGTTCAGATTGCAGATCGCCGTGACAACAATCTGCCCCGAGACTCTCATGCCCGCCGTAGGAGACACAATGCCTACGCTGCTCGAGGAAGACGTTGAGCTTGGATTCACAACGAGGGAGACACTCGCCGTCTGGGAAGTGTCATTCGCTGTGTCGTTCGGGGTGAACGCCACGCTGAGTGTCTGGGTTCCGGCAGCCGGCACGGTTCCGGCTGCCGGTGAATAGGTAAAGCTTCCGGGTACATTGGCTGTCGCGTCTAGTTGTGAAGCGGTGAGCGGTGTTCCCGAAGTGATGGCAGCAGGCGCTGACCATGTAATCACCGGCGTCGCATTTTTAACAGTGATCCTCGCGTAAGCTGTGGCCTGCTTGTAATCCTTGGTGTCGCTCGGAGTAAAACTCGCGATCAGCGTCTGCGTCCCCGCGTTCAGGACAGTACCTGCGGGTGGGGAGTATACTGCGGTTCCAGGCACGTTTGCCGAAGCATTCAGTTGCGTGGCGGAAAGTGGCGTGCCGTATGCGATGGCAGCCAACGCTGGCCACACAATCGTCGGAGTTGCCTGGCTGCTTGCCGGAGCTTCAGGCGATATCCCGGCTGCTTTATAGATAGCCACCAGCGTGGGATCGTTCGCCTGCCAGAAATCAGCATGCCCCATCAGAATGTCGCCCCGCGCTACCGCCTGCGTGAGCTGCGGCTGGTACTGGGCGAGCGTCGAGGCTGAAACGTCATTCACCAGGTTCGCGCCGAATGCGTTTGGATAGTAGTTGTAAACCGAAGCGTCGGTCCCAACCGTATTGTGAAAAATAAATGAATAAAACGGCGCGCTGTAGGCGTAATAACGCGGCGTGCTCTCCTCGGGAATAAAGACGAAGCTGGGTAGATC
>Ga0302325_10033357_pt1 | contig 10549 bp, 11 predicted proteins | sample Palsa_T0_2_FD_201948 | JGI IMG/M metagenome (GOLD analysis project Ga0302325, IMG submission 201948) | Peat permafrost microbial communities from Stordalen Mire near Abisko, Sweden - Palsa_T0_2 | ecosystem: Environmental > Terrestrial > Soil > Palsa > Peat permafrost | place: Sweden: Abisko...
TGGCTTCATCCGGCTGACCGACCGGGCCAAGGACGTCATCAAGTCCGGCGGTGAGTGGATCTCCTCGATGGAACTCGAGAACGTCCTGATGGCCCATCCTGACGTGGCCGAGGCCGCGGTCATCGGGATCGCCGACGAGAAGTGGGGCGAGCGGCCGCTCGCCGCGGTGGTGTTGAGGTCCGGCGCCGACGTGTCCGCCGAGAAGCTGCGGGCCTTCATGGCCGAGCAGATCCCGCGCTGGCAGCTGCCGGAGCGCTGGTGCTTCATCGCCGAGGTGCCCAAGACCAGCGTGGGCAAGTTCTCCAAGCGGCAGATGCGGGAGGCGTACCAGCGCGGCGACTACGAGATCATCGAGGTGCGCTGACCGGGCCGGGGGGACGCTTTGCCCGGGCCGGTCAGGGCCGGTACGCTATGGCCCACCGCACCGCTCGTGCGGATGGAGGATTCGCCTAGTCCGGTCTATGGCGCCGCACTGCTAATGCGGTTTGGTGGTAACACCATCCGGGGTTCAAATCCCCGATCCTCCGCATCGGCAGCCGCAGTCCGGCCCGGACGCAGTATCCGGGCAAGTCTGCTGCTTTGTTTTCCTGTGCTGCGGCGCCCGCCGCGGCGGCATCGGCCCGGGTCATCGAAGCAGTGACGGAGAGGGAGGCCCGACCATGACGGGGCCCGAGCACTACCACGAGGCGCAGCAGCTCCTGGCCGACCCCAACTACGGCGAGCCGAAGGGGATTGGCCGCAGCGAAACCATCGCCGCCGCCCAGGTCCACGCGACGCTCGCGCTCGCCGCGGCCACCGCGCTCGGCGGTGACAGCCCTCATGACGTGCAGGCGTGGCGGGATGCCGCCGCGACCAAGCCGGCCGGCCCACCCGGGTCGTGACGGCCGACCGCACCTGCGATATTGCTCTCTGCTAGGTCATTTCCATAGACTTAGGCTGGGCTTAGCGACCGGACGAGGAGGACGCATGCCGCTCGACTGGGTCGTTGTTGGCCTCGACAACGGCGGAACCATGAACAACGGAACGATCCTTGATTCCAGCGGCCGGTTCCTCCTTGACCAGCTGGTCGAGGCCCCCAGCCGCGTCAGGGAGGGTCCGGACAAGGCCATCGGTTCGCTGGTCGACTCTGTGCAGGGGGTGCTCGAACTTACCGGCGTGCCCATGACGTCGGTCCGGGCGGTGGGTCTGGACACGCCTGGCCCCGCCAGCGGGGACGGGGTCATCTCGTCCAAGGGCGCGACGAACTTCGGCCACGCAGGCTGGCGCGGTTTCGACATCCGGGGAGCGCTGGCCGATCGTCTCGGGCTCCCGGTGATCTACAACAACGACGGGAATTCGGCGGCGCTGTACGCCCACCACGTATGGTTCGGCGTGGAGTCGAGCCACCGCGGTTCGGTGGCCGCGATTGTGGGGACCGGGCTCGGCGGCGGGATCGTCGAGGGCGGGCAGGTGATCAAGGGCGCGGCCGGCATGGCCGGGGAACTCGGCCACGTCCCTATCCCGCTGGACGGCTTGCTCGACGCGGGCCAGCCGATGCCGGCCTGTAACTGCGGTCAGTCGGGCGATGCGGAGAGCGTGGCCTCACTGACCGGTATCCAGAACAACCTGCTGCCCTACTGGCTCACCAAGTACGAAGGACACGAGCTCGGCAGACTGCCGATCGGCAAGGCCGCCAAGCTTGTCCGCAAGTACGCAGAGGACGGCGACGAGATGGCGCTGGCGATCTTCAGGCAGCAGGCGATCGCGATCGGGCGGCTGTTCCACATCGCCGCGAACTTCCTCGATCCCGACGCCTATTTTCTCGGCGGCGGCGTGGTCGAGGCCGCGCCGCACTTCCGCGACTGGTTCTTCGCCGAGGTGCGCGCCGCCACCTCGCTCCGTGCGGAGCAAGCCCGGGCCGCCCAAATCACCCTGGTGCCCGACCTGGACATGGCGGGCGCCCGCGGCTCGGCCTTCGCCGCGCGCGACTGGCTCATCAGCGAGAGGCAAGGCGTCCTGCCCAGCGGCTTGTTATCCCCTGGCCGCCCTAGTCCGGGCTCTCCTCCTTGTCCTTGAAGATCAGCCCGCAGACCTCAAGGTAAAGCTGCTCCGGATAGGGGAGGTGATCGACGATGCGCAGCGCCTGGTCCTGGCCGGCCGATTCCAGGATGAACTCGCCGTACCCGAGCATCCGGCCCAGCGTGGACCGCTGGAAGCTCATGTCCGTCACCTTGGCCAGCGGCATCATGTTCACCTTTTTGGTGAAAAGGCCTTGCGACATCAACATCCGCTGCGACGTGACGACGAAGTAGTTCTCATTCCATTCGTAGACCTTGAACACCGCCCGCAGCAAGAGCAGCACCCACAAGATCCAGATGACGAGGATCACGGTGCCGTTGCCGTGCGCGACCGAGTTGGTCAGCCAGCCCGCGATGGCCAGTCCGACGAGCAGCTCGAAGATCGGCCTGATCAGCACCGCCGGATGCTGATGAACGGTGATGACCTGGCGTTCATGGGGCAGCAGGTACCTGTTGATCTTGGCCGGCACCGTATCAGTGTTCGGAACCAGCCTCATCCCGGCACGTCAGCCTTAGATGGACGCGAAGAAGTGGGACAGCCCGCTAGCCACCGTGGTCAGGAAGGTGCCGATGTTGTGCACGATGTGGGCCGCCCCGTCCGGCTGCTCAATAATCCACCAGACGATGAAGGCGACTGCTAGCCACCCAAGGATGGTTTTCAAACTCACGTCGCCTCCCAGGGGCGCACAGACTTGTTCTGCTTGCCAGAGAACCTATGTTAGCCCTCACTGATTTGGCGGCCAAGGCTAACCGGACGAAGCTACCGTGTCGCCACGAGTATGCCCCGTCTCTCCCCCAGTATGCCCGATCGGCGGAAGCAATGCGTAACCGGCTGGTCCGAATCCGCCGGCATCGGTCGCAGAATCCTTCGATCGAGGCCCTGATCGGCGATTTAGCCGCCGCGAGGCGTTCCACATCCATGAGGGTCGCCTCCTTGCGGGCACCCGGGCGTGGGCCTCCCGGGCGGCACCTGGAACGACTAAGAACCGCGATACTCCGCTGGCGCTGGCGCTGGCAGGCCACGGGGAGGCCGCCAGCGACCACCGGGCCGCGAACCAGGCCCAGGCATCTTCGTCGCAAGCCCAGGCCCAGGCCTCGCAGGAATCCTCGGCGCGAGGCGACGTGAGCACGCTTAGGCAGGACACAAGCCTGTCAGGCGACGTGAGCCAGATCGCGGGCGAACTGGAGACTTAGGCCGTGACGTCCTTGCCGGCCTGCGAATTCCGGGCGCGATAGTCAGCCTGCCACTGAGCCTGGCGGCGGCGGTACTCATCGACGCCGATCTTCTCGCGGTGCCTGGCCTGCGCCTCCCGCACGTTGTCCGGGTGCTCAGCGGCCCAGTGCGGGTGGTCCTGGCGGTAGCCGGCGTTGTACTCGTTCCGGCACGGTACGCACCGGCCGTTCCCGTCCATCTCGTGACCGGCGGCACGGCAGCGCGCGAAGTTGACGTTGTGCACCGGTCGCAGCGCGAGAATCTGCGCTCGTTCCTCAGCCATGACCTCGGCATAGCCGGGCAGCTCCGCGACGTCGGCCCAGATGCCCGGCAGCCACCAGGGCTGCTCACGAGCGTGACGGCGCAGCCGTTCGGTCACGGGCACCGGGCCTTTCGTGCCGCCCGCCTTGCCGACGTACAGGCACACGTCGTCACCGGACCAGATGCGATACACGAAGTAGCCCGCGCACAACGGGATGGAGACCTTGCTGTAGACGCTCACCCGACCACCCTTCCTGTGTGTTAAACGCCCTGGCCACGTCGCTGACCAACGCCCTGCCACTTAGGCCAAGGGGAATGCTCTCGGATGGCTCTATAATGGGGGCATGACAACATTCCCCACCGGGGATGGTGTTTTCGGTAGCTAACGACTTGCCCCAGGTCAAGCGAAAGGCCCCCCCGTCAGCGACCTGCATGGTAGCAATGTCCCGTGCAGAGCATGCTGGGGAAATGACGGTGACAGACGTGGGTGAGACTGATTTCGCGATCATCGTCTACCGGGAAGAAGATCAGTGGGAGGCCGACGTGCTGCCCATCGCGGTTACCGCCGATCTGGACGGCCTCGTGCAGGCCCTGCGGCGGCAGCCGAGCATCGGCGGGACCATCGGCTTCGCCGGCGTCGGCGACGATTTCTTCGTGGCGGTCCGGATCCTCGGCGAAGACGTGTCCCTGTTCCTCTCCGACCTCACCGCGGCCGTGGACTACCCGCTGGCCCGCCAGGTACTCGACGCCCTGGACATCCCGGTGCCGTCGGATGACGACCTCGATCAGGTACTCCCGGCCGGCGACCTTTCCATCTTCGCTGACCTCGGCCTGGACGAGATGGAACTCGGTGCCGTCTCAGCCGACCTTGACCTCTACCCGGAAGACGCCGTGATCGGCATCGCCGAGCGGCTGCGTTTCGGGGACGCGGTGGAGCGGGCGCTGGACATCGCGCTCGGCCCGTGACCGGATATTCCGATGCTTTCGAGCCCGCGATGCGGCTCGCCCTGGCGCAGGCCGTCGGGCTGCCCGGCCCGGATGACGTCCCGGTGGGCGCGGTCATCCTCGATGAGGCGGGCGGGGTGGTCGGGCAGGGCCGCAACCGCAGGGAACGGGACCGCGATCCGACCGCGCACGCGGAAATCGTCGCGATCAGGCAGGCGGCGCGATCCCTTGACAGCTGGCGGCTGACCGGCCTGACGCTGGTGGTGACGCTGGAGCCGTGCACGATGTGCGCGGGAGCGATCACGGCGGCCCGCCTGTCCAGGTGCGTCTACGGGGCGGCAGATCCCCGGGCGGGGGCGGTGGGATCTCTCCGGGACGTGCTCAGGGACACTCGCCTGAACCATCGCCCGGAAGTCATCGGCGGGATCCTCGCCGAGGAGTGCGGCGCCGTGCTGCGTGACTTCTTCGCCGTCCGCAGGCGCCACGCCGGGTAATTCGTGCCCCAGGCTGCGTGCCGATTCGGGTAAGCTCACCAGCGGTGGAGTCGCCTAGTGGCCGAGGGCGCACGCCTCGAAAGCGTGTGAGGGGGCAACCCCTCCGTGGGTTCAAATCCCACCTCCACCGCTGAGAGCGGGCCGGGTAAAACTTTGGCGTGCTTACCGGGGGAACTTAGCGTCACGTCCCGGACGTTCGCACAAGTGATCAGGTAGGACAGCGGGGATCCGGCCCGCCGCCGGAGAGGCCAACCACCTCTCGACCAGACTCCGGCGAGGAGAACGAGTGTTTGGACCCCAGGGGACCGGGTTTTTCCTGTTTCTTATGGTGGTATTCGGGGCGCTGCTTGTATGGGTGGCTTTGACTAAGCAAGTCGTATTCCGCGTGCTTGCCGCCTGCCTGGCATTCCTTCCCGCCATGGTCTTCGGGATTGCCGCCGTCAATAAATTCTACGACTATTACCAGACCTGGGGCGGGATGATCAACGATCTCACCGGCCAGGGAGCAAGCAGTATTCCCAAGTACGCAGCCGCCGGAGTAGGGTCGAGCAAGAATTTCGACAAGAATATCGGCCGGGTCACCAGCCAGGCAGAAGACGCCCAAGTCGGATATCTCTTCCAGACATCGGTTACCGGCGCGCGCACTCATGTTACTCGTAACGTGTATATCTATCTCCCGCCGCAGTACTTCCAGAAGCCCTACCTGCACACCAAGTTCCCGGTCATCGAGCTGCTGCACGGCTCGCCCGGCAACCCGCAGGCCTGGGTCGACGTCATGGGCGTGATCCCCACGTTCCTGAACTTGCTGGAAATTCACCCCTCGGATGCCGCGGTGCTGGTGATGCCCGACACCGATGGCGGCATGCAGTACGGGTTGCAATGCCTTAACGATCCGGGCGGCATCCAGGACATGACCTTCGTCGCGGTCGATGTGCCCGATGCCATAGCGCGAATTGCTCGCGTGCAGCCACCGGGCCGGGCCTGGGGCCTGGCCGGTTACTCCGAAGGTGGCTACTGCGCCGCCAACATCGCCCTGCAGTTCCCGTCACTCTGGGGAGCCGCGGGCGTCATGTCGGGGTACTTCAGCCCCATCGACAGCCAGGTGCCCGAAGGCAACAAACCTGGTGCGAAGCCGGAGCAAGTCAACGTCTTCCGCGGGCACCCCGCGCTGCGGCTGCTTAACTCGCCGCAGGATTACGTCACCAGGGTGCCGATCAACGACTTGCTTCCGTCGTTCTGGCTCGCGGCCGGAGCCGAGGACAGGTCCGATGTCACCGCCGCGGAGGACTTCCGGCAGCTGCTGCAGACCCGGGTGGCGAGCGTGCCGGTGGTGATCATCCCGGGGGGCGGCCATCAGGGCAGTGTCTGGCGGGCGGCGCTTGTCCCGATGCTGAACTGGATGACGCCGCAACTGGCTGCGACAGCCGAGAAGGCCGATCTGGCCGCGGCCAGGGCGGCCGCGCGGGCGGCGGCAAAAGCCGCGGCCGAGCGCAAGGCGCACGCCGCCAAGTCGCGTCGTCCCGCTAGCCAGGTCAGCCCGGCGAGACGCTGACGCGGGCCCTTAGCCCATCGTCCTCCTCGCCGCGCCACCTGCAGAGCGGAAATACGTATCGTTACCGTTGCCTGGCGTTATGCAAAAGATATCTGCGTCCTAAAATAGGGCATACGCGACGCGCCGACGGCAGAAATTGCTGGCCGAATCATGCCGAACGGGACTAATCAGAGAAAGAATCACGGGCTGCCGCAGTTCGCCGCCTAGCCATTTACTCGTTCTGACCTGCAATTATTAGTATCGCCGCGCTATCGCGCGGCGCCGCCGCAGCCAGTGAACACTCTGTGTAATCGGTCGAATGTAGAGTAAACCGCCTTTCCTGCCGTCGCGTCTCGTAGAAGTAAGGCGGACAACGCTACTGAAGTAATCCGCTTAGGGGGGCGATACCCGGCCGGGCCAGGGTGATACCTGGCCCGGTCAGGTACTGAGAGGGCGTGTTATGCAGAGAAATGGGATAAAGACTGCCCGGATTCAAGCACGATACTCAGAACTTAATAGTTCCTGGGCGGCCGGCCCCTTACCGCAGGGAAAGGTCGTATCCGTCGTCAAACGCGCGGCGACCTGGCTGAGTGGTCTGCGGCGCACAGGAAGGCACGCCGCGCCCGGTCGTGCCTTCTTGAACCGCCGGGTGTCGCGGTGACCTGGGCCTAGACGCGTGGCGCCGGGCCGAAGGCTCCACGCATTCGGGGATAGCCCCGATGATCTTGATCGCCCAAGCTTTACTCCTCGATCCGATCGCCTTGAGCGGATCGCCACTCGCAGCACACCGCTTAGGGGCGGGGGTCACCTCCTGGCCTGGACGTGACCGCTAGAAGCGAGCCTCGTCGTCCTGAACGACCACGTGGCAGGCCAGCCGCAGACATCCAAAGACAGGACACCGCCATGACGGCACCGCGCGACCAGTATTACCCCGGCGAAGATGGCCAGAGCCGCTACCCCGCGCTTGAGGCGATGGACCGGGACCTCGAGCGGCTCGGCGAGCTTACCAGGGCTTACGTCACCGACGAGAAAGAAGACCTCGGCGTAGCCGCCGCCCGCATACTCGACCAAGACCTGCGGCGGGAAGCCGAGGAACTCCTCAGCCGCCTGAAGGACGCCATCGGACCCGACCCGGACGGCCTGGACGCGATCAGCGAGACGCTCGCCGAACCGGCTACCGGCCCGCATCCGGCGACCGGCCCGCATCCAGTCTGAACGCCGCCCGGCTTGTTTCGTTGGCGTGGCGCGGGTAATAGTTGATCGACAGCTGCCCGGGTCTCCTCCAAGTCGGCCTCAGCAGGCACACGTGCGCGGACCGGCACGGCAGCGCCACGGATGGACGCACGGAGAAACAGATGAGCCTGCCCGCCCGCCAGCAAGCGGTCCTTGACCAGATCGACCAGATTCTCCAGGGCGCCGATCCTCAGCTGAAATCGATGTTCGCGGCCTTCGCCCGGGTGGCGTCGCGAGAGGCCATGCCGGCCACCGAGGCGATCTCCGCACGGTCGCCGCGGCAGTGGACCCTGCTGATCTGCATCATGGTGATCAGCCTGCTGAGTATGGTCACGGTCTTCGTCGTCGCCACCGGTCGGGCCTGCCAGGGCCTCTCGTCGGATCAGGTCGTCGCGAGCGCCACGGTGCGCTACGCCGCCTGCAGCAAGCAGACGGACGCCTGGAGCAAGGGCGGTCGCTGAGCACGAGCCACCCATTCGGGACCGCTTAGGTCCGGACCGGTGCACCAGCCGTCACGCGGCTTCTTTCCGTCATCTTCATGACGTTTGCGTGACCATCCTGATACGTTCAGTTCGTACCACGTGGAAGACGCCAGTTCACATACCGTACGAATGTATCCGCAGGGGAACAAAATGGCGCAAGTCCAGGTATATAACTTCTCGCACGGCTTACTGAATCCGGGCCTCGGCTACTTAATGTCCTGCCTCGGCTCCTTCCTCGGCCTCCGGTGCCTCACCAGGGCCCGTGCCTACACGGGCTGGTCGCGCGCCAGCTGGCTGCTGCTCGCATCCGTGGCCATCGGGGCCACCGGCATCTGGGTCATGCACTTCGTGGCCATGCTCGGCTTTTCGATCCCCGGGCAGCAGATCCTGTACAACGTACCGATCACCCTGGTCAGCCTCCTCGTCGCGGTCATCGTGGTCGCGGTCGGCCTGTTCATCGTCGGCTACGCCAGTGGCCTGCTGCCGGTGCTGGCCGGCGGCGTGATCATCGGCGTCGGCGTCGCGGCCATGCACTACGTCGGGATGTCCGCGATGAGCATGCCCGACACCGTTCGGTACAACGTGGGCCTGGTCGCGGTATCGGTGCTTATCGCGATCGTGGCGGGAACGGCGGCGCTGCTGGCGGGGCTGCACGTCGGCGGGGTATGGTCCAGTCTCGCGGTATCGCTGGTCATGGGTATCGCAGTCACCGGCATGCACTACACCGGGATGGCCGCGATGCGCGTGTATCCGGGAGGAGGAGGGATGACCGTGACCGGAGCCTCTCCGAACAGCTTCCTGTTCCCGCTGCTACTCGGCGCGAGCGTCCTCACCTTCATGCTGTCGCTGATCATCGCCTTGTCGCCCAACGAGGAAGAGATCCGCGCCGACGCCCGCCTGAGCCGGCGCGTCTACGCCGACATCTGACGCCCGCGGGGCGCGTTTTCCCGGGCCCGCGCGTTTTCCCGGGCCCGCGCGCCGGAGTTACTGAGGGTCGTAGGCGAGGTTGGGCCGCAGCCAGCGTTCGGCTTCGGTGAGCGGGATGCCTCGCCTGCGGGCGTAGTCCGCGGCTTGGTCCTGGCCGATGCGCCCGACGGTGAAATACCGCGAAGCGGGGTGGGCGAACAGCAGTCCGCTCACGCTGGACGCCGGGGTCATCGCCCAGGATTCGGTCAGGGTCATGCCGAGTTGCCCGGCCTCGAGCAGGTCGAACAGGGCTCGTTTCAGGCTGTGGTCCGGGCTCGCGGGATAGCCGAACGCGGGCCGGATGCCGCGGAATCGCTCGGCGTGCAGCTCTTCGATCGGCTGGTCGGCGTCTGGTTCGTACCAGTCGCGGCGGGCCTGCAGGTGGATGTGCTCGGCGAAGGCCTCGGCGAGCCGGTCGGCCAGTGCCTTGACCATGATCGACTGGTAGTCGTCGCCGCGGTCTTGATATATGCCGGAAAGCTCCTCCGCGCCGTGGATGGCCACGGCGAATCCGCCGAGGTGATCCCCGGCCGGAGCGACGAAATCAGCGAGGCACCGGTTGGGCCGGCCCGCCGGCTTGGCGGTCTGCTGGCGCAGCATCGGCAGCCGGATGCCGTCTGGACCCGGGTTGACGCAGATGTCGTCTTCCTCGGAACGCGCGGGCCAGAAGCCGTAGGCCCCCCTGGCGTGAAGGTGGCCGTCAGCGATGATCTGGTCGAGCAGGGTGTTGGCGTCGTCGAAGAGCTCGCGGGCGGCCGGCTGGCCGAGTATCGCCGGGTACTTGCCCTTCAGTTCCCAGGCCAGGAAGAAGAACTGCCAGTCGATCATCTCGCGCAGTGCCTTCAGGTCCGGCTGCACGGTACGCAGCCCGGTGAATACCGGAACGGGCAGGTCGCCGAACGGGACCCGGTCACGGTTCGCCCGGGCCGCCGCCAGGGTCAGCAGGGGACGCCGCTGCGACTTCTCGTGCTGCTCGCGCAGTCGTTCCTGATCGGCCCGGTTGGTGCCGTCCAGGACCTGAGCCCGCTCGTCGCTGAGCAGGTCCGAGACCACGCCGGCGACCCTCGAAGCGTCGAGCACATGCAGGGTGGTGCCGTCATAGGCCGGGGCGACCCGGACCGCGGTGTGCTGGCGGGAGGTGGTGGCGCCGCCGATGAGCAGCGGCAGTTTCAGCCCACGGCGCTGCATCTCCGTGGCGACGTTGACCATCTCATCAAGTGACGGGGTGATCAGCCCGGAGAGCCCGACCACATCGGCGCCTTCGGCGACCGCCGTGTCGAGGATGACCGCGGCGGGCACCATCACGCCGAGGTCGATGACCTCGTAGTTGTTGCAGCCGAGCACGACGCCCACGATGTTCTTGCCGA
>Ga0302325_10033358_pt1 | contig 10549 bp, 8 predicted proteins | sample Palsa_T0_2_FD_201948 | JGI IMG/M metagenome (GOLD analysis project Ga0302325, IMG submission 201948) | Peat permafrost microbial communities from Stordalen Mire near Abisko, Sweden - Palsa_T0_2 | ecosystem: Environmental > Terrestrial > Soil > Palsa > Peat permafrost | place: Sweden: Abisko...
ACGCCCTGAAGCACGGCATCTTCGCCACCACCCAGATCATGTTCGACGAAAAAGCCGAAGATCTCGCCGAGCTCGCCGCCGAATACCACGAACACCACAACCCCGCCGACTCCGGCCAGCGCTTCCTCGTTGACACGCTCGTTACCAACGAATGGCGCCTCCGCCGCCTGCGCCGCGTCGAAGCCGAGCTCTGGCAGAGCGCCAGCAACGTCTTCCTGGAAAAAAACGCCGAAATCCCAGCCTGCTCCTCCGGCGACGCCTTCGCCACGGCCGCCCCCGTCTTCGAGCGCCTGCAACGGGTGGTCAATGCCTGCGAGCGCACCTATCACCGCGCCCATAGGGAAATGGAAGTGGCGCGGGCCCATGGCCTGCGAAGTTCGCAACCCGAAGCCGAGCCCGCCCCCGAACCCGCTCCCCCGCCGGCCCAAGCCCCGCAACCCCAAGAATCCACATCCACTTCCGCGAAAATGGCTTCGTCTGGGCAAAACCCGGGCGCCCGGCCCGCGGCCCCCAAACCAGCGGATGCCTCGCCGCTTACCAGCCCGCTTGCCGGCAAACCTGCCCCGACGCAAGACTCAGACACTCCCGATTCGTCCGACGAAGCTCCGAAGACTCCCGAAAACGCTTAGGCGGCCACGGCGCGGCTTGTGATTTCGCGCTTCCCCGATACTCAATCGCCCGTTCCCGCTGTGAAACAATAGGAGTCGCCGTGTCTCGAAGAATCGCCGTATTTCGCCAAATTTTCCCCGCCATCGCCTTGCTCGTCTTGTCCCCTGCCCTGCTCCCGGCGCAGGCGCAGCACTGGCAGATCCAATATTTCTACGACAAGGAAAAAACTTCGCTCACCATCAACGATTTCGCCTTCCCGTCGGCCAAATACGGCATCGCGGTGGGCTACATCGCCGAGGGCAAGATCGAAATCCCCATGTCGGTCGTCACCTCCGATGGCGGCGGCCACTGGCAGCTTCTGCCGCTCAAGGAAACGCCCGTCTCGCTGTTCTTCCTCGACGACAGTATAGGTTGGATGGTCACCACTAAGGGTATCTGGCGCACCACCGAAGCAGGCAGGAATTGGACCAAGCTGCCCAAAGTTTCGGGCGAGATTCTGCGGGTCTGCTTCACCACCCGCATGGACGGCGTCGCAGTCGGCGTCAAGAAGCTCGTGCTCATCACCCATGACGGCGGGCTGACCTGGACGCCCGTCGCAACTGCGGAGGATCAGCCGGGCGACCCCCAGTACAGCGCCTACTTCTGGGTCGGGTTCGCCGACCTGAACATGGGGCTCGTGGTAGGTAGTAACAATCCGCCCCGCCGCTTCGCCCCTCTGTTCCCCGACTGGCTCGACCCGCAGGCCACGCTTCGCCTGCGCGACGTGCCCCACCTCAGCTACTCGCTCGCCACCCACGATAGTGGAAAGACATGGCGCGCCGGAAACGGCTCTCTCTTTGGCCAGACCTCGCGATTCCGCCTGATGCCGGACGGCCGGGGCGTCGGGTTGGTGGAATATTCCGAGCTGTCGAACATCCCAAGTGAGGTGTTCTCGCTCGATTGGCATACAGGTAAAAGCATGAGCATTTACAAGAACCCGAAAGACGGCATCTCGGATATCTGGATGGATCCGGACGGCACGGTATACCTCGCCGGCATAGAGGAGCCGGGCCGCGTCCGCGACATCATTCCCGGCAAGGTCGTAGTCTACAGCAGCCGCGATTACCAGGCATGGGTGACCATCCCGGTGGATTACCACGCTTCGGCCCTGCGCACCATCCTCGCGATGCCGGATGGCCAGCATCAGTGGCTCGCCACTGATAGTGGCATGATCTTGAAGCTGGTTCCCGATAGCGCCGTAACCGGCAAGTAACAAAACGTACAGCGCTTGTTTTATACACAAGCGATCCACCGCAGCTTTGCTGTAACTACCTCGAAATACGGCAAAAAGAAGTTGTTGAAATGGGCGGCCACTTACGAAATAAGCGTTGACCGGAATCGTACTTGGGATCATAGTGAAGAAGGTTCCAAGAGGTTTGAGGAACAGCAAGCCTCCGGAAACGTAGCGGATCGCGAACGATGATCCGTAGCCGAATCTTTCAATGGAAAGGCTGCGGGGAGCGAACGAAGATCGGGCGATTTCGGAAGGTGGACCGAACGGTTGCGAAGCTAGTCGAAGCTTTGATCCTGAGGGAGCGAAAACTCCTGAAGGGGAGCGGAGACAGGCGGCACAGCCGGCAAAGCAGGCCGGTAGAGACTGCAACGGGTTTGAGGCGTGGATGCAGCCGGAAGCTGGGGCAAACCAGCGGCTGGCGGTGGAGCCGAAAAGCCGAACGGGCAGGAAGACCGGCAAGCGAGTGAGCGAAGTAGCAGGCCAGGACCTTCGACCCCGGAATGGAATCCGCGCAAGCGGAGGTCACTCGGGTGAGGGAAAGGCCGTTACGAGCGAACGGTCCCGTTTTGGAGAGACACAAAGGCTGCGGCGCGTCTGGAAGCGATGAAGCGGAAGCCGGATAAACCGGTTACCGGGGAGCCAAGAGACGAAGCGCACGGCGCTCTGAAACGCGATGCTCAGTACCGTGCATGCCGGTGATGAGCTAAGCTGCGACTTGAATCACTTGGAACCTTTTTCATTTTCCGCAATTGTCAAACCCATCCAAAAACTCATTTGTGGGGCGGTTGCCAACCAGAGAGACGCCGGAGCCGTTCAATCAGCGGGACTCGACAAACACGGCCGCAGGAAAGATCGCGGTCGGACAATTTCGATCTGCCGCACCATGCCGCACTCCAGTAGCGCGGGGCCATGCCCTGCGACGGCAAGCTAAGTGCCACGCCGTCCGCACGCCGGTGTGAAGGCCATTGATTTTTCCTCGACCTGAAAATACCGATCACAAGCTATATCTCCATGAAAACAATAGGCAAACCGGTAAATCGTTTTTTCTCGTCCTGTATAATGGAATAGGGCAGCTCTTCTTCACCCGGATGCGCCTTTCGCGGCGCCAGCCGGGCGCCTCGATATCCCCTTGAAGGGATAAACGGACAGTCATCTGCGCCCGCGGCTTGTCTCCAGCCTGCCGTTCGCCGCGCCTCGGATCTTTGACAATTGCATACCTCGACATCGGGCCGGCGCAAGCGTCCGCAAGCGCGCTTCCGCGCCGGGCCAAGCGGCGGCCCGGCACTCACTCACATACTTGCGGCATCTCCGCCGCCACACTGTGCCGGTCGTCAGTCTGCCGGTCGTCAGTCTTGACACCCGCGGCGCCGTCATGTAGGCTGCATCGAGAAACAATGTCACTGTTCAACTTAATACCCGCGCGACAACGGGAACTGCTGCCTGACTTCGGGGTGCGGTATCTCCAACATGTACTCGCCGAATACGCCACTCTGCCGCCGGATCTGACCGCCAGGATTCCGGTGGCGGTTCAGGCCCTCATTATCGCGGCAACCGCAAGCCCGCCCGTGGCAATGACGTGGGGCGACCTGTTCGTGCTCGAAAAGACCATGCTCGCCATTCAGCCTGAATTGACTGTTCGGCGGCGCGCATGGGGCATGCGCGATGCGTATCGCGAACTGTGCGGCCAGAAGCAGTACGAAGTGTACATGGCGTCCAAGCCGCCCAACGAAAACGAGTCTCGGATCGACGATGTCCGCGCCGATCTGGACCGCCTCCTGGACGGCCTGCACTGGCGTTATGCGTTGATTCCTATTCGCGAGAGAATGCGGAATAGACTTATCCGCTTCATTGGTACTTGGGTGTTCTGTAGCGCCATTGTCCTTATGATCCTGGCGCGGTGGTCCGCGCTACATGACCAGACTTTTGTGGCCACGCTGCTGATCTTGATGCTGGCCGGCTCCCTGGGAGGTTTCATGAGCTTGCTGCAGCGCATCCAGAATACGCCCACCGGCGTCGATCCGCTCATCAGCATTCTTGAGGTGCAGGACGGCAAGTTCAGTCTTTACCTGGCCCCTATCAGCGGCGCGGTTTTCGCCGTGCTTCTCTATCTGATCTTTCTCGGCAGGCTTGTGTCCGGTTCAATATTCCCTCAGGACCTTCCCCCGTTCCATCTTTTCGTGGGGCCGGTTCAATGGGTGGGCGCCCTACCGACGGCCGAGAATTACGCGAAACTTGTGGTCTGGTGCTTTATCGCCGGCTTCGCCGAGCGGTTTGTGCCCGATACACTCGACCGGCTGGTCAACCGCGCGCGCGATGCTGAGGGTCCGACCAAGGTCCCGGCCGCTCCGCAACCGCCGTTCGCACTAGGCGCTCAGCTGCCATTGGGTCCGGCATCGCCTCCTGCCGACGACGATCTGCCGTCATAGCGTTTCCATCGGGTTACCGAATGCGACCGCCCGGCAACGTCTTCGCCTGCCTTGTCCATGAGCGTCCGGAATGCGTTATGGACCTGGTGCGCAACCTGCGCTGCCTCGATCCGGAATCGGCCATCCTTCTCTACAACGGCGGAGCCGATCCCGATTTGCTCGCGGATTTCGACTGTGACCGTTACGGCGCGATCTGCATTCCCGGATCCGCTCCGGTGAAATGGGGGCGGCTGCACCACTTCGCGCTGTGCGCGATGCGCTTCGCTCTGGCGGAATTGTCCTTCCGCACGCTGACCATTGTGGATTCGGATCAGTTGGCCCTCCGCCCCGGTTATTCGGCGTACCTGTCAAGCTATCTGGCGTCCCGGAACCGCGTCGGAATGCTGGTCAACTCGCCGGGCTGTCAAACAGCGCGAACGCAGGTGGGTCCGGCGCGCGCAGCGCTCCGTGAGCTCGACCTCTGGCGTCCGTTTCTGAAACGCTTTCCCGCCGGCGAGAGCCAATTCCCCCACTGGTCGTTCTGGCCGGCGACGGTGTTTACGTCGGAAGCCGCCCGCGAGTTGGCGGAGCTGTTTACCGACCCGCAACTTCAGCAGGTCCTGGACCGCAGCCGCATCTGGGCGTCCGAGGAGGTCCTCTTCCCCACGCTCGCGGCGCTCCTCGGGTTTGAGATCGCGCAACACCCGTGCAACTACGATTACGTCCGCTACAAGGTGCAGTTTACGGCCGCGCAGCTTGAAGACGCCTGGAAAGACCCGCGCGCCTACTGGATGCATTCCGTACCCCGCAAGTACGACGATCCGCTTCGCCAGCGAATTCGCCGCAAGTGGAATCGGTATTACCCGCCCGAGGCTCGGGAGATGATCGCGAGACCTCGACCGGACAGCTTACTGCTCACGCGGCCGGTTTTAAGCCGGATGAAAAAGATCGAGGGGTGGCTCGAAGAAGATGAGGCCGACCTGCTGCTGGCGGCCGCCGCACGAGCGTTACAGAACCGGGAGGATTCCGCCTCCATCGTCGAGATCGGCAGTTACTGCGGGCGCTCTACCGTGGTACTCGGGGCGGCGGCATTAGCAGCCGGACAGGGCGTGCGCGTCTACGCCGTGGATCCACACGACGGGCGCGTCGGCGCCGCCGACACCGGCATCCACAAAGGGCCGCCCACATTCGAGAAGTTCGTAGCCAACATCATGGCGGCCGGCTTGCACGAAGTCGTCGAGCCTGTTCTGCAACCGTCGTACCAGGTCCAATGGGATGACTCCATCGCCAAGCCGATCGCCATGCTCCTCATCGACGGACTGCACGATTATGCCAATGTCTCGCGCGATTTTCGCCACTTCGAGCCGTGGGTCGCGCCAGGCGGATACGTGGCGTTTCACGATTACGCCGACTATTATCCCGGCGTCAGGCTGTTCGTGGACGAGATTCTGGAAAGCGGATTCTACGAGCTGGTGGACCACGTGGGCAGCATGGTTGTCTTGAAGAAATGCGCCGGGAAACCCACGGCGGGGACTCCTTCGATTCTCCCGGAATCGTCCACCGACAAGCCATTGGTGAGCTGCATTCTGCCGACCGCGAATCGCCGCCATCTGCTGCCGCGCGCCATTCAGTGTTTTCTGCGCCAGACTTATCCGAACCGTGAGCTTGTGGTGGTCGACGACGGCGCGGATCCGGTCCGCGACCTTATTCCTTGCGACTCGCGCGTGCGCTATGTCCGGCTCGAAGGCTCCCGGACACTGGGTCACAAGCGAAACCTGGCGTGCGGATACGCGCGCGGCGAGGTTCTTGCCCATTGGGATGACGACGACTGGTCCGCCGATTGGCGGCTAGCCTACCAAATGGAAGCCCTGTCCAACAATGAATGGGCTTCGCTGTGTGGGATTGCGCGCGTGCTGTTTTACGACCCCCGGCACGATCGGGCTTGGGAGTATCGATATCCGCCGGACCAGAAAGGCTGGCTGTGTGGAGGGGCGCTCTGCTATCGCAAGTCGTTCTGGGAAGCGCATCCGTTTCCCGATTTTCATGGCGGCGAAGACACTCGCTTCATATGGGAAGCTCCCGAGCGATCCTTGCTGGCGCTGCCCGATAACTCCTTTTTCGTGGGAATGGTTCATTCGGGAAACACCAGCCCGAAGAACACCAACGGATCTCGCTGGCATCCTTATCCGAATACTGGAATCCACGAGTTACTTCGGGCGGACCTCGACTTTTATAAGCATTGGGCAGTCAGCGCAAAGTAGATTTCGATGGGACAGCTTGCCAACTAACGTGCGGTCGTCATTCGTCCCAGCCCTGCCGCCGCGCAGAACTACTTCTCCGAGATGGCGGCAAAACCGTCCATTTATGGCGCCGCACGAGGTCGCCGGGTGGCCAGTTTCCGATAAGCCCGTTTTTTCTGGCCCCTGATGGCTGTTAGCACAGGTCGAAACGTCGGCAAAAACTTCGCGACATATCGCGACATATCGCCGAATCTACGATCAATGCTAACGTATATGTTATTATCGAATCGTGCTCGACGTTCGGGAATACATCGACACCGCCGGACGAAGCCCCTTTACGAAGTGGTTGCGTGCACTCAACGTTCAAGCTGCGGCGAAAGTAGCAACTGCGCTGGAGCGCATTGCGGCGGGCAACCATTCCAACGTCAAGACGGTCGGTAACGGCGTTCTCGAATACAGGTTGATTTTGGCCCCGGCTACCGAATTTACTTCGGGCGGGACGGCGACCGGTTTGTTATTCTGCTCGCCGGCGGTACGAAGAAGCGGCAGCAGGAAGACATCCGCCAGGCAAAGGCGAATTGGGAAGACTACCGTAACAGGAAGACTCAGGAAAGAACATGATGCCACTGACCAAAGATTTTCGTGAAACCATCCGTGAACGCGCCCAACAGGAGCCGCGATTTCGCAGGGCACTCCTTCGCGAAGCGATCGAACTCATGCTTTCCGGCGACGAGAAGACGGGGCGCGCGATCCTGCGCAACTATATCAACGCCACAGTTGGTTTTCGGCATCTGGAGGAGGCGACGTCTATCCCGGCCAACAGCCTCATGCGGATGTTTGGGCCGAATGGCAACCCTTCGGCAAAAAACCTGTTTGGCGTGCTCGCTCATCTTCAGGCGCAGGAAGGCGTGAACTTTGAGATCCGCCCCCGCCACAGATGATAGCCATCGCGGCTTGCGTCGTTGATCGCTCATGGCTACGCGACAAGGCGGATTCTATCGGTTTGGTTGCCCTGCGATGGAGCACAAAGCATGTGAACGCCCGTCAGCGTTGCCCTTGCGAGAGCCCTCTATCTTACAATGCAAAGCCTTTCCCAACCCTCAAGGTCGTCTTCGGAATAACTGCCTCCGCTTGTTGCTCCGGTTTGGATGTCCACCTGAAATGGAAACCATCGGCCATCCACCGGTGACCACGCCAGACCCGTAACCTTTTCTTGATCGACCGCAAGCTTATCGAAGCCGTCCCATGAGATCCGTCGAGTATGCCACACGCGGCCTTCTTCGAGAGAGAACCTGGCAAAGAGCGATGCCTTGCCTGCTGAAGATCCAACCCATAGGATTCTGTACCTCCAACAGTGCGTTCAACGCCGGGAGCAAGCGTTGTGCGCTTCGCGCTTGCGCGTTCACGGCCCACAGATCGCCTGCCGCGATAACGATTGCATCTACTCCGTTTGGGTGAAACCCCGCAAATTCGAGACCTCCAAGCCCGGGTTCAAAGTTTCCAACCCAATCGCCAGTGGTAGTCTTGAACTCTACTACGGTCCCCTCGTGTCCGTGCAAGCCCCACTCGCCTGGAAACGCGGTGGCCATTGGGCCGTAAGGTGGCAATCCAGCCAAGATCGTTGCTGAAGAAATCATTCAGAAATCCGGGATAACCATACTATGTCGGCGATGGTTACTTCCTGACGGAATAGCGTTTAGTAAACCCCGTTGCGTCGATGGCAACTTTCTCAGAAGTGGGATATTGGAACCTAACGGTTCCGGCCAGGATACTCGTCACTACAACGGCCCGTGATACATGTGGGCGTAATCGTAAGGCGATTGTGGGTTTACTCGAGCCTCAATATCCCGGTAGGTCTCGACCATGATCTGAGCCGGGTAAACGCCGAGGTGGCCATAACCAGCCATGCCCCAGCTCTTTCGATCACATGGCCCGAGCGGCGAATGCTTGGCTCTCGTTTGCAGGCGACCGACAACGGTCACCCAGAGTTCAAATCGTTTACCCGAGCGTTTTGCTGCCGCCTCAACGTCGCGCTCCGGCTTGGACAGGGCTGCCCAGGTTTCATCAGTGCCTCCCTCAAGATTGATGAAGGATGGCCACAGGCCAGACTTGCATTTCTCCGCGCATTCCTGCCGAAGGCCGTAATAATAGACGCCCCGTACGGCCACTACCTTGTCTCGAAAGCCGGGAAAATCCTTTGAGAGTTCGCAAACCGACATCACGGCGGCATCCCGCGCCGAAGTGCCACCTGAAGCGATCAGCATAGCGAGCAGTACAAGAGTGCCGGAGCGGATCATACCTCCACAGCATAGCTGTCGGAAGCTGAGGATGCCATGGGAAGAGAGGCAACTCCCGATATGCGCGCTTTCCGGAAACTGACTCGCCTGGCGCTTCGCCGTATCAACGCCCATGTCGCACAAGTGTTCTGGGCTGGCTCAAAACAGATCGCCCGCTTATCGCAGATGCTTGCCAAGCGGCATTCTGCGATACATGCGCTGGCACGCATCTCAGCGGGCGGGCGGTTTAACGCGTATGACCTGGTCCCTGCCTATCCCTGCCGCAACCGGTCGGCCTCTCGGGTATCAGGTGGGCTGATTTGGCTGGGCGAAGAGCGGGTCCAGGGGGAGCCGCGCGGACCAGGGCGTCAACCCTACAGCCGTGTCGCGCGGCCGGTTGCGATCGCCGGACGCCTCGGGAGTGACCCAGGCTTTTGCTATAGTCTCAGTTGAACCGGGAGTCCAATCCGTTAACCGCGCATAAATGCCATACCGCCTCTCCACGCTCGCCTTGCTTCTCACTGTGCCGCTCGCGGCCAAGACTTACGCTGTAGACGGAATCGTGGTGGCGGTGGATCAGGCGGCGCGCACCATGCTGGTTTCGCATCGGGCCATCGCGCACTACATGCCGGCGATGCTGATGCCGTTTCGCGCGGAAACCGCCGCGGAACTACCCGCGCTCCATCCCGGCGCACGCATCCAGTTCGATCTTTCAGTGACAAAGGCAGAGGCCGTAGCCCGTCACATTCGCCTCAGCGGCGGCGCCGATGCCGCGCTCCCCCCGCCCAAAGAGAAACTCGCCATCGGCGCCGCGCTTCCGGATTTCGAGCTCACCGGCCAGAACGGCCGCACCGTCTGTACCGCCGATCTGCGCGGCAAAGTGGTGGCCATCGATTTCATCTATACGCGCTGCCCGCTGCCGGATGTGTGCCCGCGCCTCTCCGCCAACTTCGCCATGCTGCAGCGCCAGTTTCACGATCGAGCCGGCGACAATCTTGTGCTGCTTTCCGTGACCGTAGATCCGGACTTCTATACGCCGGCAGTTCTGGCCGGATACGCACGCCGCTGGGGCGCCGGGCCGGGATGGCTGTTCCTCACCGGAGACGTGGCTCCCCTGGCGTCCGCGCTTGGCGAAATCTATTGGGCGGACGAAGGCTCAATCGGCCACAATTCCACCACCTCCATCTTCGGGCGCGATGGACGGCTGGCCGCTCTGGTCGACGGCTCCAACTATCGCCCCGATCAACTGGCGCACCTGATTGCACGTCAACTGGAGAATCATCCGTGAGACTGACTCCGCTGCTAACTCTGCTATCGATCGCCGGCTTAACTGCAACCGCCCAGCAGCCGAAGAGCGCTGACAACTGTGTTCCGCCGCCGAGCGCGCTCGCGCCCACGCTGCCCGCCAGGATTTTGGATGGCATGGGGACGGTGCATCTGCCCATCACCACCTCCAGCGCCGAAGCGCAGCGATTCTTCGACCAGGGCGTGGCTCAGATGCATTCGTTCTGGGCGCGCGAGGCGGAGCGCAGCTTCCTGCAAGCCGCCGCGCTGGACCCGGCCGCGCCCATGCCCTACTGGGGCATCGCCATGGTGGCCGCCGGCGATTGGCGTCCGCGATTCCAGATCGATACGAACGACGCATTCTTCGGCAAGCAGCCTGCCCCCGCTACCTCGCGCGCCCGCGCCGCCGCCGCGAAGGCCGTGGAACTGAGTCAGGCGCCTGGGCAAGCTACCGATCTGGAA
>Ga0302325_10033359_pt1 | contig 10549 bp, 8 predicted proteins | sample Palsa_T0_2_FD_201948 | JGI IMG/M metagenome (GOLD analysis project Ga0302325, IMG submission 201948) | Peat permafrost microbial communities from Stordalen Mire near Abisko, Sweden - Palsa_T0_2 | ecosystem: Environmental > Terrestrial > Soil > Palsa > Peat permafrost | place: Sweden: Abisko...
AGATCCAACCAGCCCTACCGGCCTCACCCTGCTTCTTCAGAACATCGGAGGCGTCGAAACCAGGCCCCTAACGCCGTACTACCCTCCAGACCATTCGCCGCCCTAACGGCCAGAGTCCAACCTGTTCTGCAAATTATTGATATGCATGGTGGGGCAGGCGGTTTCGCCTGCCTCCGCCGATTGGCAATCGGCGCTCGTCGTTCCCTAAATCTTTGGCCGCTATTCAAGGCGCAGGAGCTGGGATCGCTGCGAACTGCTGAGAAACGGTGAGCCATTGACGGCGGCGTCCACCGTAGCGCTCAATTGCTGGCCGTAACCCGCCAAAAGAACGCCCACGACCCAGCCGGCAAATGCGATCAATGCGCCAAAGAGAATGATGGAAACCAGATACACGTTATGCTGCGTTTGGTAATTGGCGAGACCGACCATCGAGGGGTTGGGCCGCATGAGGGTTTCACTGCCCAAGACACCGAACAAGACGACCAGGATTCCGGCGAGCAGGCCAACCGCCTGGCAGATGTGGCTCAGTCCGCCGATGCTTCGCGCCACTCGATAGCCTTGCTGATATCGGGAAACAGCTTTCGCACTCTGATCATTGGGAGCTGCCGCAGAGGATGCCATACTGGACAGCGTTATATCACGGCCAATTCGCAAACGCAAGAGAAAAAACGGATGCCTAAGAATAACTACGTTCTGATCGTTCTCGACAGTTGCCGTTACGATGCCTTTCAGCGCGCACGCCCGAAGACGATGCGCAGGCTGGGCGCGGTTGAGCGGCGCTGGGCGTATGCCTCCTGGACCGCTCCTTCGCACTTCAACCTTTTGACCGGGTTGATGCCGCATTCCAGCCCGAAAGGCGTGTTCGCCTCCGATTATTACCAGCTTGATTTCCTGAAGTACAACGAGCGGCTGGGCGCGAAGGGCCTTGAATTCAAGCGTTTTGTGCCGCGCCTTTATCTCCCCGTGCTGCTGCAAACGCTCGGCTACCGGACGCATGCCATGGTCTCTTTGCCGGTGCTGAACCCGCTGACCATTCTCAACAGCGGATTTGACACCTACCAGCTGATGGAACGTCACAACGACATGCGGGCGATGATTCGGGAAATGGATTTTGATAGCGACCAGCCATTCTTCTATTTACTGAACGTGGGCGAAACTCATTATCCGTATGCGCTGCCGGACGAATCGCCGGACGAATGGCCGCGCATCAGCGGAGTGCATGGCGTGTTCCGCCATTTGGACGAACACATTGTGGGTGGAAAGCTGAAAAAATCGCGGACCAAGCCATTTGATAAAGCCAAGCTGGATGAATTGCGCGGGCGGCAGATTGGCGCCGTCAAATATCTGGATGGTGTGGTGGAAGAACTGTTTGATCGGCTGCCGGCGAATACGTATGTGACGATTACCTCAGATCACGGCGAGCTCTTTGGCGAGGATGGTTATTTCGGGCATGGCCCGATCCAGCACGAGAAGGTGCTCGAGGTTCCGTTCGTCGAAGGGAAACTAAGATGAGTTGGCAAGTGCTAGCCTACATTGGACCGGGCGCAGGTTTTGCCTTTCTCGGCTCATTCCTGGCCGTTGTCTTATCGCTCCTGGCCAGCTTCGTTTCACTTTGCATTTGGCCGTTTCGCATGCTTTGGCTGGCGCTGCGGCGCAAGGGCCGCTTTGGGAAGGCTCGGGCGAAAAAAGTCATTGTTTTGGGACTTGACGGGCTGGAACCGAAGTTGACCGAGCGATGGATGGCGGAAGGAAAGTTACCACACCTGCGCGGGCTGGCCGAGGGTGGCTTTTATGGCCGGTTACGGACCACATGTCCACCACTGTCTCCCGTAGCTTGGTCGACTTTTGCGACAGGGGTGAATCCGGGCGCACACAATATCTTCGATTTCTTGAACCGGAATCTCCGCACTTATGCACCGGAGCTATCCTCTGCCAGAGTCACAAAGTCAGACAGAGTGTGGAAGATTGGCAAATGGGAGATTCCACTCTCGCGCCCATCAGTTGAGCTGCGGCGCAAGAGCAAACCGTTTTGGGAGATTTTGGGTGACAGTGGGATCGGCAGTACCATTCTACGCATACCGATTACCTTTCCCGCGGTACCTTTTGATGGCAAGCTTCTATCGGCGATGTCCACTCCCGATTTGCGCGGAACGCAAGGGAGTTTCTCCTGGTTCTCGAGCGATTCCGATGAGTCGTCTGTGGAAGGTGGGGTGAAACTCCCACTCACTTGTGCTGACGGTGGGTGGCGCGGAGATTTGCCTGGGCCGGGAAGTACCTCAGTCAGCTTTAGCATCGAGATAGGAGGTGCTGGGGATTGGGTGTTGCGGATTGCCGGCCGAGCGTGGAATCTGATTCCTGGTGAATACTCACCCTGGATTCGCCTTAGCTTTCCGGCGCACGGGATTGTGAGATTTCTACTCACGAAGACGGAACCTACCGTGTCGTTGTATGTGACGCCGGTCGAAATCGATCCGGAAAACCCGGCGCTGCCCATCAGTCATCCGGCGCATTACGCGGTTTATCTGGCGAAGTTGTTGGGATCGTTCGCCACACTCGGTATGGCTGAGGACACTTGGGCGTTGAATGAAGGCGCCATTGATGAAGACTCGTTCTTGAAACAGGCGAAGCTCATTCAGGCGGAGCGCGAAACTATGTTTTTCAGCGCGCTCGACCGCACCAGGCGCGGGGTGGCGGCGTGCGTCTTTGATACCACAGATCGCATGCAACATATGTTTTACCGGCACCTGAACGGCGACGGGCGATACTCCGGCGTTATCGAGGATCTCTACCGGGATATGGATCGGATTGTCGGACGGGCGTTGACTTACGTGGACAAAAATACCACGATATTCGTGCTGTCCGACCACGGTTTCTGTTCCTTCCGGCGCGGTGTCAACCTCAATTCATGGCTGCATCAGAACGGGTATCTCGCGCTCCAACCGGGCCAAAACGAAGGGGGCGAGTATTTCGAGGGCATTGACTGGAGCCGGACACGAGCCTATACGTTCGGTCTGAGTGGTTTGTATTTGAATCTGCAGGGGCGGGAAGGGCAGGGAATCGTTAAGGCTGGGGAGGCGGAGCAACTAAGGACGGAGTTGGTTGAACGACTCAGTCACTTAATGGACGGCGCCGATCTTGCGATACAGGCGGTGTATGAGTCGAATCGTATCTATCGAGGCCCTTACCTAGATGCGGCGCCCGATCTGATTGTTGGATATGCGCCGGGCTATCGCGCCTCGTGGGGTGCGGCGGTAGGGAGAGTCACTGAGGCTGTTTTCGAAGATAACAACAAGTGCTGGAGCGGGGATCATTGTGTAGATCCGAGTGCGGTGCCGGGGGTGCTGTTCACAAACCAGCGCTGCGCAGCTCCGAATCCAGGCATAGAGGATATGGCGCCGACGATTCTGCGCCTGTTTGGCATCGATCCGCCGTCCTGGATGGAAGGGCGGGCTTTACTGACATGAAAGGAAAGACTACGGTCAAGCTGAACACCGCGCTTTGCGATCGCGCCAGAAAACTGGTTGAAACGGTGGGTTATAGCGGGCTCGAAGAGTTTATTGAACATGCGATGGAAAGGGATTTGGCCCGGCTTGAGACCTCCGAATCGAAGGAGGAATTGCTGCGCAAGCTGCAGGGTTTGGGCTATTTGAAGTGAGTGCGTTTGCGTGGCTCATCGCTCTGGGAGGTCTCTCCGGCGCGGCCGCAATGTTCGTCTACCGGCGATTCACTGATGCCAGCCGTTTTCGCCGAACAGTGAATCAGATCGTCGCGCATTTGCTGGAGATTCTCCTTTTCGCGGAGGAGCCGCGGCTGGTGCTGCGGGCGCAACGCGATTTGCTGGTGGCCAATGGGCGGCTTTTGCGACAACTGGCGGTACCGTCGCTGGTGCTGTTCGTACCGTTTGCGATTTTGCTGGCGATTCTGGACCAATTCTTCGGGCACTTGCCTTTGCGCCCGGGAGAAACGGCCTTAGTCACCGTTCAATACCGAGGTTCGGCTCCTCAGGCGGTGCTCGGAAGGCCGTTCGGCATTGAAGTGGATAGTCCACCGGTTTCGATCCCCTCCGAACGTCAACTGGTTTGGCGCATACATGCTCGAAGTACCGTTGACGGAGAATTGCGGCTGTTGGTACATGGCACGGCGATTCGGAAGAAGATCAGGGTGAGCAACGGCTTTGGGTGGACCCCGGTGCGGCGAAACGGATCACTCCTCGAATGTGTGCGGTATCCGGGCGAGTGGCCTTTTTCTAGCAGGACGATTCGATACATCGAAATCAATTATCGACCGGCCCGTATCTTTCATTTGCCTTGGCTGGTGTGGTTCGGATTGGCTTCGATTCTGGGTGCGGGCATTAGTGCCAGCAGGGGGGTAGCGATAATGATGCTGCTTTGTCTCACGTTGGCGTGCGGGCCTGCGCCCAAGACAAAAGTAATTGTTCTCGGAATCGACGGCATGGACCCGGGCTTCGTCGAACGCCATTGGGATGCGCTGCCGAACTTGCGCGCTTTGCGCGACCAAGGATACTTTGGACGCCTCCGCACGACCACACCCCCGCAAAGCCCAGTTGCGTGGTCGACCTTTATCACTGGTCTCGATCCCGACCAGCACGGCATCTATGATTTCGTCCATCGCAACCCAGCCACGCTGCAACCTTTTTCTTCTTTATCGAAGACAGAGGAGCCGAGATTCGTTTTGCCCATCGGACCCTATTTGCTACCGCTATCTTCCTCCCACATCTCGTCGCTCCGGCATGGCACACCGTTTTGGCGAACCTTATCCGACCATGGCGTCCCCGTCATAGTGCAGCACATTCCGACGAACTATCCTCCCGAAAAAGCCGGCAAGGGGCTTTCGGGCATGGGTACGCCGGACTTACTGGGCACGCTTGGGACCTTTACATTCTTTACAGACGACCCGCTGGAGCAGCCACGCTCAGTGCCAGGGGGACGCATTGTGAAAACCTCACTCGAGAATGGACGGGCTTTCCTTACTCTTGAAGGCCCTCCTAATCCCCTGCGCAAGGATCACGCGATAACGGCAGCGTTCATAGAACTCGCGGTAGATCCGACCAATAATGTGGCTCGTGTGAAATCGGGAGATCAGGAGGAGGTCGTCCGGCAAGGCGAATGGTCGGGCTGGCTCACCGCTGAATTTCCTTTGATTCCTCACATCTCGGCAGTGCGAGGCATTGTCCGCCTGTACGCCAAACAGTTGCATCCGGGGCTCGAGATCTACGTTTCACCAATCAATTTAGATCCAGTCGCGCCCGCGCTGCCCATCTCGACCCCGCCGCATTGGTCGTCGGAGATCGCAGCCGAGCTAGGACCTTATTCGACACTCGGAATACCGGAGGACACATCGGCGCTGCGGCAGGAAGTGTTAAGTCTGACTGAGTTTCAGGAACAGGCTCAGTTTGTCTTCGATGAAGAAGCCAAGCTGTTGGACTACTCGCTGCGGCAATTCGATCGTGGATTCTTGTTCTTTTATTTCTCTTCGATCGATCAAAACTCCCATATCTATTGGAGTAAGCATGAAGACGAATTACTGAAGGTCTATCGTGCGGTTGACGATCGCGTGGGCGCGGTACGCCGCCTAGAGCCCGACGCGCAACTCTTCATCATTTCCGATCATGGATTCACCACGTTCGATCGCGCGGTGCATCTCAACAGCTGGCTCAAAGGGCACGGATTTGCGGGGAAGGCCTACGCGATCGGGTTGAATGGCCTTTATTTGAACCATAAAAGCGATGCCGCAGTGCTCAACGATCTGCGCGAGCAACTGCTCGCTTGGCGCGACCCCGCGAATGACCGACGGATCGTCGAAACGCTCGTCGCCACGCATCCGGCGCCAGTGAACGCGAACATCGCGCCGGATCTGATCGTGGGCTATGCGCCCGGCTACCGGGCCAGTTGGCAGACGGCGCTTGGTGAGGCTCCGGCCGCTGAGATCGAAAACAACAATGACGATTGGATCGGCGACCATTGCATCAATGCGGACGATGTCCCGGGGGTGCTTTTCAGTAATGAGCACATTGATCCGCGCGCAACGAGGCTGCAGGATGTGACCGCGGCGATTCTGAAGCGCTTCGGACTTCCACCGCCAGAGGGATACCAGGGCAATGTTTTCTGACCGACCAGCAGAATATACTCAACGTGTGGATAGCCGAAGAACCGCTCTCATCAAAATGGCCGCAGCCGCAACGTCGGCGGCTTTTGCGCCGCTATTAGCCGAAACGCCGGAGGCTGAACATCATATGCACGAGATGTTGGAACAGGCGCCGGCGCCCGTTGCGATCGGACCGGAGTATTTCAACCAAAGCGATTATGCAACCGTTTCGAAGTTGGCTGATTTGATTATTCCGCGCACGGATACGCCTGGTGCGATAGATGCAGGCGTGCCGCACTGGATTGACAAGCAAGTGGCGGCTGACATGAAATTACAGGAACGGTTTAAACAAGCGTTGACTGAGCTATCTGAACAGGCCCATGCGGCGGGCGGGACGGAGTTCACAGCTTTAGCGGAGCCGCAACAGATTGCCATCCTTGAAGCCATGAGCAGCGACTTAAGCAAGCTTAAGGGCGGCTTCTTCGAGACGATGAAGAATCTCACAATTGACAACTACTACAAGTCGGAAGCGGGACTAGCGCAGGAGCTTGGGTTCAAGGGCAGGACGTTTCGCGCCAGTTTTCCGGGCTGCACGCATCCGGAGCATTGGCCGGCCCATGATCCGAACCAGGAGCACGCGTGATGACCGTTCAGAAGGCGGAACCCGTTTGGGATGTGGTGGTGATTGGCAGCGGCGCCGCTGGTGGAATGGCGGCGTGGAACCTGACGCGGCAAGGGATCAGCGTGTTGGTACTAGACGCGGGCGAGCGCTTTGACCGGGCGAAATTCTGGACGCACGTGAAGCCATGGCAAGCGGCGGCGCGGCGCGAAAGCGGACAACATGCGCCAGAGTTCTACTTGAGCACAGAAGAGCAGCCCTATTTGACGCCCGAGGACAAGCCTTTTGAATTAATTCGAGTTTGGGGGCGCGGCGGCAAAACCAATGTTTGGGGACGGGTTGCGCTGCGTTACTCAGACATAGACTTTGCAGGACCGGCGCGCGATGGCTGGGGCGTTCCATGGCCGATTCGCTACCAGGACATTTCGCCGTACTACGACAAAGTGGATCAATTCATTGGCGTGTGCGGTGGATTGGACGATCAGGATTCGCTGCCCGGCAGTAAATACATGTTGCCGGCGCCGGCGCCGCGCTGTGGCGAACGGCTGTTGCAAAAGGCAGCGCAGAACGTGGGCGTTTCAATTGTGGCGGGACGGCGTGCCGTTCTCACCAAGCCGCACAACGGCCACCCTGCCTGCCATTATTGCGGCGCTTGTGGATCGGGCTGTGATGTGGGAGCGTTCTTCAATGCGTCGGACTATCTGATCGACCCGGCGATGAAGACCGGCAAGCTCACGGTGGTGGACAACGCGGTGGTGGCGCGCGTGCTGGTGGACGATAAAGGCCTGGCGAGCGGGGTGCAGTATTTCGACCGCAAGACAAAGGCTGAACGCAGAGTGAAGGCGCGAGTGGTGGTGGTGGGCGCTTCGTGCGTGGATTCCACGCGCATTCTGTTGAACTCGAAATCGTCCGCTTATCCGAATGGCATTGGCAATTCTTCCGATGCGATTGGCCGTTATCTATGTGAACAGATCCGTTTTCATGTCTACGGTTTTATGCCCGAGTTGATCGGCGGACCGGTTTATGACGATAGCGGCATTGGCGGCGAACACATCTACATGCCGAGATTCAATCATCGCGACGGTCGCAAGCGCGATTATCTACGCGGATTCGGGATGCAGTTCTGGGGTTGCGGCGCGCAAGAGGGGGCGAGCTATGCCAAAGCTTTGCCGGGATTTGGCGTGGATTTCAAGAAAGCTGTCAAGCAGCGTTATCCGGCGCTGGTGGCGCTGCATCCGTATGGGGAGACGCTGGGCCGCGCGGAGAACCGCATCACGGTTGACGCGGAGAATGTGGACGTGTATGGCGTGCCGCGTTTGAAAATCGAATATCAGATCGGCGACAACGAGCACCGCATGGCGGAAGAAATGTACGATACAGCGGAGCAGATTTTGCGATCGGCGAAAGCGGAGATCATGCCTTATGAGCGCGGCTGGTTGGATAAACCTGGATCGGCCATTCACGAACACGGCACGTGCCGAATGGGCGACGATGCGAAGAAATCGCCCTTAAACGCGTTTAACCAAATGCACGATGTGAAGAACGTGTTTGTGGTGGATGGATCGGCCTTCACGACGGCGAGTGAAAAGAACCCGACGCTGACGATTTTGGCGCTGTCTTGGCGAGCAACGGACTATTTGGCCGATCAAATGAAGCGGGGCGAAGTCTAGACGTGGCTGAACCGATTTGCGTGGTTCCGACGGGGGATGTTTGCGGCGAAGGAGCGGTGTGGCACGCCGAGGAGAAGGCGGTTTACTGGACCGATATCAACCGCTTTTTGATTCACCGTTTTGAGGCGGCGACCGGCAACGTCAAAACGTGGTTCTTTGACGAGCCGGTGACGGCGATGATTTTGACAAGTGTGCCGGGGACGCTCGCGGTGGTCCTGGGATCGGGCTTGATTCTGTGGGAACCCGCCAGCGATACGCGCCGGAACTATGGATTTGCTTTGCCGGGTTGGCCCCAGGTGCGTTGCAACGATGCACGTGCCGATCCGCGCGGATCTCTTTGGATCGGCTCGATGTGGAATAACGCGAACGCGGACGGATCGCCGGGCGATTTGCAGAACGGGCATGGTGCGCTGTACCGGCTTGATCCCGATTTGAAGGTGACGCAGTGGAAGGAGAATTTGGGGATCGCCAATACGGTGGCTTGGAATCCGCAGCGGACGGCGTTTTATTTTGGCGATTCCATGGCGAACGCGATTTACCAATATGATTACGATTCGCAAAGCGGGGATATTTCGAACGAACGGACTTTCTTTGAGGGCTTTCCACGGGGAAGCCCGGATGGATCGGCGATGGATGCGGAGGGTTACCTCTGGAACTGCCGATATGGGGGTGGGTGTGTGGTGAGGGTGGCACCGAGTGGGTCGATCGACCGAGTAGTAGAGATGCCGACGGGCAACGTGACAACATGCACATTCGGAGGTGACAATCTGCGCACTTTATATATCACGACGGCCGCAGCGGGAGCGAAACCTGGTGATCGCTTTGCGGGCGGGTTGTTTGCCCTACGAACGGAGACGGGCGGGCAAGCGGAAAATCGATTTCTACTTAGGTAATGGGACATTAGCATAGCCACATTGCACAGACAGGATAGACTAATAACTTACGGGTATGCGGGATATAGCTGACATTGCTGGAAGGAGGGGACGTGTGTCCTAGCTGCCATTCCAACGACATCAGCCGTTCGCGCAAACGCAAACTGAAGGATAGTTTGATGCGGTGGATGGGCAAGGTGGCTTATCGCTGCCGCGATTGCCAGAAGCGTTTCTATGTCAATCTCGATGTCGACCGCCGCTTGCGGCGCGCACACGAATGGAAGCGGCGTTCTGATGAATCAGCTACTCCGGCGCGCGCACAGACGCCGCGAAGCGAAGGCGAGTTCGAGAAGCCCGAGGACAAGGAAGCTTAAGCCAGTGGAGCTATAATTTTTAGATGTTACAGCCCACCGAGAAGATCTGGCACAACGGGCGGTTCATTGCCTGGTATGATGCCCAGATCCATGTTCTTTCGCACGTTGTCAGCTACGGCAGTTCCGTTTTTGAAGGCGTACGCTGTTACGAAACACAGCAGGGACCGGCGGTTTTCCGGCCGCGCGAACATATGCGCCGTTTGGTGGATTCGGCCAAGATCTACCGGATGCAGTTGCCCTATTCCGCCGACGAACTGACTGGCGCGATGCTGGATGTGATTCGTGAGAACAACATGCGCGCTTGCTATGTGCGCCCGATTGTGTTGCGCGGCTATGGCGACGTAGGAGTGCTGCCTACCAATAACCCGATCGATACTTACATTGCGTGTTTTCCGTGGGGCCGCTATTTGGGCGAAGCCGCATTGAAAGACGGGGTGGACGTTTGTGTATCCTCTTGGACGCGCATTGCGCCGAACACGCTGCCTGCTTTGGCGAAAGCCGGGGCCAACTACATGAACTCGCAACTGATCCGCATGGAAGCGGCTGCCAACGGCTATTCGGAAGGAATTGCGTTGGACGAAGCGGGTTATGTGAGTGAAGGTTCGGGCGAGAACATTTTTCTGGTGCGCGACGGCAAAGTGCTGACGCCACCGCTGGGCGCGTCGGTTCTGCCGGGCATTACGCGCGACAGCGTGGTGAAGATCGCCGGGCAGCTTGGCATTCCGGTGGTTGAAACGATCATCCCGCGCGAGCTGCTCTATATTGCCGATGAAGTGTTTTTCACCGGGACGGCAGCGGAAGTGACGCCGATTCGTTCGGTGGACAAAGTGAAAGTGGGAAGCGGACATCGCGGGCCGCTTACGGAGCAGATACAGAAAAGGTTCTTCGAGATTGTGGATGGGACGGCGA
>Ga0302325_10033360_pt1 | contig 10549 bp, 14 predicted proteins | sample Palsa_T0_2_FD_201948 | JGI IMG/M metagenome (GOLD analysis project Ga0302325, IMG submission 201948) | Peat permafrost microbial communities from Stordalen Mire near Abisko, Sweden - Palsa_T0_2 | ecosystem: Environmental > Terrestrial > Soil > Palsa > Peat permafrost | place: Sweden: Abisko...
AGAACTCGGGAACGTGGCGAGCGTGGAGATCGTGGAGACCGTGGAGACCGTGGAGATCGTGGGCGTCGAGGTGGAAGAGGTGGCGATACTTGGCGGGGAGGTCGTGGCGACAGAGATGTCGATCGTAGTAACGGGAGAGGCTTCGACAGAAGAGGCCCAAGATATTCTAGATCACCACGTCGACGCGATTCACGAGACCGAGGCTCGTTTAGAGGGCCTCCAAGGGAGTCAGATTCTTACGTACCCAGTGGTCGAGGGGGACCGCGACGAAACAACCGTGTCAGAGCTTCTCCCTCCACATCTCGATCACCATCTGCTGCCCGATCAGACTCTCGTACTCCACCTCGCCGCCGTCAGCGTTCTCCCTCGAGATCACGCTCGCCCACGCCTCGCCGGAGATCCAGAACTCCAGACCGGCGAGGAAGTACCTACCGAGGCCGTGGAGGTAGGGGAAGAGGAAGAAGTCCAATCCGTGCCCCTCGTCGAAGATCTTCCACCCCTTCGAGAAGCTCACGCTCGCGCTCTCCAAGGCCATCTAAAAGAAGAGCAACGTCAGACTCTATTAGCCCATCTCCTCCACCCAGAGCTCGGCGAATCCGTCGTAACACTAGTTCAATGTCTCGGTCACCTTCTAGATCACCTAGTCGGACACCTCGTAGGAGAGTTTCTCGCAGCCGAGAAAGGCTCGGCACCACGCCAACGCCAGACATCGAGGAGGATGCCATGGACAAACGTGCTAGAGGTCGTGAACGCCGGCTAACACGGAGCAATAGTCGAAGCAATACCCCACTCCGAAGACGTCGACGAAGTCCTTCTAGGAGCTCAAGCCGTGGAGGGAGGGATCGAAAGCGTCGTCGTTCCATTCAACGTTATGAGCCGGCAAGCAAGAGGCGACGAAACACTTCTTCTACTTCTTCACGTGATGATAAAAGATACAGGAAAGCTGATAGTGGAGATGAAAGCGACAGGGGATCCCCACGCCGCGAAATCGAAAGTAGCAAGCGTTCTGGGAGAATCGAGTCCAACGAGGTTGGTAGTGCTCAGTAGTCGATAAGATCAGAATGGTACTTTCTTTGGGCTGCGTGCTGCTTTTGAGATCTTTTCAGTCTAGCTGACGTATCTCATGGTACCAGATGAAAGATTCGAAGAGACAGGCCAGCGAATTGAGAGAAAAGCTGCTCCGAGATAAGATTTTGAAGATGAGGACTTTGAGTAATGATTCCTTGAATTCTCAGGCTAACGCTCTTTGAGGTCCTCCTTCTCATCTCGTCTTCTAAATTCGGACAAGGAACTATACCTGCATGCTTCAGACTTCGTAGTTTTAGAAATACAATAATCTTCTTACATGCGATGGCCTTTGGTCCCAACCATGCCCATTAGTCTGTATCAGTAGAAAACCCTATTCGACTCCGGTTCATTGCAAATCAAGAGCCAGTTGATCCCCGCTAGTTCATTCAAAATAGTAGATTTTGAGTCTTATATTTCTGCTAGGCAAGGGGTGTGCACACCCTTGTGACCAAATTTCCAAAGCACTTTCCAAGTCAAACATTTACCGTATTCCCATCTCCTGATATTTCTGATAAGCGATAAGGAAATTGGATGGCACGAACCTTGGTCGCGTCTCCCCCACAACACCGCAATTATACCTCCTCACCAAAAGCAACAATGGCAGAAAACGTACCTCCGCCCAACACTGCCGCAGGTACGAACGGTGATGTTCCCGGGCAGCCGTTCTACGATAAAGCCCGAGCTCATCTGAAAGATTTACTCAACAAAAAGCGACTGCTTGAGCGAAGCCTTGCTCAACAGGAGGAATCAATATACAAGAAAGAGACAGACTATCTAGAGGAGACGCCGAGCGGGAATATCATAACGGGGTTTGAGGCGTACACTAAGGGTAGTGGAAGCTCTGCGCCTGGGCAGAGGAGAAGGGCCGCAGTTCAGGAGAGCAATAGGGTGTTTTCGAGGAGCAGCATTAGTTACAACGTTAATGCTGTAAGATGATCCTTCCTGCGAAGAACGAACGTACCAGTGAAACACCAGGTAGAACAAAGCTAACTTGCTTCGAAGGAATCTCCACTGGATACTGCTCAGTCAACTCCAATGGCAGCGATGCCAAACACCCCTCTAGAGATCGCGAAGGGTGATTCAGGATCCAATCATGCTACGCCTACGAGTGCCACTTCGGCGAATAAGACTGGTGCAGGCACCAAGAAAAATAAGAAAGGGGTTGATGGAGACGATAGTGAGCTGGACAAGGAGACGAAGAAGATCAGGACGAACTTTGGTGTTGCTGCCAGGAAATGATTATGAAAAATTCTGGAGAATCAAAAGCTGAACTATTGAAATGGCGTTGGGAGTGTCTAGACGGTTCACATTAGCTGCAATAAGGAGTTCATTTAGGTTGGAAACCTCATGTCGTCGCGGACACGGAGCTAGGGCGTTCAGGTTTTCCCCGCAACTGAATAAAGACGATTCCACAGTTAGAGAAATGCCTTCTTGAAGTCGTTGAACTTTCATTGGTTCTAAATCCTATTTGGTACTGGTAAACTTGGAAAAAAACCCAATTGTCAAGGGATTTCTTCATCGCTCTCGTCACCACCAAAGCCAAAGCTGAAACCAACGCCACTGTCTCCCACAGCGTTGCCTACAGCAGCATCCCACTTCCTCTTCTTCCCTTCTTCTTTCTTCTCTAACTCGGCAGTAGCTTGCTTGAGGAGCTCAGGATACTCTATTTGCATACGCTCCACGAACATTCCATACGGATCGGCAACATCCTTCTTGAAACCAGATATTTGATCCGGCTTATCTTTCAGAAACGAGAGTACTCCCGCCAGATGACTCCTTGGCACGAAATTTTGGGTAATTGCAATCGAAGCGTCAAGGTTGACAACTAAATGCCACCAGCCACTGGGTACATGCACAACCTCTCCTTCTCTACAAATGCCCTCCACACATCCTGGTATCTTTCGAGCCTCTGCGTGAAATCCTAGTAACCACTCTGCGATACTGAGAGGACTTGTGACTTCACTTTGATCTTCTGAGACGTAGACTCCTGGAGGCGGCGGGTTCGAAGCAGTAGAAGGAAACATTATCCAGTACTTTGAGCCACGAAGGACTGCATTCCAAGCACTTGTTGCATTTGGATCCTTGTGAAAGGTCGAACCACTCCTAGCGGGCCCTACTATCAACCATTTATCGTCTGGCCTATTCTCCCCGAGTACCGTGAATAGGTCTTCTCCGAAGCATTCCGGGATCCAGTAGGAGGGCGATGGCTGATGCTTGCCTACAATCAATTGCATTTTCTCGACGAAGCCTCGGTCGAACAGGTAAAGCGGACTCTCATCGCTGCTGCTGTTCATGTAATCAACATAGGTTTGTAATGACCAGTCGACAGCTTCTGCCCGAAATTGAACATTGCCGTATTCTTGCAGCAAGGCTTTCGTATCCCAAGACTTGTAGACAGGCCATTCTCGTATAGGTTTTGTGAGAATGAAAGGTTTGTCACTCCAAGAATCTGAGAAGTCATTGAGCAAGAGATCCTCTAGTTTGGTGATAGCATTCGCCGCAGGAATCTTCGTTGTATAGGGTTCCAGGGATGTGTGGGTGCATAGAAATGGCCGATAGAGTACATCAGAGAACACATAATCACAGTTGACTCTAGAAATTTGATTATCACTCAAGCTAAGATACGTGGACCTCCATGTGCCACGCCATCTGAATGAGCCTGACTTTGACTCAGCAGATCTACTAATTGTTAGTTATTACTCAACGTGTACGTGGATAAGCTGGCCAGGAAGGACATCGGGGGATGGGAAGTGGCATGCGACATAAAGGTCCATCCAGTCTTATGTGTTCCCGCTAGGACAGATGTTTAACAAATAGCAGCTATATATCACACAAAAGGAAAACAACTCACTCAATGAACAGTGATTTCCAAAGATCATCAGACCTGCAAAATGCATATAAGAATTTGCAAGTCGAACCTAGGCACCGTAAGGTACTAGAGTCAAGATATTCCAGGAATATTGCTAGTATTTCGTCTGGAAATAGCTGAAAAGACCCAGCAAAGGCCTTTGAATTGTAAAGCGACGTGTATTGGTTCCCGGAAGGCTTAACACCCAGAGGATGATTTGGAATTGATTGTGATGACTCTGCTGATTGCCCCTCAAAGCCCAATGACTCAAGAACCTGAGCCCCGCCACTGGGCTGCATATTCACAGACTCGAAAGGCCCTGTTGGAAGGACGAATGACTCCATTGTATCCTATGGAATATAGATAACGGAAAATCAGGCAGCCATCTGGGAGGTTTCAGGCTGGGGCTGACAAGAAAAGTGTTCCTGAAGGTTGTTCGAAGGCTCACCAAAAGAATCGCCACTTTTTCAAATTTTTGTGGCAGGGGCGAATTAATTCCGATAATGTGGGAGTGCATTTCTCTAGGCTATGCTAGATGCTCGACAGAAACCTCGGTCCAATGACTGGGCAGTTAATCATTGGCTTATTTTGAAGGTGACTGTAAAGTTTGAATGTCAATCCTTTAGTTCGCCTGGTGGAGACCATTTTCGCTCTAGTGTGCCTCAGCCGAATCAGTTTAAGAAATTTTATTATTTGAGTCCCCTCCACGACTTCTTCTCCACCATCAAACAAATCAATCACACCAAACAAGAACAAAAACCACTCCACTAGATCCAACATAACTCTCGAACTCGGGAGTTTGGTATCTAGTTTTTTCACAAACACCAGCTTACACGTCGCAGTCTCTCTTTGAGACCTCTGCGCATTTTCAACCACCCCACCTTCTCACTATCAAACCTTGCGATTTCTAGATCCCAGGCTCAGCTTGCGATCTAGATATTCACATCAGTCGAAACCGCAATCATGGCTTCCGTTGATAAGGGTCTCGAGGAGATCCCAGAAGGTGAGAACTGAGAACATCCTGGAGAAGCACACCGCCACTGGTTGTGCGGCAAAGCCGAAAGAATGAAAGCTGATGCAACTTTGTTTCGCAGGTCAAATCGAGTCCAACTATGACGAGACCGTCGACTCTTTCGATACCATGAACTTGAAGCCTGAGCTTCTGCGAGGTACGATCCAACATGCAGATGGTGGGAAGGATTAGCTTAACATGAGGATGCAGGTGTTTACGCATATGGTTTCGAGCGCCCCTCTGCTATTCAGCAACGTGCTATTATGCCAGTCATCAAGGGTATGTTCTACGAGTCATCGATTAAATTTTGCAACGTCTAACAAATATACAAGGCCACGATGTCATTGCGCAAGCCCAATCAGGTACCGGAAAGACCGCGACTTTCTCCATCTCAGTCTTGCAAAAGCTTGACCCCAATATCAAGCAATGCCAGGCTCTGATTCTTGCTCCTACTCGTGAATTGGCCCAGCAGATCCAGAAGGTTGTTGTTGCTATCGGAGACTTCATGAACGTTGAGTGCCATGCATGCATTGGTGGTACAAGCGTTCGTGATGATATGAAGGCTCTTCAAGAAGGTCCCCAAGTTGTTGTCGGTACCCCAGGTCGTGTCCATGACATGATCCAGCGCCGATTCTTGAAGACCGATTCGATGAAGATGTTCGTTCTCGACGAGGCCGATGAGATGCTTTCTGTAGGTTCTGAAAAAGGGGTTTTTTTTGTTAGTACATGGACTAACATAATAACAGCGTGGTTTCACTGAGCAAATCTACGACATCTTCCAACTCCTCCCTCAATCTACTCAGGTCGTTCTCCTCTCCGCTACGATGCCCCAGGACGTCCTTGAGGTCACCACCAAATTCATGCGCGATCCCGTTCGTATCTTGGTCAAGAAGGCTGAGCTCACCCTCGAAGGTATCAAGCAGTTCTACATCGCTGTTGAGAAGGAGGATTGGAAGTTGGACACTCTTTCCGATCTCTACGAGACAGTCACCATCACACAAGCAGTCATCTTCTGCAACACCCGAAGAAAGGTTGATTGGCTCACCGACAAGCTTACCGCGCGTGACTTCACTGTATCAGCCATGCACGGTGATATGGACCAGGGTCAGCGTGATCTGATTATGAAGGAATTCCGATCAGGTTCATCGCGTGTCTTGATCGCTACGGATCTGTTGGCTCGTGGTATCGATGTCCAGCAAGTCTCCTTGGTCATCAACTACGATCTTCCCGCCAATCGTGAGAACTACATCCACAGAATTGGTCGTGGAGGTCGTTTCGGACGAAAGGGTGTTGCGATCAACTTCGTTACCGCTGAGGATGTGCGCATGATGAGAGAAATCGAACAGTTTTATAGCACTCAAATCGAGGAGATGCCAATGAACGTCGCCGATCTCATCTAAGCGTTTCATTTCAACAAAAAAAAACTTGGTAAATCACAGTTTCGACGAAATCCGTGCTATATAAAAGCAGGAGTCGGAACCCCTTTTAGGGTAGTGATAGTGAGCGTGGCTGGTTCGCCCGGCGCGTGAGGAAAGGGATAATTCGGTGGCATAAAAGTCGCTGTATCGCGGTGTGCAGCTCATTTGATTTTCCTGCGTAACGGACGGCATTTCCAACATTAGAGGGTTGGGCAATGTTTCTTGCCTTCCATCAACGTCTCTGTATTTAGGGATCTGCTTATTGGTCATCAAGCAAGCTTTCTATCATCCGGGCTATTTCTGCTGGGTCATGGTATCTTTGCCAGTACTCTGAAGATAGACCGACGTGAGAAAAGCCGTTGTGTTTTCCATACCTAGAACAAAGCCTTTCAAAATTAAGAGGACTCTCACTGTGTGCACGTGATTGCTCCAAATCTCAAGCGAGCCCCTTGGCCGTTCTTTCTAAATGCCAACGCAATTTCCTCTCCTCCTTCCCAATCCTATCCCTGTCAAGTGCACTCGATCCATTCTATATCCAGTCTCCTCCTTATCAATGCAAGTCGAGCTCGGATTGAAACCAGCGACACAGCCGACAGGCAACTTTGGGATTTCTCTTCTTGGTCATTGAACATTCCATTCTACATTCAATCTCAACATGGATCGATTGCAAGTAGCGATGGGCCCCAAGACGGCCGCTGTTGCGGCCGACAAGCTCTGGCAATTTCAACTCAGAAAAGAGAACAAGGCGCTCTTGGAGCAGCTTCAAGAGAACGAGAGGCGTCGCCAGCTTGATGCAAGCGAGGCCGAGAGGAAGCTCAAGGATAGTGCAGACAGAATCATCGCCCTCGAGTCTAGGCTCTCTGAGGTTGAGCGTGAAAAGTTCAGGGACGATGAAGCTAGGGAGGAGTTCATGAAGGCAGATGCAGCTTTCAAGGCAGACTTCAAGAACTTTCTTGAAGGGCGCCTTTCTGAAGGTTCGTTGCTGGAAGACCTGATCATAACACAATTGACTGACAGTAGATAGTTGAGCTTCTCAACATTCTGAGAGGACCATCTGCAACCGCATCTGCTGCTGTTCCATCATCAAGTAGGGCTGACCCTCCTGGCAACATGCCTTCTTCAAGATCCGCTGCTTCGCACCAGCTCAAGCCTGTCGCTGTATTACCATGCCCGAGGGACCAAGAGATAACTGGGTCCAATAACATGCCAAATCACCAGATCCAGAAGACCCCGCGTACCCGTTCAAAGCCCACCCTCGCTAGACGCCCCGTGACACGCAGCAGAAACAGGTCAACGGATAGGCCTATGGAAACCCGAGCGGAAGTCCCACCCAGAACTGAAGCCTTCAAGGTTCCCCGACTTGCACAAGGCACAAATCATATTAAGACCTATTACAACAACGCCAATGAAGTCTTCAAGGGGCTCGATGTGAATGATGCACAATTGGAAGTGGATTTTGTCTCGGCTTTCATCAGTGGTATCACCGATCCTAAGATTAGCAACCGGTTGGTTTCTGAGCTCCAGCGCGCGCACCCGTCTCGCAACAAGAAGGACGGAAGGATTGAAGTTCTTTGTGATTGGGATGATGTTCCCGAGGGCCTGAGAAAGGCAGGTTTATTGAGCCCGGGCAAGGAGGCATCTCGCAGAAAGCACAGAATTCTGGGTGACTTGAGCGACCTAGGGTTCTGAATGGGAGGAAGGTTGATACAAAAGAGAGCATACGCGAGATGTTCAAGCTAGAGTGACCGCTGTCTTAGAATTGCCGATTTTGGAAGGTATATCATTGCTTTGCCCGTTCTCCAACTTGCTTACTCTTATATTGGGGGTGGATTAGCATTGTCAAAGAGTACGGTTGATACAAGTTAGAAACAAGTTAGCAATTAGTATTAACAAGCGAATCGAACACAATCATGGTACTAGTCAATCTTATTGCACTATTTCTCAAGGAGGAAACATCAGCCCTTGCCTATCATTGGTTTTCAGTCGTTGCAATCCGAGAAACAAATTCTTTGCACCTTATGAGAAACATATGTTAGAGTGTAAATATCTTCAAGTAAATCATAACAGCGGTGCATATTCGTTCCTTTCTAATCCACTCCTAAAGCAAGGATCACCGTTTTCCCCTCCAATCCTATCTAATGCCATCCTATGATCCTCGGCATGATACACTTTAACATACCATCAGAAGCAACTCTAATCAGAATCTCGACATCTTCTACGGTCCTCCAGTAAAGATTATCCACCATCTGCCAACTTGCAGAAACTAGCTCGAAGGTACCCGTAAATCATCTAATCCATGCACAGGAGACGATGCCCCTGCATCACATCTCCACGTCACTGTTGTTCAAGATATCTTCAGACCTGGAGGGTAGAGACGAGTATCTGGTGCAGCGAGAGACAGAGCATGTCTGTGCTATTGCTTATCTAGCTCGTGCTCCTGAGACGGACGTTCTTTAGTCGCTGCTGACTTGTGTCTGGGCTGGCATATGAACCAGAGTATAGTAAGCCTACTTCGTCTCTAGCTCCAGTCTCGATGTCGGGTTGGACTGGATCCGTAATAGGATCAGCAGGTAAGGGTTATTCACGGCGTCTTTAATCGCAGCGTCATGAAAGGTGGGATGAGAGGTAAGCAAATATAAGAAGTACCCTGCTGTAAGAAAATCGAGATATAATTTTCTGCCTGCGAATTACTTCGTGGCTGGCACTTATCAGTTTGGTCACTACCAAGACGCTGGAGTGGCTGCACTGCCCGATGAAGTGCAATTTGGTAACGTCCGTGGCTTACCTATGTAAATGGAGTGGAATGGAAGACCGCACTCCCTGGTGTGCCAAAGTCATCGATCTAAGAAAGCGGTGCCGCGATCGATATGGAGTCTGGAACGAGAATTTGTCCAAATGTCATACGGTATCTAACTCTCCAACGCCATAAATCTCAAGGCTCTGCTTTGCCTGCCCAGACTCCAACGCCTACTATGAACAATTATACATGGCCACCCACAAGCTACGAAGCGCCATCTTCCGGCAACTCATCAATAACTTTCGTGACAATCTCAATCAACTCGTTCACATCTGGTCTCTCTGCTGGCTCAACTTTCAAACACTTCCTGACCACATCTCGGATGCTTTCGCTGATCTCGCTGTCCTCACTCTGGCCCTGTTGGTTTGTAGCCTTCTTCTTTCCTCCAGCACCCTCGTCTGGAAATCTCCAATCCCCTCCAAGAACGCAGAGGCTTAAGCTGCCTCCAGTCTCGTCACTCCGCATTTCAAATGGCGACTTTCCAACCAAACAAGCGTAGAGGGTGCATCCCAGTGACCAAATATCGACCTTGGTGTCAATTGTGCATCCAGTTTTGACGTCGAATAGTTCGGGGGCACGGTATGGCATCGTCGAGTGTTCAGCTGCTTGGTCCTGTACGGCTAGTGCAAGTGATCTCGATGTAATCGGCACAGGTGATGGTGCCAACGATCCAAGATCCATGAGAATTGGTTGTTCGCCGTCATCGTCAATCATGATGTTTCCTTGATTTATTTAGCATCTGTCAAGTCCAAATACTTTGATCTTATTACCTGGCTTGATATCTCTGTGCGCGTACGCTCTGATCTCTCCCGGGGCTACACCGTCTTGGCTCATAGTTACCTCACCCTCCATCAATGGCTCTTGCTGCTCTTCATCTTCCGCCGCCGCCTCTCTTCGTATCTGCTTCGCCTTCCTCTGGCTGTTCTCGCCGCCGGGTCCCCCTTTGACTTTGTAGTAATGCATGGCTTGCAAGGCCCTGCAAACTCCCAGGAATAAGACCATCAATCGCCGTTCTGGAAACTTCGTATGGTTGACCAAATTGGCGTTGATGATATCCTGTAAATTCCCACGTCGATAATATGGTAGCAAGATGTACACGGTCTTGGCTCCAGGATCACTTTTGTCCTTCTGTATGCAATAATCCACGCTGTGGATTATGTTCGGGTGCGGAGTGAACAAGGCATATGCCTCCACCTCTTTCATGGCCTGAGTAACCGACTCCTCCCCAAAAGGACATCGTATCTTCTTTAGAGCATATAGGGCTTCGTTGCTCGTGTCTTGCACGAGGTAGACATAGGAGAATCCACCCTATAATGAGACTGTCAGCAGCTGAAGGTTCGAGGGAAGGCGTAACTCACCTCGCCCAGCAGTCGTAAGATTTTGAAACTCCTATTGTTGATCTTCAG
>Ga0302325_10033361_pt1 | contig 10549 bp, 12 predicted proteins | sample Palsa_T0_2_FD_201948 | JGI IMG/M metagenome (GOLD analysis project Ga0302325, IMG submission 201948) | Peat permafrost microbial communities from Stordalen Mire near Abisko, Sweden - Palsa_T0_2 | ecosystem: Environmental > Terrestrial > Soil > Palsa > Peat permafrost | place: Sweden: Abisko...
CATCCCATTTAGCCCGGCGTGAACATACGCCGGGTTTTTCCTCGCTAACAATGGGCCTTGTCCTTCTACATCAACCCGGCGTGTTTCACGCCGGGCTAAATGGGGGTTTTGTGCCGTCGGTCGGTTCTTGCAGTTCGGGCGGCAGTTTCACAAAGTCCCAGGGCTTTCGATTCCAACCGTTCCGAAGATTATGTTTCTCGACATAATTGATCCGACTGGCAACGGTCTTCCAATCAAAACACCAGCGTTTGTCGTAATCTGCGGCCCATATCGGACGATCGATTCGCAGATGCCATCTTACCGCATCCTTGAGGCATTTGATCACATCGGCGATGCGATGTCGCGTGGCACCGATCACGCCGTGCGAGTGCCAAGATTGGACGGTCAGGGAATAGATGCGAATGTTCAGTCTTTCCCGCAACGAATTACCCATGGCCTGACCGACGCCGTGCCAATGCGTACGATGAAAAAAATAGGGATCGTGCTTCATGCGGGCTTGATCCTATTTTTCAAGCGCCGGTTGTTCGGGGAAAATGATGCCATCGTCGACCCAGCCGCAGGCGTCGCCTCTTAACCATGTGCCGTAGGTGGAAACCGTGAACATGGTCGCAAGCTTGTTTCCCATAAAATCCCATTTAGTCCGGCGTGAACACACGCCGGGTTTCTTTCGATAACGCCGGGCCTTTCAAATTCCACATCAACCCGGCGTGTTTCACGCCGGGCTAAATGGGGTTGATTGCAAATCAACCCGCCTCGGGTTCGGCGTGCCTTGGGGTTGATACCTTTGCCGGTTCAGGCGTCTTCACAGGCGACAATGTCACTGCGGGCGCCTCCGGCTCAGGCATTGCCGTCGCATTCTCGCGTTCCAGCTCATCGTACAACGCCTGCTCCTCGGCACTCATGCCTGTGTTGGTGATCGTGCCGATGCTTCCGGCGAGTTCGGCGTCGGCTTCCAAACCAGCCAGCATTTCCTCCGCTTTTGCCGCATCGCTGGCGACCTCTTCGCTGTCGGGCAGCTTTGCGCTGTGGCCCTGCTGCACCAGTTCCAAATTGTGCAGATGCGTGCTGACGATGTTCACCTGCTGATTCAGAACCGTCAGCAATTGCTGGCGGCGCTCGATGTCTTTTCTCAGTTGCAGCAGTTGGCCGGTCACGCGGCGCTTGGTGATGTCGCCGGTCGCTTCCTTGAATTCGGCGCGAAGTTTTCCTTCCTGTTTTTCCAGCGTGGTGATGTCGTCGTATGAACGGTCGCGCTGCTGCATGAGCGCGGTTCGGCGTTCGGACAAAAACGCGATCTTCTTTTCATTCTCGCCCTTGCGGGCAAACAGGGTCTTGATTCGGTCGATGAGCGGCATTTCACCACCTCCGCTTGCGCTGGTGGCCGAGGGGGGGACGCTGCCTTCGCGAAAAAGCACCACCCGTCCATCCAGCCGCTTGGCCACCAGACCCGGATGGGCCTTGGCGTAGTTTTTCAGTTCCGATTCCACCAGCTGCAACGGCAGCTGGGTTTTGGCCGATATTTTTTCAGTCGATATTCCGGCCCCGACCAGTTCGCTGGAGACCGCCTCGACTTCCTCGCGCACGCGGTTTCGCTTGGATTCCTCGGCTTCGGGGTCGAACAGATCAACCAGGGCCTTGGTCTCGACCGGGCCAAAGACCGCCCAGCCGCCGGCCTTGTTCGGTTCGGCCATGATCACCGTGCGATCAGCCCGCCGTTCGGCCAGTTCGTGGGCTTCGATGGTGAAACCGCTGGTGGACATCAGCACGATGGTTGATGGAACACCGCCGACTGATGCGGGAATTTCACCGAGGATTTTGCTCACTTCACCCGGCTTGAGCGGTTGCGGGGTTTCAGCGGCAAGCAAGGTGCGCGTGGGAGAAACACAAAGCACTTTCAATCGGCCCACCACCTGGCGGAAAACCCACAGCTTGCGCTTGAGCAGATTGATCTCCAGCGTTTCACCGACCGGCATCTGGTGCTGCAGCTCGCGATCGGGCTTGCGCATGTCGCTCATGATGCGCTTCAGATCGACACTGTGGTCGGACCGTTGAACGTATTTGAGCATGCTGGCCACGGGCCGGCGGCCGCTGGTGGTGTCGACGCGAAGGCGGTCGTCGTCGAGCAGCTGCTCGACATGGCGGACGAAATCCAGCTCGATCTGCCGATGCACCGCCGGATCCGCCAGGGCGGCTTCGACGAGTGCTGAAGTTGTAACACCTTCATTATTGCTCATTCGGGCTTCTTTGCCTCCGTGCTGTTTTGGCCAAAAACGCGCTCCCCTGCGGGCGTAACCTCGGGGTCGCGGCTAAACTTGCCGCGCATTTTCCATATCAGGTAGCTCCCGGCAATGACAAGCCACAACCATCCGATCCAGGCGAGGTAAATGTAAATCTGCCGCATTTCGGGTCATCCAGGATTTTTTTACCGCAGAGACGCGGAGACGCAGAGAAGAAAAGACGGAGGAGCGAAAGATGATTTATGACGGGCTCTTCTCTGCATTTGCTTCTCTGCGTCTCCGCGGTTCAAAACTCTTTCATACCGCCGTGCCACACCGTGGGCAAAACTTTGCCGGTGCGGGCAAACGCGCGCCGCAATGACCGGCAATGCAAAATCGATCGCCGCGGCTTTGCACGACCGCAAACGCGCTTCGCGCTTGCGCCGCCAGCGCCACTCGCATTGCCGGGCTGGATTTTACGGTGTATCGCCGTTGAAACGCGCCGGCGACGACCATCGGAATCGCCCACCATGCCTGATTGCACACCATGCCGATGCCGATCGCGATCCATAGGATATTCAGTCCGCTCTTGAGCACATCATTCTGAACCTGGATAAATCGATTCTGGCGGCCCAGCCGGTTGGTCCAATTCACCAACGCACGGACGGCCCTTGCATGTGAATCGATGGCGTAGCAGTGGCAGAGGTAACCCACCGCAAGCGTTCCAGCCCACGCCCAGTATAAATGGGACTCGAGCTCGAGCAGCGGAACACCGCTGCCGAAGTTCGCCGGATACATCCTGTGTTTGAAAGTCAGATCCCACAGCCGGCCAAGATCATCCCCCATGATCAGCAGCGTGATCATGAAGGCGAAATTGAAACCCACCGCCAGCCAGGGGAGCACCATCAGGATCGGCCGCGGGCGAAACCGCCCGACGATTTTTTCGAGCCCGGCGGATTCACCGGCATCAATTCGCTGGTGCCACCATGCGGTTAAATCAAAAAGGTCGTGGCGTTCGGCATCCAGAAATTCCGCCCAGCGCACGGGCGAAAGAACCAGGGGCAGCATGCCGAAACTGAGCAGGCACTGAACGAGGGTGGCAGCCGCGCCGCTGGCATGAAAGGGGGTTGGATGACTGAGGCGATCGACGAAACCGTCGACCGGGCCACCGCGCTGCTGCGGAAGCGGGCTGATCGGAATTGGACTGTTCAGTGCGGTCACGTGATGCTCGGCCCGGTTGCGTTGTGCAGATCGTAACTAAATGTTCGCCAGCTGTCTCTCGCGGCCATTGGCCGGGTTGAATCGCGGTCCCGGTTGCGGGAGCTGCCGGAAGAAAACCGGTTCCCGCAGATTGATTCCGCAGCGCCGGCAGAAGCGGGCGTGCAGCGGGTTATCGGTTCGGCATCCGGGGTTCATGCAGGGCCGGCCGGCACCGCGCGGCGTGTCTTGCCGGCCCAAACCGGTGATCAACCGCCAGATGAACCTGGCGACCACCACGATCAACCAACCGCAAAACAACACCGCGGTCACCACCAGTACGGCCAGTATGGTCAGAGCGTGAATCATGCGTGCACCATTTCCGGTTTGATGGTTTCGCCGCAGAAAATGCAGTACCGGTCCGACGCATCCGGATACGCGCCGCATTTTCGGCACCGGCGAACCTGCGCTACCAACTGTACGCCGCAATGCATGCAAAATTGATCGGTGCTGTCCACGGGCTGGTGACAGCGCGGGCAGTCGATCGCCGCCGGATAGCCGGCCATTGTTTCAGCCTGTCTTGGACTCGGTTTTAATTCCGGTGAAACCGGCGATGCCATCGCCGGCCTTGCATTGAATGAAGGAAGCGCCGCGGCAAATTCATCCGCGCTGGTGAAACGTTTTTCCAGCCGGGAGTATGATCGGCGGAATGCTTCATCCAGCTGCCTGGGTATCGAAGGATTCAGATCGCTGGGCACATCGGTACCCGCGGGTTTTTCACCGGTGAGAAGTTCATAGAGCACCACGCCGCAGGCGTACAGGTCGGCGCGGGCGTCGACCTTCGCGCCGCTGCGTTGCTCGGGGGCCATGTAGTCCAGCGAACCGGCGATCTCCCGGCCGGCGTCGTCGTTCAAAGATGCCGAATATGCGATTGATCCCACGCTCACCGTCGCGGCTTTGCCGAGCCCGAAATCGGTCACCTTCACCAGCCCCGGTGGTACAAAACCGTTGGCGGCGGCAGCCTGGTGAATGAGAATATTTTCCGGCTTGATATCGCGATGGATGATGCCGTTGGTGTGGGCGTAACTCAATCCGCTGAGGATCTGCCGAAGGATTGCAACGCAATCCTGGATCGGCAACCGCTGCCTGATCAGCGGCCGCAGGCTTGTTCCCGGAATATATTCCATTGCCAGATACGGCGTGGTGGCGTACGGATCAAAACCGATCGCGCGAACAATGTTGGGGTGCACCAGGCCGTGGATGGCGCTGCCTTCGCGTTGCAGGTTGCGGAGGTATTGCGGATCGGTGGGGATCTTGATGGCCACCAGTTGATCGGTCCAGACATGGTGATGCGCCCGCCAGACCTCACCGAAGGTGCCACCACCGACCTTCTGGTCCAGGACGTATTCACCGATGCGTTGATTGGCTGTGGGCATGTCAGTTGTCCGTTGTCAGTGGTCCGTTGTCGGTCGTCCATTCCCGTTTGAACAACGGACAATTCATTCCATTCTCTCCGCGATCCAATCGCAGGTGAACAGATTGTAGACACCCGCGATCAACACGGCGGCGGCATACAAAACCCATTCGGTGGCTCCCTGCAGCGACCAGCCGAAGAGCCATGCCAGCAGAACCGCATCCGCGATGCTCAATACCAGTACGAGCGCCGCCCCGGCACGGTTGCTTTGCAATTTGCCGACCCAGCCGATCAACGGGAAACTCGCCAGCGGAACGACCAGCATCAGAATGAACCAGCCCAGAATCCTGCCGCTGAGGGACAGGATGTGATGCTTGGTCGCCGGGTCGGTTTCGTACCATGCCAGGCCCGCCGCCACCACCGCCAGCGCGACGGCTCCTGATGCGATCTTACCGGCCAGGGTTTTAAGAAAGTCTCCCACGGTCGTTGGTGATTGTACCGGAAGTACGGTGGGGCGGGGTTATAAACGGGGGGAATTTTGTATCGCCTGCCAGACGTTACCGGACGGTTTCCAGACGCAAGAATACGCTCTTTCCCTATGGTTTTTTTGTTACATAAAATTAACCTGCAGCGTCAGTAGAAAGACCGAGTTCGCTAACCCTCTTACAGGAGTTTCTGATGAATCGTATGGTCCAGTCTCTCGAGAATCGTGTTTTTCTTTCCGTAACCACCGCCACTTTGGCGACGGATGACGCTGCCGTCACCAGCGCCGGTGTGGCCACCAAGGCTGCTTTGGCCAGCATTCACGCTGCTGAAGTGTCAATTCACTCAACGGTCCTTGCGGAGGTCAAAGCGACGCAAACCAAGAGTCAGAAAACCGCCAATGCCAAGCTGGATGCTGCATTGACCAAGGCCGACGCTCTCGCGGCGATCAAGATCGTCGCTGCCCAGGGAACGCTGATCGCCTTGGCCAAAGCCAATGCCACATTCGGCGTGGCCCTGGGCAAGATGCTGCTGGCACACCCGACCAAAACGTCGGTCGCCAAGGCGCTGACCAAGGAAATCACCGCGCTGAACACAGTGATCCCGGCTAAGGAATTAGTCCTGGACACGACGGTTACCAACACGCTGGCAGCTATCAACGCGGTTTACTCCGAAGTGGCGGTCGAGGATCCGCTTGCCGCCAGCGAAATCACCACCGGTGAAGCTGGTGTCGCCACCACAACCACCGCGTACACGACCACCGCCACCACGATCCAGACTGCGATCACGCAGTTGACGACCGATTTGGCGAGCCTCTGATTTGGTTTGTCATTTTCGCAACGCAATCGCGGCCCCGGGTATTCACCCGGGGCTTTTTTGATTGGGTCAAGCAACCAATTCTGCGTAGCGACTGTCCCGAAGGGAAGCGTTTTGACAGTCGAAGAGCGTCCCTTCGGGACAGCCGCTACGCGGGGAACCAAAACCGCCCCGACCATAAAGATTGCCAAAATGCCCGGTTTTACCGCTCTTGGTTGGTCCGATAATCAAAATCCGCAGGAATTATGGCGTGCAAATCAATGAAAACGCCGGATTTACACCAATTTTGCCCTGCAACACGCTATTTGCTCCCAACCGTCCGCGAGCATTGACCCGCCAATTCCGCGGTCTATGTTCGGTTTAGCATGTATCGCCCCGGCACGACAAAACGATTCGATTTCCCGCTGGGGCGCAGCGTGGCGGGCAAATACGTCATCGAGCGGCCGCTGGGCAGCGGGTGGGAAGGGGAAGTTTATGCGATCATCGAACGCAACACCGGCATACGGCGAGCCGCGAAGTTTTATTACCCCCATCGCGATCCGCTCGGCAAAGCCGCCATCGCTTACGCGCGCAAGCTGGACGCGCTTCGGCACTGCCCGATCCTGATGCAATATCATCACCAGGAAACCGCGTACGTCCGCAAGAAAAAAGTCGTCGTCGTCATCAGCGAACTGGTCGAGGGAAAAAAGCTGAGCGAATTCCTGCACAACCAGCCCGGCGGCCGGTTGAGCACATTTGAAGCGCTCAACGTGTTGTACAACCTGGCCAAGGGAATCGCCCCGATTCATGCCCGCGGGGAATATCACGGCGACATCCACGAGCACAACATCATGATCCGCCGGCAGGGCATCAGCTTTGAAGTCAAGCTGCTGGATTTCTTCGACCTGGGCGCGCCCACCAAAAGCAAGATCCGCAAGGATGTTTTGAACCTGATCGAGGTGTTTCACATCATCGTCGGCGGACGAAAACATTACGCCGAGCAGCCGAAGGTGGTGAAGGACATTATCCGGGGATTGAAGGACAGCCTCATTCTCGCGCGGTTTCAGAGCGCGGGGGATATTGCAAGGCATCTTGAGAATCTTCAGTGGTGAAATCCGAATGACGAAACCCGAATCCCCGAATCAATGACGAATTCCGAATGACCCAATGACGAAACAAATGCCTGGGGAGATGAGACTTTCTGACGTCCATGCGGGCTCTTTTGGATTACTGTCTGACCCTGCTTGCCACTGTCTTCGTTTCGTCATTCGGAATTTGGTCATTCGTCATTGATTCGGGGATTCGGATTTCGTCATTCGGATTTACCCCTAGCCCGGGTCCACTTTCATCACCCCGCGTTGCCGTTTCACGGCAATCACGCGCTGTTCCAGCATCCGGAACAATTCCTGCGGTTTTGGCAGCCCGTGAAGGGCGAGCGTCGGCAGGGTCTGATCATGCGAGGTAATGGTGATCGATCCCACGCCGGCCATGCGGTTGATCAGCGACTGGTGCAGGCGGAGGTCTTCAACGTGCCAGAGCTCGATCGTGTCGGTATTTCGCGACAGCACGCCGTAGCTGATGTCGATGCGGTAATTGGTGATGCGATAGCGAACGGTCTTTCGCAGCATCATCGGGAAAAAGGTCACCACACCCGCGACGACCACCAATGCCAGATACACCCACCACGGCCAATCATATTTGAACTTGACCAGATTCAGAACGGCAATCGCCAGCAGCACCAGGCCGCCGGTACTCCAGAGGAACACCTTGCCCAGTTCCGCTCGCAGCAGCGGGGAGCCTTCGAAGTAAGCCTCTTCCGAATCATCCGCCGGTCTGTGCGGCCGATCATCGGGAGGAGGGGACGGATTGGTTGCCACCTGCGTCATGTCATGCTCCCGCTGTTTCGGACAGTTGTTCCAGATGCTTCCACATCTTCTCCGGCACCGGTACCACGCTGAGCCGGCCGATCCGCAGCAAATCCCAGCCGGCAAAAACCGGATCGGCCTTGATTTCGGCCAATGTCACCGGGCGTTTGAATTTCTTCATCGGCTTCACCGTCATCACCACGCGCGTGGGATCATTCAGCTTGGCATCCGCATGCGGCTGGGAAATGATTTCCGCGATGCCGATCGCTGCACGTTCCTCACCGGTGTGGTAGATGATCGCCAGATCGCCCTTGTTCATCGAGCGAATGTGCATCAGGGCCGTGTTGTTGTTGACGCCGTCCCAATCGGTTTTCTTGTCGCGCGCCAGATCGTCGTAGGAGTAGACGTCGGGTTCGGACTTTAAGAGCCAGTACGCCATGGAGTTTTTTCTCCGCCGCTTAAATGCAGCGGTTTTCATTTGCAAATCGAAACCGTCGCATCCGCGAAGCCGCAAGCGGCAATTCAAGCACGACCCAAAACCGGCCCGCCCGCGGCACCCGCACCGGCGGTTTCCGTCAACGGCCGCTGAATTGTCTGGTTCACCTTCCGCAGCAGATCGATGAACTCCACCTGGGCCATGTTCAGATTTTTAATCTTGATGTGCGAGACAATTCGTGATTGCAGCGTTTCAAGCTGCGCGCGTTGCGCATCGCTCACCGGCACGCCCTGCTGCTCCTGCCGGGCCAGCGTGTCGATCTGCCGATCGAAATCCGCGAGCATCCGCCCGGCTTCGGGATCCTCCGCCACCGATTTTTGAGCGGATTTGTAGCGGGCCACCGCCGGGTGATCCGCCACCAGCTGCGATAACTTCTCGGCGGCGTCCAGTATTGTCTGCGTGTCTGTGGGCATATTAGTCCTGAGCGAAGGTGTACTCACCGTAGCCGAAGGATCTTGCCAGGGCTAGAGTGAACTTCATTTTAGGGAGTAAATCCGGAAAACCAATGATCAGAATCCTACCGGCAAAAAACGTTTCACTGAATGCCGGTTAGATCCTTCGACTGCGGTGGAGTACCACCTTTGCTCAGGACTGACAATGCTTGCTTCCCTCCAATTCCAATACGTTCAATCATTCCCTTGGGTGATTCTTCTGGTCGCCGCGTTATCGGCGCTGATTCTTCTCGTCTACCCCGCGCAACTGCGGCAGCTGCCGCGTGCGGTTCGTTGGTTGCCGCCCAGCCTGCGAATCCTGGCGGTCACGTCGCTGGTGTTGTCCATTCTCCGGCCCGTGGTCACCCGTGCGAGAATCGCCAGCGAGCGGGCTCCCGTGCTGATCCTGCTGGACAATTCCCGCAGCATGAGCGTGATCGATTCCACCCGGCCCCCTGGTGAATGGGTCGGCATCGCCGCCGCGATGGGGCGGTTGCCCGCCGACGCGCGCGACAAGCAGATCACCGCCGTGCAAGCCGATTGCGATCGGCTTTCCGCGCAGGCGGATGAAGTGCTGCGCGCCCGCGCCGAATTGGATTACGCGAAACTGTCTGGCCGGGGAATTGAACCGGCACAGGCCCGGCTGGATCAGACCGTGGCCGATCTTCAGTCGATCGCGCGCGACGCCAGCACAAAGGCGGCGGCGATCAAACGCATGGCCCAGCTGGAGCGCACGCTGGCATATCTGGTGCGGATTCCCGCGGGGATCGATCGTGAGGCGTGGCTCGACCACATTCGCGACAAGGCCCGCGCAGCTGCAACCGATTCGGAGCAGGCGCGTCTGGCCAGCGACACGCAGCTGTTTCGCGATGATGTGAAGATTCGCGATGCGTGTTTGCCGCTGGAGTCGCTGTCGCGGCTGCAGATCAGCGAAGTGGCGCTGCTCGATCCGGATAACGGCCTGATCACCCGGCTGGGTGCGGACACGTCGATCCAGGCGTTTGGAATCTCCGATCATGTGACACCGATCGCGATCAACAACCGACTGGCCGCACCGGAACCATTGTCGGCGGATGGAACCTTCACCAATTTGACCGGCGGAATCCGGGCGGTTTTGGATTCGCTGAAAGCCGCCCCGCCCCGGGCGGTGGTGCTCTTTTCCGATGGCCGGCAAGTCAACGGCGACGGCGATCCCGCGACCCTGACGGCCATCCAGGGGATTCCGATATTCACGATCGGCATCCCCGCCCGCTCGGGACTCAGGGATCTGTCCATCGCGAACGTAACGGTCAATTCCACTGCAATGGTTGGAGAAACAGTCACTTTCAAAGTCGAGCTGCATGCCCAGGGCATGAACGGCAGCTCGACGGAGCTTGCCTTCAGCAACGGAGGAGCCCGAGAAACCCGGCGGATCACCTTCCCGGATGAAAGGCCCGTCACACTCTACTTTTCAGCCCTGTTGCAACAAGCCGGTGCCCAACGATTCGTGTTCGATCTGGACGGCATTCCCGGCGAGGCATCGTTTGAGAACAATCATGTGGATCGCTGGGTGACGGTCTTGCCGACCGGCAAGCATGCGGTGACCGTAAACAAACCCGCGACCCGGCCCGCCACCGAAGCGGAGATGGCCGATCTCAGCGGTGACGAATACT
>Ga0302325_10033362_pt1 | contig 10549 bp, 8 predicted proteins | sample Palsa_T0_2_FD_201948 | JGI IMG/M metagenome (GOLD analysis project Ga0302325, IMG submission 201948) | Peat permafrost microbial communities from Stordalen Mire near Abisko, Sweden - Palsa_T0_2 | ecosystem: Environmental > Terrestrial > Soil > Palsa > Peat permafrost | place: Sweden: Abisko...
CCCAGGAATCCGCGCTGATTCTACGCGGCACGCTACGCGCTGAACAGCGCGCACCGGGCGGCTATGAAATGGACGTTGCGGGCGCCGAGGTGGTGGATCGTGTTCCCGAATCCGATCCTTACCCCATCACGCCCAAGGAACACGGCCCGGAGTTCCTGATGGATCATCGCCACCTCTGGCTGCGAAGCAAGCGGCAGCACGCGGTTATCCGGGTGCGCCACGAAGTGATTAAAGCGGTGCGCGATTATTTCGATTCGCACGGCTTCACTTTGGTGGATACGCCCATCTTTACGCCCGCTGCTTGCGAGGGCACCACTACCTTGTTCGAAGTGAACTATTTCGACGATGAGAAAGTATTTCTCACGCAATCCGGCCAGTTGTATAACGAAGCCGACGCGATGGCATTCGGGAAGGTTTACTGTTTCGGACCAACCTTTCGCGCCGAGAAGTCCAAGACGCGCCGCCATCTGACCGAATTCTGGATGGTGGAACCGGAGATGGCCTATGCCACGCTCGACGATGTGAAGCAGTTGGCAGAGGAGATGATTGTCTACGTAGTGGGCCGCGTTCTGGAAAACCGCCGTCCGGAACTGCTGGCCTTGGAACGCGACGTCAGCAAGCTTGAAAGTGTGAAAGCGCCCTTCCCGCGCATGAGCTATGACCATGCGGTGAAGGCGCTCCAGGCGCGCGGCAGCGAAATTCAATGGGGCGGCGATTTCGGCGGTCCCGATGAAACCATGATCACCGAAGGGCTGGACCGGCCCTTGCTGGTGGATCGCTACCCAACTCAAGTGAAGGCGTTCTATTTCGAGCCTGACCCGGATCGCCCGGAGCTGGCCTTAGGCGTGGATGTGATCGCGCCCGAAGGTTACGGTGAACTCATCGGAGGAGGTCAGCGCATTCATAAACTGGACCTGCTCTTGAAGCGGCTGGAGGAGCACAAGCTGCCGCCGGAAGCGTTCAACTGGTATATCGATCTGCGCAAGTACGGCAGCGTTCCGCACGCAGGCTTTGGGATGGGCATCGAGCGCTTTGTCGCATGGATGTGCGGCCTGGAACACATCCGGGAAACTATTCCCTATCCGAGAATGCTGTACCGGACCACGCCATGAGTATCATCAAGGCATCGACTCCCTTACGGTCGCGGTTCGGTAACACTCTTTCCGTTCCGAGCCGCGAGCGGAAGCGACCGGTTACTGCTGTATGAGGAAGTCAAACATAGCGATCATCGGAGCGCCGCTCGATCTCGGCTCAGGACGCCGTGGCGTTGACATGGGACCATCCGCGGTCCGTGTAGCCAATTTGAACGGCCGCTTGGTCGAACTGGGCTACATCGTAGACGATCTCGGCAATGTGCCGGTGGTGCAGCCGGAAAGCCAACCGGAGGGGCTGCCGCAGGCCAAGTATCTTCCGCAGATTACAGACACCTGTGTGCGATTGGCGGAGCTGGTGGCGCAGGCGCTGGCCGAAGACAAATTCCCGTTGGTTCTCGGTGGCGATCATTCCATCGCCGTGGGTACGGTTTCGGGCGTGTCCAAACATGTGAGAGACGGCAAGGGAAAACTGGGGATGATCTGGATCGACGCGCATACCGACATGAACACGCCCAGTACCAGTCCCAGCGGCAACGTGCATGGAATGCCGCTGGCCTGCTGTATCGGCGCGGGACCCGAGGAGCTGACCCGGATTTTCGGCTATTCACCCAAAGTGGATCCCGCCAATGTCGCCCTGGTGGGCATTCGTTCGGTGGACGACCAGGAGCGAATCAACGTGCAGCACTCCGGTGTCCATGTCTTCACCATGCGCGACATTGACGAGCGAGGCCTGGGAACCGTGATCGAAGAAGCCATCCGTATTGCAAGTTCGGGAACGGCCGGGTTCCATGTATCGCTCGACATGGATGCGGTGGACCCGCAGGAGGCTCCCGGAGTTGGCACGCCGGTGCGCGGCGGCATCACCTACCGGGAGGCGCACCTCGCCATGGAGACTCTGAATGATACAGGCCGGATGTTGTCCATGGAAGTGGTGGAAGTGAATCCGGTAATCGATGATGCGAACCGAACGGCCATCTTAGCCGTCGAATTAGTGATGTCGGCCATGGGAAAAAGGATTTTGTAACACCAGATGAAAAAGCGTGTAGCGGTTATTTACGGTGGACGCAGCGGTGAGCACGAGATATCGCTCCGCTCCGCGAAATCCATCATTGAAGCGCTGGACCCGGAAAAGTACAAGGTCCTGCACTACCTGATTTCAAAAGAAGGCAAATGGAGCCCCCGGCCCATAGTTCCGGAGCCGAACGGCAACCCTGAAATCGACGTGGTCTTTCCGGCCGTGCACGGCACCTTTGGCGAGGATGGCACGCTGCAGGGCTTGCTGGAGCTGGCCGGGCTGCCCTATGTTGGAGCGGGCGTGCTGGCGTCATCGGTATCGATGGATAAGGAAGTGATGAAGCGCCTGGCCCGGGAGCGCGCTTTGCCGGTGGTGGATTACCGGGTATTTTCCAGCACCGAGTTGAAGGACCTGGAAGGGATCTGCTCGGCGTTCGAATTCCCGGTTTTTGTGAAGCCGGCCAATCTGGGCTCGTCGGTGGGAATTTCGAAAGCGCACAATTGCGTGGAGTTGAAATCCGCGCTGGAGCTGGCCGCGTCCTTCGATCGTAAGGTGATTGTGGAACGCGGCATTCAGGGACGCGAGTTCGAGTGCGCCGTGCTGGGAAATGACAATCCCATCGCTTCGGTCCCCTGCGAGATTCTTCCGTCCCGCGAGTTCTATGACTACGACGACAAGTATCTGCTGGAAAAAGCGGGGACGGTAATCCCGGCGGATCTCTCGGCGGAACACACTGCCGAATTGCAGCGGCTGGCCGTGGAATGCTATCAGGCGATGGAGTGTGAAGGGCTGGCGCGTGTGGATTTCCTGCTGGAGACAGCCTCGAACCAGCTCTTCATCAACGAGATCAACACCCTTCCCGGCTTCACCTCCATAAGCATGTACCCTAAGATGTGGGAGCATTCGGGGCTGCCCATGCCGAAATTAGTGGACCGGCTCATTGAGTTGGCTCTCGAGCGGCATGCGGCCAGGCAGCACCTGCGCTATTCGAAGTAGATGATTTTTCCTCTTTTGTTCTTTCTCGCGGCTCCCAAATCCACGGCGGATCTGGACAGTTCGTTAAAGCGCTTCACCGAAGTGCTGGCCACGGTGCAGCGCGAAGCCGCCGATCCCGTGAATACGGAGGGCGCCATTTATCAAGGCGCTATCCCAGGCATGCTGAAGCGCCTAGATCCGCATTCCATCTTTTTCGATCCCCAGCAATATGAGCAGCTCAAGGAAATGGAAAAGTCGGAGCGCAAGGGATTTGGCACCGTGGTGTCCATTCTCCCTGGCCGTGTCATTGTGCTGCAAGCGATGGAAGGGACGCCGTCCGCCAAAGCTGGATTGCAGCCTGGCGATGAGATTGTGGCAGTGAATAACATTGCATTGGCCCGGCTGGAGTTCGAGCAGATCATCGGATTCTTGGGCGAAGCCCGCCAGCATCAGGCCCAACTCATTGTGCGCCGTCCCACCAACGCGCGCCTGTTGCAATTTGTAATGGATCCAGCGCTGGTGGATTCTCCCAGCGTGGACCGGAGCTTTCTGTTGAAGCCCGATATCGGCTACGTGCGCGTCAATGCGTTCGACCCGCAAACCGGGAAACAACTAAAAGAGGCCATCGAAAACCTCGGCGGCGACAAGTTGAAAGGCCTGGTGCTGGATCTGCGAGACAACGGCGGCGGCGTGGTGCAAGCAGCCCTGCAGGCCGCTGCCTATTTTCTGAAGCCGGGGGAACGATTGCTCAGCGTGAAGGGCCGAAGTATCCAAAGCCAGAATGCCGATGCTCCCCCGGACGCCGGCATCTACCACTTTCCGATGGCGGTGCTGGTCAATGCCAAGACCGCCAGTGCTTCTGAGATTTTGGCAGGTGCGCTGCAGGATCACGATCGCGCGGCCATCCTGGGTGAGACCAGCTTCGGCAAGGGGCTGGTGCAGAACGTCTTCCCGCTGTCGGGAACCACTGCCATCGCGCTCACTACGGCGTTCTATTACACGCCCAGCGGCCGATCCATCCAAAAGCCGCTGCCCTCAGGCCAGCTCGAGGTGGAAAAGCAGAAGGAAGAATTCAAAACCGATTCCGGCCGGATGGTGACCGGCGGCGGCGGGATTCAGCCCGATGTTTACGTGGAACCGGAGCCGATGAGCCGCTTGCGGATGGCGCTCGATGCCAGCGGCACCTTCACGTCCTTCGCGACATCTTATATCGAAACGCACAAGATTTCTGAGAGCTTTGAGGTGTCCGCAGGCGCGCTGGAAGACTTCCAGGTTTTCGCCTCCGAACGCGGTATCCAGCCCAGCGTGGGTGAGTGGGTGAAGGAACGTCCTTGGGTGCAAAGCCGTCTGAAGCAGGAAATCTTCAATCAGGCGTTAGGCGTCGCGAAGGGCGATGAAGTGGAGGCACAGAGGGATCCGGTGGTTCAGGCTGCGATGCAAAAGCTGGTACCCTGACCCGTCGGGTTGGCAGACGGAAGCGTCTGCCCCACATTTGCGTTCGAAACCTACACCGCGAGCTGATATTCCTTCAGCTTCCGGTAAAGAGTGGTGCGGCCGATGCCTAACAGATTCGCGGCGATGGCGCGGTCTCCTTTGGTGTACTCCAGCGCATCCATGATGGCGTTCCGCTCCATTTGGTTGAGCGGAAGGATGGGCCGGCGTCCCTGTTCCGGAGTTGCGCGATGCTGGTGTGAGTCTGCCTCTCCAGGAGGCTTCGACAGGTTTTGAGAACCCACCGCTACCGACAGATACTGCGTCTTCTTACTTAGGAGATGATTCTGCAGCATGGACGGCAGTTCCACAACGTGCAGCAGCGGCCCGGAGTTGATGGCCACCATGTGTTGAATGCAGTTTTCCAGCTCGCGCACGTTGCCCGGCCAGTCATAGGAAATCATGGCTTCCAGCGTTTCCTGCGTTAGCGTGTGATTTCTGCCATGGCGCGAGAGGAAGTGGGCGATCAAAGCGGGGATGTCCTCTTTACGGTCGCGCAGTGGAGCGATGCGAACGTTCACCACATTGAGCCGGTAGAACAGGTCACGGCGGAAGGTTCCCTTTTCTACTTCTTTGGCCAAGTCGCGATTGGTTGCCGCGATCACCCGGAAGTCCGAACGCCGGTGCATCAGCGATCCTACCGGACGGAATTCCTTTTCCTGAAGCACCCGCAGCAGCTTGGCCTGCAGATCCAGCGGCAGTTCGCCGATTTCGTCGAAGAACGCCGTGCCTCCATCGGCTGATTCAATCAAGCCGATTTTTTGACCCACGGCGCCAGTGAAGGCGCCCTTGGCATGTCCAAAGAGTTCGCTCTCCATCAGAGGCCCCACCATGGAAGAGCAATCGATGGTAACGAAGGGGCCTACCGGATTGACATTATGTATGGACCGGGCGACTACTTCCTTGCCGGTACCCGTCTCCCCCAGCAGCAAAACTGGCCAGCGGCACCGGCCCAGCTTCTCGACCATCCGCAAAACGTTTCGAATCCGCGGGGACTGCCCAACTAGAACATGTGTTGATTGTTCAACTTGCGCAAGCATTCAAAATCCTCAGGGGTAAATCTGCCCTCATGGGTGTGTAGTGCTTGGTACCAACATAAACTCTACGGTTACTTTAGGATTTCAGCAACACCCCAACGTACTGGAATGGGGAATCATTTGCGGAGGAGGCCACACCTCATTTGGGGGTATCGCATTAGTACGGCTAGATGGATCCTGGACGGCCCGCCTGCGGGAAATACCCTATCCTTTATGGTTGGGGACCCGAGACAGGCGGCCCGGCAACAGGGGACGCGGGTTCATCCAGCCGCACCACGAAGCCCGTTCCCACTTCTCTCCTTATCTGTTCCGCTAGAAGATTGGCAGCCGCCTCGGTATGCTCTTTTCCCACTAACACGCGCCATAGCGGAGGATACCCCCTTCGCAGTACAAGGCGTGCCGCCCCATGCTCGCGTTCCAGGGAGCTGCGCAAGCGCTCCGCCCGATCCTTCTCTTGAAAAGCCCCGGCCTGGACCGCGTACCAATTTTCGGCCGGCAAGATTGCCTGGAGCGAGAGGACATCGACGTGAACTTGGGCGACGCCGGGTCCGATCATCTCGATCGCCTCGGCCGCGGCGTGAGAAAGATCGATGATCCGGCCGGCGACGAATGGTCCCCGGTCGATAATCCGAACGTCCACTGATTTCCCATTGCCAAGATTTGTAACGCGCACGATGGTTCCGAACGGAAGGGTTCGATGCGCCGCAGTCAGTTTCTCCATGTCGTAGATCTCGCCGTTGGCGGCGGCGCGTCCGTGATACGGATGACCATACCAGCTCGCCAGGCCGGTTTCGGTGGAGCGCATCGAAGCGGGAGCGGACGGCGCGGTAGTGATGCGGCGCTTCTTCGCGCAATTGGAAAACGCGAGACACGCCAGGGGGAACGCCAGAGCGGCAAACCGGGCGCGAGTCACCATTTGGTCCGATCGTAACGCGGACTCGGGCGCGCGGGCAAGAACAAAATCGTCCCGCATTGGTGTTTCGGGCCTCGGAACAATTCATCAGAGAAATGGTTTTGGGGGTTTCGGCCTCTTCCGGGCCGATCCGGACCCCGCCTGCGCGGCCGATGTGCATTTTTTTCTTGACTTTCGGCTCAAAGAACCTTATATATGAATCACACTGCGATCTTGAGATCGCAAATCTGATGTTAGGGAGAATCACTCGATGAAGAACGCAACAAAGAAAGCTGCTAAGCCAGCGAAGAAAAAAGCACCCAAGAAGAAGAAGTAGTTTTGGGCGCCCCGAGAGGGGCTAGCAGTTAAATTAGGGTTCATGCAATCGGCCCCGAGCGATCGGGGCCATTTTTATTGGTGGCAGCGCTTCCTCGCTCGCTCTCCCCTATCGAGCCTTGACGTCGCTCCCGGTGCGCTAAGATTTCAGCATGCGGCGGCGAACGTTTCTTCAGACAACGGTAGCCGCGTTAGCCGCGCGGTCCGCATCCGCGGGAGGTGACGTGTCCACGGTCCCAATCCGTCTTGGCTTCGATTCCTACACCATCCGAGCCTTCCATTGGAAAGCAATCCAGCTTCTCGATTACGCCGCCGGCCTCAAGCTGGACACCATCCAGCTCTCGGGTCTGGAAGATTACGAGAGCTTCCAGCCGGACTACCTCGCGCGCGTGAAGGATCACGCCGCGAAGGTGGGCATCGCAATCGACGGCGGCATGGGATGCATCTGCCCGCTGTCGGCCAGTTGGAATCCGAAAGATGGCGACCCGAAGGGGAATATCCTGCGCGGCCTGCGTATCGCGAAGGCTGTGGGCGCCAGTTCCATGCGCTGTTACATGGGCAGCGCGAAGGACCGTCGCGGCCAGTATCCGCTGGAGGCGCTTATCGAGAGCACGGCCGCGCTGTTTCGTTCCGTGCGATCCGAGGCCCTGGACTTGGGCGTGCGCATCGCGCTTGAGAACCACGCCGGCGACATGCAGGCGCATGAAGTCCGGACAATCATTGAGGAGAGCGGCCAGGATGCGGTTGGCGCATGCCTGGACACCGGCAATCCGATGTGGGTGGTGGAAGACCCGCTGGTGACACTGGAAGTGCTCGCGCCTTACGTAGTGACATCGCACGTGCGCGATTCAGTAGTCTATGAACATCCGCGCGGCGCCGCTGCGCAATGGACCGCGTTAGGCGACGGGTGCATCGACTTCCACAAGTTCATGAACCGCTACCGCGAGCTGTGCCCGAAGGCCGCCATGCAGCTTGAGATCATCACCGGCCGTCCGCCCCAGGTGCTGCCGTATCTGGAGCCGGACTTCTGGAAAGCCTTTCCCAAGGCGAACGCATCCGAGTTCGCAAGGTTCGTGGCGCTGGCCCGGAGCGGCCACCCATTCACGGGCTTCATGGTGATTGAGGACGGTACGACGGAGACGCCTCCCGAGTTCACGGCAGCATTGCGCGAGCAACAGCGCCTAGACCTGGAGCGCAGCTTGGAGTACGCGAAGAAGTCGCTGGGGGTGGGTGTGCGGTGGCGGGGTTAGTGGGGGCGAGGGACAGCGGACTATCTTTTTCTCAGAATCCCGTTCGGGTGCCGGCGGGCATACGCCAGCAGGCTTTCGGGCAACTCAGTTAGCTGATGAAAAGCTATGTCACACTCCTCAAAGACCTGCGAGCGCTGCGCATTGGGCCGGCTCATCCTTTCATCCAGCTCTGTGAATCGGCTTCCCACACCGGGACCTAGGACATTACTTTCGAACTTGCCGAGTGAGCGTACGGCCCGGCCGACTATCTTGGCAACGTCTTTCCGTCCAATATGCACCAGGGCGCTCCGTGCGAAGAATGCCCAACGCTTGGAAGAGTTTCGATAGAACTGGTCGAACCCTCCATTATTCACTTCGCGCATTAGCGCCATCACTGCGACGATGATGTTCTCGACGCCAGTGCGCATCCCGGGCCGTTTCTTCCAATGCTGTTCAATAGATTGTTCGAGAACACCAAGTACGTGGTAGGGATTCTCGGAATCGGAAAAGGCAAGTATGCCATCGACGGACTCGCCTTCATAACCATCCATCCAGCCGAGGTCCGTCAGTGGTTTGCTTTTTCGGTGCTTCCGGATATCCCTCCGCGCTTCGTTAGAGCCGACGAAGTCCACCAGTATCTGACCGGCCAATTCGGACGGTTTGCTTTTGCGAGCCTTGGCAAGCGCAACGAGTCGTAGGTACGCAAGGTCTGGAAGGGCGAGTGATGCCAGTCGTCGCATATGGATCAACTATCGGCAGCTTATGGCGCAAAAAACAGCCCGATATCCGGCGTTTGCGATTGCAGGTCTAGCCTAACCGGTTCAGCGCTGCCCGCAGTTCTTCCAGCGTCATCACGCCGGGATGATACAGCCGCACAATCCCTTGCCGGTCGATCAGGACCACCGTCGGCGTGGTGCTGGCGCCGTAATTCTTGAAGTTGTCTTCGCTGATTGGCGCCGGGACATTCAGCAGGTCCGGGTAGAACTTGTGACGCACCTCGTCGATGTACTTGGTCTCGTCCGCAGGAGCCGCCTCCTCGCCGCGCGCGACGTAGCCGTAGCGCTGTGTGGGCGCAACCACCACCAGGCCCTGCGCGGCGTACTCCTTCTCGATTTCGGCCAGTATCGGTGACTCCTGTTTGCAATCGCCGCACCAGTGCGCCCAAAAGAACAACAGCACCCGCTTGCCCTTGAGCGACGCCAGCGGCGTAGGCTTGGCCCCCAGAAATTCGCGTTCATCCAGCGCCGGCGCCACCTTGCCCTCCAGGTTCAGCAGATTGATGTTTTTCTGGATGCGAGTGCGAATCGAGGTAGCCTGATACTTGACCAGCTCGTTTCGCAGATACGCAACAGCGGCGCTGTGACCGCCCCGCTGGTTCAGCACGTGCGCTTCTACCTCGATGGCAGCCCCCAGTGCGATCGGCAGATAGGGCTCCGCGTCGAGCGAACGCCTCTTCAGTTCCTCCAGCGACAGCCGCTCGGTCTCCTTGGCGTACGACTCCGCCTGATCCCAGTGCCTGGCCTCGAGCGCGCCGCGTCCCATCCAGGACAAAGCCACGATCATCTCCGGGGTAACGCCCTGACTGGTGCGGTATTTCTGAATTAAGGAATCGCCCAGCGCGAAATTGTTTTGCGCCGCAGCCTGGCGAACATCATTGATCACGTTAGCCCAGGCGGCGGCCGCGAGTAAGCCCGCTGGAATCAGTTTGGACAGCATCTACATTGAGGATAACAGCCGTCCGCCGTCTACCACGATGGTTTGCCCGGTCAGGTACGACGAAGCATCCGCCGCCAGCAGCAGCGCGACGTCGGCGATTTCAATCGGTTGCCCCAAATGCCGGATGGGCTGCCTGGCGATCAATGGCTCCAGCTTGGCCGGGTCTTTCCAGTAGTATTCGCTCAGCACGGTCTGCACCAGGCCGGGCGCGATCGCGTTCACGCGCACGCCTTGGGGGCCGAGTTCCAGCGCATACGATTGGGTCATCATGATCAGAGCCGCTTTGGTCATGCTGTACAACAAGCCGTGATATTGCGGGCGCAAACCGGCAATGGAGGCGATATTGATGATGGATCCCGAGCCGCGCTCGCACATTCCCGGCGCCACCAGCCGCGTCAAGCGAAAGGTGCTTTTGAGATTCACCTCCACCATCTTGTCGAACTGGCCGTCGTCCATCTCGATAGCCGGGCCCTGGGCGACGTTGGTGGCCGCGTTGTTCACCAGGATGTCGATCCTGCCGAAGTGGCGCGTGGTGGTGTCGACGAGGCGCTGCAACTCCTCCATCTTCCCCACATGGCATGCCACAGGCACGATTCGCCCGGCCAGCCCCTTCAATTCGTCCGCCACTTGATCGAGCGTGTTCTGCTTGCGTCCGCAGATCACCACTGTCGCGCCCTCCCGCGCGAAGACTTCCGCGGTGGACTTCCCAATTCCGCGGCTGGCGCCAGTAACGATCGCTATCTTGTTTTTCAGTTGGCTCATAG
>Ga0302325_10033363_pt1 | contig 10548 bp, 9 predicted proteins | sample Palsa_T0_2_FD_201948 | JGI IMG/M metagenome (GOLD analysis project Ga0302325, IMG submission 201948) | Peat permafrost microbial communities from Stordalen Mire near Abisko, Sweden - Palsa_T0_2 | ecosystem: Environmental > Terrestrial > Soil > Palsa > Peat permafrost | place: Sweden: Abisko...
TCATTGCCGAGAACTCCACCTCCAATTCCGCCGACCTGGCCCGCCACTACCTGAAGCAGGCCTACAAGAATCCCTAGAGCTCTTGGCTCCAGGTATTCTCACGAATTGTCATCCCGACCGAGGGCTTCCAAAGCTGACGTGTAACAGACTCTTCAGCCCGAGCGGAGGGATCTGCGGTTCGCCTTTCCCATCCGCCCCTCGAGGTCAGCCGTTATCTGCTGACATCCTCCAGCTTTTCAGCAGCTTCTCAGGCGTTCACCGAAACCGCGTTCGGCTGCACTTCGGTGGTTCCGCTGGTACTCTGGCCTGCCTGCTGGAAGTCCTGCTGCATCGTGCTGAAAACCTGCTGCGCGGTGGAGAGGTCGCCGGATTGCAGTGCCTGACCCAACTGGCTAAACAAGCTGCTGATGGTGCTTTGTCCGCTTTCCCCGCCGCCATGATGATGATGACGGTGACCACCAGACTGCACCGCGTTGCTCTGCATGTCCTGCTGGATGGTGGCGAAGTCCTGCTGCGCCGCCGACAGGTTGCCCGACTGCAGGTCCTTCGAAAGCTGGGCAAAAGCCTGCGCTATGGGGCTCTCGCTCGCCGCCGAGCTGGAAGATGAACTGGATGTGGACTGCGGTTCCATCTGGGTTAATGTCGCAAAGTCGGATTGCGCCGCCGACAGATTGCCCGACTGCAGGTCCTGCCCGAGCTGCGCAAACTCCTGCTTCATCTCGCTCTGCACGCTTTCCCGGCTGTCATTAATGTTAAATAGATTGCTACTGGAGATACCTGCTACAGACATTGCTGGCTCCTCTCGATTTGACCGAACGGATTGTCTTAAGGTCCTATCGGCAAGGCTCCGCGGAACTTCAGTTAGCGGTTGCCTCACAATGCACTAATGCAAGCCTCTTGCCAAAGCAGGCGACCGTGCCCCGTTGCCAAGTCCACACATCTGCCAGCACTTAGCTCAGCAGGCTCCGACAACGCTTCCGCCGGTCTTAGCACTACCGGCAAGCCCTGCCCAATCCAGATAGGCAAAACCTGCCTAGCCGCTTGGCGGGGCTAGTCGTCTGGCTTCCAAACAGTGAGGGGAATCAAATAGTGGCGGGGGCTGTGCAGTTCCGTGGGACTGAGTAATTGCTAACTGCTAACTGGCAACTGTTTCACGGCCAGATCTCCAGCGCCGTCTTGCTCAAGATCTGCTCTTTCGCAGCTTCGCTGATAGCTAGCTTGCGAAATTCGGCGAGGTTGTTGGCAATCTCCGGCACTCCCGGTCCCGGCCAATCCGTCCCAAAGAGTGTCTTGTGCGCGATCTCCTCCAGCCGGGGAAAATACTTCAGCAGCGTCTTCGGTGGAATTCCGCTGATGTCGAGATAAACATTGCGATGGCGCCGCACCAGGAAAAACGCGGTGTCCATCCACAGTGGGCGCCCGCCATGCGCCAGCAGAATCTTAAGCCGCGGAAAGTCGACCGCGACGTCGTCAACATAAATCGGATCGCCGTACTTGTTGCGCGCGCCGGGAAAGATCGACGTGCCGGTATGAAACATGACTGGAATCCCGTTGGCCTCGGCGGCCCGATAGATGATCTCCAGCTCTTTCACGCCGTGTACGTAGTCGTTGGGATAAAGCAACTGATGCGGCGGATGGATCTTCATCAGCTTGATCCCCAGCCGCACGATCTGCTCCATGTCGGCCAGCACGTTTGTCGTGTGTCGCGGATGAACACTGCCGCAGGGAATTAGCCGCTTGGGATCTTCTTTCACGTAGTTGGCGATGAATTCGTTCACCGCCGGCGTGAAGCCGATCACCTCCGGCGCCACGTAATTGATCAGCACCGCCCGATCGATCCCGATCTCGTCGAGATGCTTGAGAAACGCCTTCGGCGAGCGGCAGTACTCCGCAACCCGGTCGAAGTCTTTGCGCGACTTCTTCATCAACGCCAGCGCTTCCGGCTTGAATAATTCGATCGGCTGGATGTGAATGTGGCAGTCGGTAATCATAGTCAGTGGCTAGTTATATGAGGCTCTCCCCAAGTACTCACCAAAGCATCTGTCATCCTGAGCGGAGGCGCGCCGGTTTTGCGCGCCGGAGTCGAAGAGCCTGCCCTGAGCTCGCCGAAGGGCCCCCTATACCAGCGAAAGACTCTACTTCCGCAACTGGCTACTGGCGACCGCCTGCGAAGCGGCAACTAGCCACTGGCCACTGGCCACTGCTTTCAGTTCACGCACGCCATCACCGCTCGCTTCGCAAGCACTCGCGCCATCTCCCGCCGATATTCCGGCGTCAACGCGGACGTAGTTAGCGGCTTCGCGGTGCTCGCCGCCAACTGCCCAATGCGTTCGGCCATCTCCTCGCTCGGAGCCATCCCGATAAGATGCGCATCGGCATCCTTCACCAGGAACGGCGCGGGATTGAGCGCCGTGATGGCCACTCGCGCGTCTTCCACACGCCCCGACTTCATCTTGAGCGCGACTGCAACTCCGGCCAGCGGATAATCGATGCTGCCCCGAACCCGCAATTTCTGATAACTGCCGCGCCATCCGGCCGCCGACTCCGGCAGATGCACCCGTGTGACAATCTCATTCGGCGCAAGGTGCAGGCGCACGATACCATCGTTTACATAGAACTCTGACAATGGGGTACGCCGCAATCCCTGCGGCCCGGCAATCTCGATTTCCGCTCCCAGACACAGCAGTGCCGGCGGAGTATCGCCGGAAAATGTGGCCCAGCAGAAATTCCCTCCCGGCGCAACGTGGCACAAGTTGCCGTCCTTCTTAAGGCAAAATCCGCAACTCTTGCGCCACAGCAGGGACTGGTTGTACCAAAGGCAGCGTGTGTCCAAGCAGACATTGCCGCCCAACGTTCCCATGTTGCGCAACACCGGCGAAGCCACCGTCCTCACCGCCTCGTAGAGCACCGGGTAATCTCTGCGAATGATCGCGGAGTGTTCGATGGCGCTGAGCGTGGTCAGTGCGCCAATTTCTACGCCGTCGCCCGGAACATTGCGAATTCCGCGCAATTCGCCCACGCCGCGCAAATCCAGCACATATGCTGGTTCGAACAGCTTTTGCTTCATCGAGGGCAGTAGATCCGTCCCGCCGGCGACGACTTTCACCTCGCCATCGTGTTTCGCCATCAGGCCTACGGCTTCGTCGAGTGTCTTGGGACGCAGCAGTTGGAAGCTGGGCAGACTCACCGCTTACCTCCCGCTTGAGAACCCTGGCGCGCGGGATCGAGCGGATGCCGCGTCGGCCCCTTGCCGCGGAACCAGAGCGACCCGCCATGCTCGCGAAACTTTACCGGAGCCGTGGGATCGACCGACTCGGTCATTTCAATCCGCTTCATGCCTTTTTTCGCGCGCAGTGCCGACAATATGCGCTCCGGCGTAAATGGTGCCTCACGCAGGCGGACTCCCACAGCGTGGTAGATCGCATTCGAGATCGCTGGAATCGTCGCCGCCAGCGACCCCTCGCCTGCTTCCTTCGCGCCAAACGGCCCTTCCGGATCGATACTTTCCACAATGATGCATTCGATATCGGGCGACTCAGCCGACGACGGGCTGCGATACTCCAGAAGCCCCGGATTCATTAGCAGTCCGTCTTTCCATATCATCTCTTCTTCCAGGGCCTGGCCCAAACCCATCCATACTGAGCCGATCACCTGGCCTTCGACCGCGACCGGATTCAACGCGCGTCCGCAATCATGCGCGGCCCAGATCTTATGCACCGTCACTTCACCCGTCTCCTCGTCCACCGTGACTTCGGCCACTTGCGCCGAGTAGGAATACGCCGGCGACGGACCGACTCCTCCGCCCTTGTGCTTGCCGCCACGCGCCTCAGTTGGAGGAGCATACGATCCAGTCCCGGTCAGCGCCCCGTGAAAATCAATCGCCGAGACTACTGCCTCTTCGAAGCTCATGTGCTCTTTGGGGCCTTCTTCTTTCCGGGTCTGCAACACCGAGCCGCGAAGAATCTGCCCGTCCACGTGGCCTCGGGCCGCTTCTTTATCTTCCAGTATCTCCGCCGCTTGTGAATCGCTATCGTCCGAAACAGTGCCGTGCTTGTACACCCGATCGTTACGCAGGATCACCTCTTCCGGCGCGCAGTTCATGCGCTTCGCGGCTGCACTCACAATGTTCTTCTTCACCGCTTCCGCCGCGCGCAACGCGGCGTTGCCGGCCATGAAAGTCACGCGGCTGGAATACGACCCGAGATCGATAGGCGTAAGGTCGGTATCGGCTGCAATGACTCTGACTCGCGCCAGATCGCAACCCAGCACCTCCGCCACAACCTGGGCGGTCATCGTGTCCGAGCCTTGTCCGATCTCCGCCGCGCCGGTGTAAACCACCACGCCGCCATCGCGATCGATCTTAATGTTCACCGTCGAGTGCGGCATATCGGAACGGATGATACTATTGGCCGCTCCGCTCACGTAATGACTGCACGCCATGCCCAGCCCGCGGCCCTTGGGCATCTTGTTTTTGCGTTCTTCCCAGCCAGATCGGGTGATCACTTGATCGATGCATTCCGGCAGTCCGTAGCTCAGCACGCGCAGACCGTTCACCGTGACCGTCGGCGGCTTCAGCAGGTTCACACGCCGCACCTCGGCAGGATCGAGCTGGAGCGTCGCGGCAATCTCGTCCATCTGGGACTCGAATGCAAAGCGCACGTTGACGGTGCCGTGCCCGCGCATGGCGCCGCAGGCAGGCTTGTTAGTGAGCACGCGGTAGCCGTCGTAACGAATGTGGGGAATGTCATACAGCGCGCCCAGCAGTGCGCCGGAGTACAGAATCGTAACCACGCCATACGAGCAATACGCTCCGCCGTCCTGAATGACCTTGCACGCAACTGAGGTCACGCGCCCGTCCTTATTCACGCCGGTCTTCAAATCGATGATGGTGCGCGGCCGGCCGCGATGCGCCCAGAAAACTTCCTCGCGCGTGTAGGTGATCTTCACCGGAGCTTTCGCCGCGCGCGCCGCCACCGCCGCGATGATCTCCAGCGGGATGATCTCGCTCTTGCCGCCGAAGCCGCCGCCCACCAGCGGTTTGATCACGCGGATCTGCGACATCGGCATCTCCAGCACCAGCGACAATTTGTGCTGCAGATAGTAAGGCACCTGCGTCGACGACCACACTGTCAGCCGCCCCAGCTTGCCGGTGTGCGGATCGAGTTCGAAGTTGGCCAGCGTGCAATGCGGCTCCATCGCCGCATGGGTCACCTCGTTGGCGATGTAGCGGCCCTCGGCAACATAGTCCGCCTCGGCAAAGCCTTTTTCCGGATCGCCGAAGACGTGGTGATAATCCTTCTCGAGATTGTGCGGACGGTTCTCGTGTATCAAGTCCGTCTCCGCCTTCATCGAATCTTCCGGGTCGAAGTATGCCGGCAGCGGCTCGTACTCCACATCGATCAACTCCAGCGCACGCTCGGCGATCTCTTCCGTCACCGCCGCGACACACGCCACGTGATCGCCGACGTAACGTACCTTGCCGACCGCCAACGCCGTCTCATCGTGACCGACCGGAAGGATGCCGTAAGGATTGGGCGCATCTTCGCCAGTCACCACTGCAACCACGCCGTCCAGCGCTTTGGCACGCGAAGTGTCAATGCTCTTGATTCGCGCGTGCGGATACTGCGAATGCAGGATCTTGCCCACCAGCATGCCGGGAAGTGTGAAATCGTCGGCGTATTTGCCCGCGCCGGTGGTCTTGCCCGCCGCGTCAATCATCGCAATGGATTTGCCGATAACGGAAAAATCAGTCATGAAAAAAAGCCTTTAGTAATTAGCAATTAGCAACTAGCTTCGAACCGCGAGCCTCGAGCTTTTGTTTCTTGCTCCTTAGCCAGATGCTGCGTTTGGTTCTCTGGTTGTTGTCCGTGGTCTTCGATTGGCTCGGGCCTCGTAGCTCGCATCTCGCAGCTACTTCGCCTCCACCAACTCCTGCTTCATACCCTTTTGTTCGGCATCGAGTGCGGCGCGAATCGCCTGATACATCTGCGAATATCCGGTGCACCGGCACAGATTGCTGCTGAGCGCGTCACGAATCTCATCCTCGCTGGGATCGGGATTATTAGCCAGCAGCCACTTGATTGTCATCATGAATCCCGGCGTGCAGAAGCCGCACTGCGCGCCTCCGAAATCGCCGTAAGCCTTCTGCAAAGCAGCCAGACTGCCATGGTCCGCGACGCCTTCGACGGTTGTGATCTCCTGGCCTTCACAACTGGCCGCCAGCATGGTGCAGGAAAGCATCGGCACGCCGTCGACCTGCACCGTGCACGCGCCACAGGACGAGTCGTCACAAGCGCGCTTCGAGCCAGTCAAATCAAGGTCCTGGCGCAACACATCCAGCAGCAGCTTGCTCGGCTCGATTGCCAATTCGTGAGTGCGTCCGTTGACGCGAAGTTCGATAAGTTCTTTTTTCATGGAAAACCCGCATTTAGCAGTTAGCAGTTAGCATTTGGCCCAAGTCTCTTCGGAAACCAAATGCTAAATGCCAAGTGCTAAGTGCCGCTCTCAATACACCGGTACCTTGGGATCGATCTGTCTTGCCCAGCGATCGATTCCACCGCGCAAGGATTGCACCTTCTCAAATCCCTGCTGCCGCAGCCATGCCGTCACGTTCATGGACCGCACACCGTGATGGCAAATCACCACGGTGTGCTTGTCCGGATTCAGTTCCTTGCTGAATCGCGCAGGTATATCATTCATTGGAATGTGCCTGCTGCCAGCGATGCTGGCCGTTTCAAATTCCCAAGGTTCCCGACAATCGAGTACCACAACGTCAGAGTTGCTCACCAGCAGCGACTTCAGCTCTTCTGGTGCGATCTCGTAATCCATCTCTACCTCCCCACCCACTTCGGCCGCCGGCGTTCCATGAACGCAGCAACGCCTTCCTGCGCGTCAGCAGTCTTCATCAGTTCGTCAAAATAGATCTGCTCGGCGCGGGCGAGCCCCTTGTCGAAGTGGATCGCGTCCCACGAATAAAGCGCCTTCTTTGCCATAGCCATTGCCGCCGAGCTTAGCTGTGAGACGCGCTGCAGGCATTCAGCCACAAGCGTCTCCGGATCGTCGGCCAGTCCGTTCACCAATCCCGCCGCAAGAGCCTCCTCGCCGGTCAGCGTTCTTCCCGTCAGCACCAGATCGGCTGCCAGCTTCTGTCCCACAATGGAGGACAAGGCTATACAGGCCACCGGCGGGTAGCACCCCAGCTTGATCTCGGGAAAGCCCCACACTGAATCGGGCGAGGCATACACAATGTCACACACCAACGCCAGCTCCGCGCCCCCGCCCAGGCAGTGACGGCGAACGCAGGCAATGGTCAACTTGCTGTTGCTGACCACCGAACGAATGACGCTGTGAAAGGCCGCCAGCATGCCGCGGACTTTGTCCGGCGTGTGGGCCGCGATGTCCACACCGCTGGAGAACGCGCGCTCGGAGCCGGCAAAAACAATGGCGCTGATCTCCGGCCGCATCTCGATCAACTCCAGAGCAGCGCGCAACTCCTCCATCATCGGAATATCGATGACATTCAGCGGCGGATTGGTCAGCGTCACTCGCGCCGCCGGAGGCTGTAACTCCACGGTGATGCGCGCGAAAGTCGTGTTGGCGATCGTTGTCATCGTTCTTAAAGTGCCGCCGCTCCGCGGCTCGCATTTTGTCCCACTCTGACCGGGGGCCTAACGAGGCTGTTACGAAACCCGTGTCGCCGCTCTGCGGCTTTGCATTATTTCCCATTAGAGCGGGGGCTAACGCCCCCGCCTAACAGCATCCCGCCGCGTTGCGGCTGTTTTCATCGCCTAATTAGATGGCCTTGATCCACCAACCAATTCTGGACCTGAGTTTCGTAACAGCCTCTTACGCTCGGGGCTAAAACAAATGCCGCCCTTCGGGCTGGTTCTTCGGTCGGGGGCGGACGGTTGCCGCTGGTGCGGAACAGCAGGTCCCTCGACTCCGCTCCAACACCCCGTTTGCGCTCCGCTCGGGATGACAACAATCAGATAGAGCTAAGACGCCGGCCTAAAGAGACTCTGTCGCAACCCAGTGCCGCCGCTCCGCGGCTCGGGTTTATTTCCACTTCACCGCGGGCTTACGCCCGCGGCTAACACAAATGCCGCCGCTGCGCGGCTGAACCGGGTGAATTTCGCGGCGTTTGTTTCACCGCAGAATTCCGTTGCCAGTCGTGACACAGTCTCTAGAGGCCGGCTCTACCCGAACTCCGGGTTGTTACTTCCCCGTAAACTTTGCCGGACGCTTCTCGACGTAGGCTGCCAGGCCTTCCTTCGCGTCGTCGCTCTCAAACAGCAACTGCTGGTTCTCGCGCTCCAATGCCAACCCAGCTTCGATGGGAATCTCCCAGCCGGTCTGCACCGCGCGCTTGATGCGCCCCACTGCCTTGGACGCCTTATTCGGCGGGCAGAACTGGCGCGCATATTCCATCACGCGATCCATGAACTTCTCGCCCTCGAAGACGTTGTTCACTAGTCCAAGCTGTTTCGCCTCGTCGAACGAGAACGTTCTCCCGGTCACCATCAGCTCAATCGCTTTCGACTTCCCCAATATCCGCGACAGGCGCTGTGTTCCGCCGGTTCCCGGCAACACTCCAAGATTCACTTCGGGCAATCCGATCTTGCCGCCATCCTTGCGGGCGATGCGCAGGTCGGCCGCCATGGCGATCTCCAGGCCACCACCCACACAATGCCCATTCAGCGCGGCAATTACCAGCTTGGGCGTGTTCTCCAGACGCAGCAGGGTCTCGTTGGCGTACAGGCAAAAGTAATATTTGAAGGTAGGGTCCACCTCGGTCAGCATCTGGATGTTTGCGCCCGCGCAGAAAAATTTCTCGCCTGCTCCGGTAAGCAGGATCACGTGAACATCGTTGTCCATCCGCGCCTGAAGGATGGCATCGTCGAACTGCCGGTTCATCTCATAGCTGTAGGTGTTGGCCGGCGGATCGTTGAGCTCGATAACCCCCACGCCCGACTCCGCGCGGTAACGGATAAGGTGTTTCGCATCGGCTGCGGTCGTTGGCGTCGTGCTATGCATCGCACCTGTGTTCTTCGTGGCTGTATTCATGTCCGTCTCTTCGTTGCCGGTCCTTTGCGCGAAGCCGTTTTCTGTTTCGAGCGCTTGGCCCCAACGCGATCGACCCGCCCTGCCTTAGTTTCACCACGGATGCCTAGCAGGAAGATATCGCTGATCTCGCGAGCCAGCACCTTCGCATCGGGATCAACGCGCGGGTTGTACCAGGTGTACAGCCAGTTCATCATGCCGAAGAGGCCCATGACTGCGGTACGGGTGCCGATTCCGCGACTGGCTCCCACAGTGACGCCGACCGACTTCAAGCCTTCGGCCTTGGCCAAGTCATCCACCAATCCAACACAGATGCGGTAGTACTCGCGCTTAATGCTCGCGAGTTCGACGCCGTAGCCGTTCGCTAACACGTCGTCTTCATGCGACAGTACCTTCATCGCTTTCTGCTTGGCGATCGAGTAGTCCACATGATTGTGGATGAAGATGCGAATGCGGGCTTCGGGATCGCTGCTGGCGGCCAGCCGCTGACGCAAGCGTTCGACAATGGTGGCAAAGGTGTGCTGCTGGATAAAGTAGAGCAGCTTTTCCTTGGATTCGAAGTAATAATAAAGACCGGCCAGCGAGATGCCGCTCAGGCGCGACAGATCGCGCATCGAGGCGCCATCGTATCCTTTGTCGGCGAAGACCTCGGTGGCATAATCAAGTATCTCAGCCAGACGGCGGTCGAAGCGTGTATCGTTAGGCGAAGGACGTTCCAGGGCTCGGGTTGTGGAGGAAGCGGACAATGGGGCCTGCGAGGGTCCGGCAAGGTTTGATTCTGTCGAACGTTCGTTCCAATTTTACGCGCCGGAGAAGAGCTTGTGCAAGCCGGTCGGACGGATATTTTCTCGCCGACTCGGGCCCTCCGCCTCATTGAGTCATGACTAATGTTTTCTCCCTGAAAGCTTGCCCGCCGGCGCGGAGGGTCCGCGCTCGCGGAAACAGGCGCGCACGAGCAGGGTGGAAGAGGATAATGTTACTGTCGGCGCGCTGGCTTACGTTTCTCCGTTCCGGTCACGCTTCCGTTGACAACTGTGGCTGCGAACAGGCAAACTGCTGCATCCTGAAGATTTCTGTTTCGTGCCCTGGAACGCGAACACGATCTCGGCACCCACGAGCGAATTGATGACCGCGCCACAACGCGTTTCGTACCGCATGGAGTCCACGCTGGAAAGCGTGAATAAATCCGAAGAGATGGCCGACCAGCAGGCGGCGCGTGCGGGTTTGGACGAGGACACGCGCGGCGGATTTTCCATGGCAGTGCGGGAGGCGATGATTAACGCCGTTCTGCATGGTAATGCCTACGATACCGCCAAGAGGGTCAATTTAAGCTTCGAGCAGAACGGCCAGGAGCTGATCGTTACGATCACCGATGAAGGCAAAGGTTTCATTCCGGAGGAAGTTCCCGATCCGCTGGCGCCGGAGAATCTTTTGAAGCAGTCCGGTCGTGGCATATTCTTAATGCGAGCATTCATGGATGAGGTTCGC
>Ga0302325_10033364_pt1 | contig 10548 bp, 11 predicted proteins | sample Palsa_T0_2_FD_201948 | JGI IMG/M metagenome (GOLD analysis project Ga0302325, IMG submission 201948) | Peat permafrost microbial communities from Stordalen Mire near Abisko, Sweden - Palsa_T0_2 | ecosystem: Environmental > Terrestrial > Soil > Palsa > Peat permafrost | place: Sweden: Abisko...
CGGGAGACGCGAATATGCTCGTCCGTTTTGGCCGTGGCGCGCTTGGTGACATTTCGCTTGCCGCGCGGATACCGACGCAACAGATTAACTTCCGGCATTGCCGCTGATCCCTCCGTCCGCAGCTTATCTAGCCGAAGCCGACACGCCGCGGCAAGCCGTTGCAATACCAAACACTTAGAGCGTGCGAGCATCACGTTTCGACGGCGGTCGCTTCCTTGCTATCGAGACGATCGTATGCTTAAAGCTGGCTAAGGTCGCGCGTATTTCCAGTTTTAAGTAGGCGCGGTAGCGGACGAACGCGAGTAGAACGATGGGGCACGCCGAGACTTTCTTCGCTCAGGCGAGCACTATTGCGTCGCGTATCGATCATGCCAAGGTCGACAAACTCGCTTCGGAACTTGCGGCATTGCGCGATCGCGGCGGGCGTCTCTTCGTCCTCGGCGTCGGCGGCAGTGCCGGTAATGCCAGCCATTCGGTGAACGATTTCCGCAAGCTGTGCGGCATCGAAGCTTACTCGCCGGTAGACAACGTTTCCGAGTTGACGGCGCGCGCGAATGACGAAGGCTTCGACACCATCTTCGCTGGCTATCTCGATGTCAGCAAAGCCGATGCTGACGACGCAATTTTGGTGTTCTCAGTAGGTGGCGGCGACGTCGAGCGCAATGTCTCTACGAATATTGTTAAGGCCGTTGACATGGCTAAAGCGCGCGGCATGAAGGTATTTGGCGTCGTTGGCCGCGACAGCGGTCATACCGCCAAGCACGGTGACATTGTCGTCGTGGTGCCGGTTGTCGATCCAGCATTGCGGACACCGCATTCAGAAGCGTTTCAAGCGGTGGTCTGGCATTGCCTGGTTTCGCATCCGCAACTGCAGCGGAACGCCACCAAGTGGTAAGCCCGGCGGTCTTTCTCGATCGTGACGGCGTGATCAACGCCAACCTGGAACGTAACGGCAAACCCGTCGCTCCGACAACCTTGGAGGATTTCCGCCTGCTGCCCGGCGTAGAAATGGCGGCGAGCGAGCTCAAACAGGCGGCCTATCTCGTCATAGTCTGCACCAATCGGCCCGACGTCGCTGCGGGCCGCGCGCCGTCGAGGCAATCCACGCGCAGATCCGCTCGCAACTGGCCGTCGACGACATCAAAGTCTGTTTCCACACCGATGCCGATGCGTGCGCATGCCGCAAGCCGAAGCCAGGCATGATCTTCGAGGCGGCCCCGCGAATATTCCATCGATTTGTCAAGAAGTTACATGGTTGGCGACCGCTGGCGCGATATCGTTGCAGGCAGCGCCGCCGGCTGTTTGACTATTTTCGTTGATTACGGCTATGAGCAAGAGGGCCTAACCACCCGGATTACATCGTTCGGTCCCTTTCCGAAGCCGCAAGCATCATTCTCGGCCGGAGTCCCGCGCAATCGGGCGGGGAACTTCAGTAAGGGAGGGTGAGATGAAATCGCCGGACGTTGCACAGCTCAAGATCAAAATTTTTGCCGATGGCGCCGATCTTAAAAGCATCAAGGATGCCGCCACGAACCCGTTGATCAAGGGCTTCACAACCAATCCGACCCTGATGCGGTCAGCAGGCGTCACCGATTACAAGGCATTTGCGCTCGACGTGCTCAAGGCGGTTCCAGAGCGGCCGGTCTCGTTCGAAGTCTTCGCCGACGATTTTCCGACCATGGAAGGCCAGGCGCGGGAAATCGCGTCGTGGGGTGACAACGTCTACGTCAAGATTCCGGTGTCCAACACCAAAGGCGACTTCGCTGGCCCATTGATCGCCGCGCTGTCCCGCGCCGGGGTCAAGCTCAATGTCACGGCCGTGTTTTCGGAGGACCAAATCAGCAAGGTCGGTGCGGCGCTCGCCGAGAATACGCCAGCGGTGGTCTCGGTGTTTGCCGGCCGCATCGCTGATACCGGCCGCGATCCGGTTCCGCATATGCGCCACGCGCTGACGCTGCTGAAGAACTGCCCGAAGGCTGAGCTGTTGTGGGCTAGCCCGCGCGAGCTTCTCAACATTTTCCAGGCCGACGAGGCTGGCTGTCATATCATCACCGTGCCGAACGACGTCATCAAGAAACTCTCGCTGGTCGGCAAGGACCTCGAAGCCTACTCCCGCGAGACCGTGCAGATGTTCTATCGGGACGCCACGGCATCCGCCTTTAGCATTCCCCTTGCAGCACGGCGGGCGGCCTCCTAGAAAGACAGCGGCTCTGCCCGGAAGCGGTCGCAGCGGGGTGGTGGGCGAAACTCATTGAGATGACGGTTAGATTGCAAATGGAACGCAACGTGAAAAACGTGCTGGTTACTGGCGGCGCGGGCTATGTTGGTCACGTACTGACGCCGCGGCTCCTTGACGAGGGTTACGACGTCACCGTCTACGATCAGCTTTTTTTTGGCTGCCGATTGCCCAACGACCCTAACCTGCGGGTCATTCAAGGCGATATCCGCGACACAGAAAAGCTTGCCGCCGCTTTCGCTGGCCAGGACGCGGTGCTGCATCTGGCCTGTATTTCTAACGATGCAAGTTTCGAGCTCGATGAGAAGCTTTCTGAGACCATCAATTACGCTTGCTTCGAGCCGATGGTGATTGCGGCGACGAAGGCGGGCGTCACACGGTTTGTCTATTGCTCGTCGAGCTCGGTGTACGGCGTTAGCGATTCGCCCAACGTCACCGAGGACCATCCGCTCGTGCCACTGACGCTCTACAATAAGTTTAAGGGCATGTGCGAGCCGGTGTTGTGGAAGCATAAATCCGACGAGTTTACCTGTGTCGTCATCCGCCCAGCGACGCTGTGCGGCTACAGCCCGCGCACGCGGCTCGATCTTTCGGTCAATATCCTGACCAACCACGCAGTCAACAAGGGAACCATTACCGTGTTCGGCGGCAATCAGATGCGGCCGAATCTGCACATCGAAGATATGGTTGACGCCTATCTGCTGATGTTGAGCGCCCCACACGAAAAGATTCATGGCGAGATATTCAACATCGGCTTCCAAAATTATTCGATTGCCGAAATCGCCCGCATGGTGAAGAAAATCGTTGAAGAGGAAATGCCGGAGCGTGGCGAAATCAACATCGTCACCACGCCGACCAACGACATGCGGTCTTATCACGTCAATTCCGATAAGGTGAAACGTGTGCTTGGCTTTGAGCCAAAGCACAGCATCGAGGATGCGGTGCGCGATCTCAGCCGCGCGTTCCGTAATCACTTGCTGCCCGAAAGCTTCGACGACGATTCGTACTACAACGTCCGAACTATGAAGAAGACCGGGGCGAAATGAATTCGCAGCGCAAGACCGCGGTCGTCACCGGAGGCGCCGGCTTCATCGGCAGCCATATGGTCGATCTGCTGGTCAAGCACGGCTATCGCGTGAGGATCATCGACAATCTCGTCGGCGGACGCGAAGCGAATATTGGCCATCATAAGAACAATCGCGACGTGGAATTTGTCCCGTCGGATATTCGCTCGTTCCAGCCTGACGATGTCCTGTTCCGGGGCGTCGATTACGTCTTTCACTTTGCTGGTATCGGCGACATCGTTCCGTCGATCGAGAAGCCGGTGGAATACATGTCGGTCAACGTACAGGGCACCGTGCATATGCTTGAATGTGCTCGGCAAGCAGGCGTGAAGCGGTTCGTTTATGCCGCCTCTTCCTCCTGCTACGGAATTGCCGCGACACCGACGTCTGAAGATCATCCGATCGTGCCACAATACCCTTACGCGCTGAGCAAATATCAAGGCGAGCAAGCGGCGTTTCACTGGCTCAAAGTCTATAAGCTGCCGGTCAACTCGGTGCGCATTTTCAATGCCTATGGCACGCGTTCGCGTACCTCGGGCGCCTACGGCGCCGTATTCGGCGTGTTTCTCAAGCAGAAGCTTGCCGGTAAGCCGTTCACCGTCATCGGCGACGGAACTCAGCGGCGCGATTTTCTCTACGTTACCGATATTGCTGCAGCTTTTCTCCTGGCCGCCGAAACGCCGCAGGTTGGCGCTGTCTGGAATCTGGGAGCCGGTAATCCGCAGTCGGTTAATCGCCTGGTCGAGCTGCTCGGCGGGCCTACCCTTCATATCCCCAAGCGCCCCGGCGAGCCCGACTGCACCTGGGCGAATGTCGGTAAGATCCAAAGCGAACTGTCCTGGGCGCCAAAAGTCAGTTTCGAGGAGGGCGTGCAGCGCGTCCTCGACGACATCGAGTATTGGCGCGACGCGCCGTTGTGGACCCCTGACTCGATCGCGCAAGCGACCACTGTTTGGTTCACGACCATGACGCCAACGCAGGCATCGACATGATGGACGACGCGAGCAAGGGTCTGGTCAGCCACAAAATCAGAACGGCGCAGCAGATCGCCGCCGCTGTCGGTCCGCGGCCGCGCGAGAAGAAGGTTATCATGTGCCATGGTACCTTCGACATCGTGCATCCGGGCCATGTGCGCCATCTGCTCTACGCCAAGAGCAAGGGCGATATTCTGATCGCCAGCCTTACCGCCGACGCTCATATCGCCAAGGCCAATTTTCGGCCGTTCGTTCCGCAGGAGCTGCGCGCCTTCAATCTGGCCGCGCTCGAAGTGGTAGATTTCGTAGTCATCGATAACGATCCGACCCCGATCAAGAACATCTCGCTGATCAAGCCGGATTATTTCGCCAAGGGTTATGAATATACCCGCGACGGCCTGCATCCGCGTACGGCGGAAGAGATGACCGCGATCGAAGCTTATGGCGGCGAGATCATCTTTACCCCGGGCGACATCGTCTATTCCTCCTCGCACATCATCGAAACCGAGCCGCCGGCAATCGCGACCGAGAAATTGATGTCTATTCTCGCCGCCGAAGGCTTGTCGATGAACGACCTGCGCCACGCAGTTGACAAGCTCGAGGGTGTCAAGGTGCACGTGATCGGCGATACGATTATCGACAGCTATACCCATTGCGCGCTGATCGGCGGCATGACCAAGACGCCGACCATGAGCGTGCGCTACGACAAGCGCATAGATTTCGTCGGCGGAGCCGGCATTGTCGCCAAGCATCTGCGTTCGGCCGGCGCCGAGGTGTCGTTGTCGACGGTCCTCGGCAACGACGCGCTGGCCGAATTCGCGCTCAACGACCTCGCTGCGGCCGGCGTCAATTGCATGCCGATCATTGACCAGACCCGGCCGACGACGCACAAGAACGCGATCAGTGCAGGCGGCTATAATCTTCTGAAGATCGATACGCTTGACAATCGCTCGATCTCAGAGCGCATCATGCGCACGCTTGCCCAGCAGATCGGCGAATCTCGCTGCGACATCGTGGTGTTCAGCGACTTCCGCCACGGCATTTTCAATCGCGAGACAATCCCGACGCTGACTCAGTCGATTCCGGCCAACGCCTTCCGGGTCGCCGACAGTCAGGTGGCAAGCCGATGGGGCAATATCCTGGAATTCGGCGGTTTCAACCTTATCACCCCGAACGAGCGCGAGGCCCGCTTCGCGCTCGGCGATCAGGACTCCGTGGTGCGACCGCTCGGCCTTGAGCTCTATCGCCAGGCGAAGTGCGGCACCCTCATTCTCAAACTTGGCGAGCGCGGGTTGATGACATTCCGCGCCGAGCCGAAAAGCGACGAGGACGTCCGTTCCTTCTTCGCCATCGACAGTTTCGCCGAGCGGGTGAATGACGCGGTCGGCTCCGGCGACGCGCTTCTGGCCTATGCTTCGCTGGCGCTGTTCGCGACCAAGAGCAGCGTGATTGCCTCGGTACTCGGCTCGATCGCCGCGGCCATCGAATGCGAGCACGAAGGCAACGTACCGGTGGGCCGTAAGGACGTGGTCGACAAGATTTATCGCTTCGAGCGATTCATGAACTATCAGTGAGCGGCGGCCGCGAAAGCTCGCCATGCAGGTCGTTGTTGTTGGATACGGTGTACAAGGCAAGAAGCGCCGCCGCGTCGCCGGCGCGGATTTTGTCGGCATCGTAGATCCGGTGGCGGCTGAGGCCGATTGGCGCGAGATCGGCGACGTTCCGCTCGAACGCTATGACGCCGCGCTGGTTTGCACACCAGACGAGCCGAAGGTTGCGATCTTGCGGCACCTGCTTGGCAGCGGCAAGCACGTGCTGGTGGAGAAACCGCTGCATGCCGGCAGTGAGGCCGAACTGCGAGAGCTTGAAGCATTGGCCCAAAAATCCGGCACGGTGTGTTACACCGCCTACAATCATCGCTTCGAGCCGCATTACGTGCGCATGCGGGATCTGGTGAAATCTGGCGCGCTCGGCGACATCTATCGATGCCGCATGTTTTACGGCAATGGCACGGCGCGGCTGGTGCGCGATTCGGCTTGGCGTGATCAAGCGGCCGGCGTGTTGCCCGATCTCGGTTCGCACCTGCTCGATACCGCCCGCTTCTGGTTCGGAGATATCGGTGAGAGCTTTCAGTTGATTTCGGTAAGCCGTTTCGAAAACCGCGCGCCAGATCACGTGGTGTTCGCGGCGCCTGCGGTACGGCCGCAGCTGGAATTCGAGATGACGCTGCTTTCGTTTCGCAATCACTTCACTTGCGACGTGCTGGCGGAAAAAGGAACCGCGCATATCGAGTCGCTGTGCAAATGGGGGCCGACGACGTTTATCCATCGGACCCGGCTGTTACCCAGCGGTCGGCCTCCGGAGAGCGCGGTCACATTGATTCAGGACGACCCGACCTGGGAATTGGAATACGATCATTTCAAGCGCTTGATCGACGCACGGACGCCGACCGATCTTTCCAATGACCGCTGGCTCCTTCGCGTGCTCGGCCGCCTGTCGGCCGAGGCGGCGAAAGCGGGAAGCCCGAGCGTGACTGTCCCCTCATGATCGCCCCCGTCATCGGCTATGTGGGCATGACCCATCTCGGTCTGTGCTCGGCCATCGCTGCAGCAAGCAAGGGCTTTGTCGTGCGTGCCGTGGACCGGGATGCCACGCTGGTGGGGCAGCTCAATGCCGGCAAATTGCCGGTCGTTGAGCCAGGCCTTGAGGATCTGTTGGCTGCCAATCGCGCGAGTATTTGCTTCTCTTCCGATGCGACGGAGCTTTCCGCGTGCGATGTCATCTATGTCGCTCCGGACGTGCCGACGAACGACATCGGCAAAAGCGATCTCGCCGGACTCGATGAACTCCTGCAGTTCACACTCGAGAACTGCCGGAGAAATGCGATCGTTATTGTGCTGAGCCAGGTACCGCCCGGCTATACGCGCGCCCGGCAGCAACCGGGGCGTCAACTCCTGTATCAGGTTGAGACGCTGATCTTCGGCCGCGCGGTGGAGCGCGCGGTCAGCCCCGAACGTTTCATTATTGGTTGCCCCGATCCGGCGACGCCGCTTCCGGCGCCGATGAGCGCGTTTCTTGGAGCTTTCGGTTGTCCGATCTTGCCGATGCGCTTCGAAAGCGCCGAATTGTGCAAGATCGCCATCAACTGCTGCCTCGTGTCGTCGATTTCGGTCGCCAATACGCTGGCTGAATTATGCGAGGGCATTGGCGCCAACTGGGCCGAAATCGTCCCGGCTCTAAAGCTTGATCGCCGCATTGGCGCTTACGCCTATCTCGCGCCGGGTCTCGGCATTGCCGGTGGGAACTTGGAGCGCGATCTAGCTACGGTGGTGAGGATCGCCGACGGTATCGGCAGCGACGCCGGTGTCGTGAAAGCATGGATCGCCAATAGCCGTCACCGCAAGCGCTGGGCTGTAGATACGATCCGTAAGGTTGTACTTGCGGCCAATCCAGATGCGCTCATTGCCGTTTGGGGGCTTGCCTATAAGGAGAACACAGCCTCGACAAAAAACTCGCCGTCGCTTGCCACGATCGCGGCCTTGTCCGAAGCGCGGCTGGTTTTGCACGATCCGGTGGTGAACGCTGCAGTGGCGCAGCATCCGCGTGCCACAGCGGCTACCGAGCCGCTTTCGGCGCTTAAAGGCGCGGATGCGCTGATGATCCTGACGCCATGGCCGCAATACCGGGCCATCGCGCCGGAGGCTATCGCTACATCGATGCGCGGCCGTGTGGTTATCGATCCATACGCCGTGCTCGATGGACCGGCGGCGTGCACGGCGAGCTTACAGCACTACACGCTGGGTCGCGCGCCAGCGGAGAACTCACGATAAGGTGCGGAATGTCGCGATGCTAGAACACACTTACGCTCAACCCCGCGCATCCTCGCGAGTCGTCGTTATCGGCAGCGGCGGGTTCGTGGGCAGCGCCATCGTCCGGCGTCTCGCCGCTGAAGGGATTGCGCACTTGGCGCTGAGCCGACGCGAGCTAGATTTGCTGGCGGCCGATGCCGGCTTGCGTTTACGCGCCTTGCTTCAGCCGGGCGACGCCGTAGTTGCCGCGGCGGCCATTGCTCCCTGCAAGACGGTCGCCATGCTGATCGACAACATGCGCATCGTCGAAACTCTGGTCGGCGGGTTAACGGGCGCGCCGGTCGAGCATGTCGTTAATATCAGTTCGGACGCAATCTACGCTGACGGGCCGGTGCCGCTGACCGAGGAGACCCCTGCTGCGCCCACCTCGCTGCACGGCGTTATGCATCTAGCGCGCGAGATTGCTCTGCGTGCCGAAATCCGCGCTCCGCTCGCAATGCTGCGGCCGACGCTGATCTACGGCGCGGCCGATCCGCACAACGGCTATGGGCCAAACCGTTTCCGCCGGCTAGCGGCCGACGGCAATGACATTGTGCTGTTCGGCGAGGGTGAGGAGCGGCGCGACCATGTCGCCATCGAAGACGTCGCCGAGATTGCGTTGCGCGTTCTCCAACAGCGCAGCGTTGGCTCGCTCAATGTCGCCACCGGCGAAGTGCATTCGTTCCGCGCTGTGGCCGAAATGGTGGCAGCATTGGCGGTAAAACCGGTCGCGATCAAGGGCACGCCGCGCAGTGGGCCAATGCCGCACAATGGTTACCGGCCATTTGATATAGCGGCGTCGCGTGCGGCATTTCCAGACTTCCGTTATCGTTCCTTGCAGGAGGGCTTGCGCCGTGCGGCGGCGGCGTAAAATTCCCTTGACTCTCTCCTCCGCTTCGACTCGTGTGCCGCCATCTCGGCGTTTAGGGGCTCCTGTGCGCTTTCCCAAAGGGTTTGACTAAGTATGAAGAAAGCGCTGGTCATCGGGGGCGGATTTGCGGGCTGTGCCGCTGCCCATCAGCTGCAGTTGATGGGTGGCTGGGACGTGACGGTTGTTGAGCGCGCGCCCTTCCTCGGCGCCGGCGTGCGCACGCGCTATTACGGCGGCCATCCCTATACGTTCGGGCCGCGCCATTTCCTCACGCCGTGGGAACACATCTATAATTTTCTCAATACATACGTGCCGCTGCGCCGCTGTCAGGACCATCAGTTTCTCACTTACGTTGAAACCGATCAGCGCTTTTACAGTTACCCCATTCACGCCGACGACATCCGCGAAATGCCGGAAGCCCCCCAGATCGCCGACGAGCTTTCCGCCATCAATGTGTCTGCAATCCAGAGACTCACGCCCGAGCAGCTGGCGAAAATGACGCGCACCGAAGTGCGCAATCTCAATAACGCTTCGCTTGCCAAGAACTTCGAGGAATTTTGGATCCAGTCTATCGGCAAGATCCTCTACGAAAAATTCGTCGATCAGTATTCACGCAAGATGTGGATGATCGACGACAATAAGCTGATCGACGACTTCACCTGGTCGCCAAAGGGCGTCACGGTGAAGGAGGGACCTCGCGCCGCCTGGGATACCGCGATCTCGGCCTATCCGATCGCCCATAACGGCTATGACGATTACTTTACGATCGCTACCGCCGACGCCAAGGTCCATGTCCGGACAGAGATTGAACGATTCGACATCCCTAAGAAGACTGTGTGGATCAAAGGCGAGAAGCTATCCTTCGACATCATCGTCAACACCATCTCGCCCGATCTTTTGTTCGAAAAATGCCATGGCGAATTGCCTTATATCGGGCGCGACCTGCACCTGATCGTGCTGCCCACCGAGTTTGCGCTTCCCGCCGACGTTTATTTCGTCTACTACGCCGGCGGCGAGAAATTCACCCGTATCACCGAGTATAAAAAATTCTCATTACACAAGGCGCCAACCACACTGGTTTCGCTCGAGATTCCGTCCCGGCAATCGAAATACTATCCGATGCCCATCGAATCCGAAAAAGCGAAGGCAAAAAAATACTTCGACATGATGCCCGACGGCGTGTTCTCGGTGGGACGTGCCGGAAGCTACCTCTACAATGTCGACATCGATGACACGATCCGGCATGCCATGGAAGTCCGCGACAAACTCAAGAGCTGAAAGTCTGGTGAGATAACGATCATGGCTGAGAAGCGTTCTGCCAAGAAGGTTGCCTCGCGTGCCGTCGCGGCCAAGTCCGCCAACGTCAAGGTCACGCAGAGCCCAAAGTCGGATGCGGGTCGTTCGCCGCACTATCCGCCGATGGAAATCGCCGGCAAACTCGGCGAGCCTTGGGTAGCGCTTGCCGACGGCGCCGATTTAAGCGCTTGGGGCCGCGATGAAGAGATCGCATACAATCAGACCAACCGGCAGACCGAAAAGGCGCTGTTCTTTCGAC
>Ga0302325_10033365_pt1 | contig 10548 bp, 10 predicted proteins | sample Palsa_T0_2_FD_201948 | JGI IMG/M metagenome (GOLD analysis project Ga0302325, IMG submission 201948) | Peat permafrost microbial communities from Stordalen Mire near Abisko, Sweden - Palsa_T0_2 | ecosystem: Environmental > Terrestrial > Soil > Palsa > Peat permafrost | place: Sweden: Abisko...
ACAGGTTTGGAACATGTCCAGACCGAGCTTGAAGAGGAGAAGAAGATCTCGGACGGCCTGCGAAATCAGTGGGCGCGCTTGAAGGACGAGTTGCCACGTTTCAACCCTGACCCGCAGGTCGCCATCAAACCTCAGATCGCGTCTGCTCCTGACCTCGACGGACAACAGCCCAAGACGGCGCGATCTCTGGCTTTCGAACTCGAAGGACGCTCCTCACCCAGCGGCAGCACTCTCGAATCCGGCGCCGAGTCAGGTGACTCCAAGCTTTCTGATGTTGCTTCTAATGATGGCTCATCCTCTGCGTCTGATCACAGCGAAGACAACGACGATGACTACGGCACTGAGATTGGTGTAGTTGACGGCCATGAAGTCATGAGAAATGTCTACGTCCACGTCTATGTTCCGTACCGAACCTACGCTCATAACCCCTTCCGATGCTGGTTCCAAGTCGACATCAATACGCTCTTCGTCTTTCGCAACTGGCTACTCGAAGCTACGGCTCGTGCCGCTCCATTACTCCGTCGAACTGGTAGGATCCAGTCTATTAGAGCCTCAAATCCGGCCCATTCACCTTCCACCGAGACAGGTACACTATCTACTACTCCTCATTCCAACAGCAATCTGACCGGCTATTCTGCTTCCTCGACCTCCTCCCAAAATATTAATGGGGCTGCTTCTCAAACAGCATTGACACCCCAAGCCATTGGCGATATCTCGACTAATCTTGGCCCTGCTCCTCAAGCTGGCACAATGGGCCCCTCCAATGGATATCCAGCTTCGACTGGCACCTCATCTACACCCCTATCCCGCACAGGCCACTCAAAACCTTCAAACTTAGCCATGTTCGTTGCAACTGGCGGCAATAGAGGTGAGAGCTCTCAACCATCTTCACCACCACTAGTATCCCCCGAACTCAAAGAGGTTGCGGAACTCATCGAACCTGTTCTCGACGAAGACAACAGACCATCCTTTGAATCTGGCGAGAACCTTCCTCATGAAGCAAACCTCCCTCGAAGCTGGTGGAACATCGACCCCAACAATAGTCCTCCTGCCGCCCAAACTCTTTTCTGGTTTGCCCTTCATCTTGTCTTCTACTACTTCCTCTACGTCTGCTATCAAAACTACTGCGAGCGAGAGATCTGGATTTCAGCAAACGAATCTGCTCGGAAGCTCCTAGTCGAGGTACTTGCTCTCCGCAATCGAGATGGCCGTGGTTTTACCTCCCAAATCTTCTCCGAAAAGGCCGTTCGCCTCATTGACCACTATATCCTCTACGCATTCTCGCTCTTCAAGGTCGAGACCCAGCCCTGGCAAATTCCAGGATAGATCGTCGTCATATTCGACTTTCGCAATTCACAATTCAACATTCAAGCAACCTCCTTCCAACGATCTGTCATGTTGGGCATGGAAAAGGAGTTTTAGAGTTCTCTCGGCGTTGAGAAAGACTTTCTCAGGGTTTCCTAGCCTTCTGATGTTATGATTCGTTTCGGGTACTTACAGGCTGGCGTTTGGGCTAGCATCACGGTTCACCTCGAAGATACCCAATCATGTTTCTTTCCTTGTTCTGTCAGCATTTACGGAGATAACTTTGAATGCGTGTTTGCTTTCTACTTTCGGTTTTACTATTCTATGCGTTTGTCACGAAGGTGGATGATATGACAAAGAACGGATGGATGACTTTGCTATGTTTCTTTGCTTCCAAGACCTTGCGCATTTTCTTCTCTCGTAGTGGTGATGGATCAAGTTGCCCTGCAGCTAACAAATTCCTGTACCTGAATATCAGCCCAGAAATTGAAGCAAGATAAATTCAAATACATGCCTGCAACTCAGCCTCGTGGTCTTACCGTGACTCCAATCAAAAAGCCCAGCCTGGACACCAATTAATCAAAACGCATTGTCTCCCATCTCCTCGGCCGAGAGAAGGATTGTACCATTTTTTGGTCCGAACTCGACCGAGCTGTCACGCAACTGGTATCAACAGGGGTTCTGAAACCCCTGCGAAAGCCCCCATGAATCCCACCCTCGGCATGCGCCAGCCAAGCACCAAGCCTGCGGGATGCTGAGTAAACTAAGGGTCTAGAATGATTTGAGTTTCGGGCAATATGCATGTGGATGACGTCCGCAGGACCTTTACAATCGTGTGATTTCTAACTGTATATATTCGATTCCCTCTCTCTTCTATTTTGGACTATCTAACTCAAACAATTCAGAGTGCTTCTTCAACTTTGTGAAGAGAGTCCAATCAATCCTGCAACCACTGCGTCATCGATTTACCCGCATCATTCGATATCGATAGCTTCTCTCGACACTAACATCACATACCACAACATCAATTGTACCACAGCATTAAACCCCGAACGAAGGGAACAACCACAACCATGTCCTCTAAACTAGTTCCCCAAAATGCAGAAGAGGTGATGGTGATCCGCGAGATCGCCCCGAATGTCACCACGCTCTCTGTCCCCTTCCTTAGATTCGGACGCATAAAGTTTGGCGGACGAGCAACAATTGGTATTTGTCCCTTCCTACCCCTTTCCCTCAATATCTCTAACAGGCCAAACAGTTAAACTTCGATCTGGTTCCCTTGCCGTCTTCTCCCCAGTTGCCCTCACCCCAACAGTCCGCAAAACCATCGGCTCCTCTCCAGTAACATATCTAGGTAAGCATATTCCTATACTCCTTTCCGATATTTTTATATTGGGGCTGGGAGCCGAGAACCCTGGAACCCGCAAGGGCATATACCTTCAGAGCTCGTCTCCTCAGCTCCTAGCTTCCTGCCATTCAAGAACCACACATACTGATTCGTGATTTCTAGTGGCCCCAGATCTCGAGCATCACATCTTCCTCTCCGCCTGGTCATCCGCCTTCCCCACCGCGCACGTAATCGCACCCGAAGGGCTGGCCGAAAAGCGCGCCAGCCAATCCAAAACCGACAAATCCGTAACCAACGTCCCGATCTCCACAATCTTCACCGCAAAAGACAAGACCAGCATCAAAGTCGGCGGCGAGTTCGACGAGGAGTTCGAATACGAGTTCGTGGAAACACACCCGAATAAAGAGTTGGTGTTCTTCCACAAGCCGAGCAAGACGTTGATTGAGGCGGATCTGCTGTTCAACCTTCCAGCTAAAGAACAGTATTCGAGGACTGGGGAGGATCCCACCACCGGGTGGGCGACGAGGATTTTTGGGGCGTTGCAGAATACGAGGGGCGATGCGATTTGGCAGAAGAGGTTGCTTTGGTATGCGATGAGTAGGGGGAATAGACCGGAATTCAATAAGTCGATGCAGAGGATTAATACTTGGGGATTTGAGAACATTGTGCCCTGTCATGGAGATACCTTGGTTGGGGACGGAAAGAGTGTGTTCGAGAAGGTAATGGGATGGCATTTGGAGGGAAAGAAGAATTGAGGGGTGGCAAAGGGGTAGAGGGGTATTGGAGTTGGACATTCTGGAGGTTTGGAGCTTGGGACTAAAAGTGATGTGATGCGATATGATGTACAACTAGATTGAATTTTCTTGCAAGTAGGTAGCTTTCCAGCCGGAACTTCTAATGATAATCAATGTCTTTTTTAACGTCCCCTAATAACTTCGGTTCGGTGAAATGAGTAGTCCAAAATAATAATGTCACCATAATCACCAGTCGATATCAGAAAACGTCCTTCTAACCAGATCTGGTCTAAAATTCAGTGTCATCTACGGATGGCCCAATGCAATGCTGTTCCTATATTCTTTCCAACCTTCACCTTAACAGGCTAGGTAGGTATTCTGTGCTCAGCCGTCCATTCCGGATTCCCAAAACGCCAGCAAAATGATTCGCCTCAAGTTTCCATCTTGTATACAAAATCTCTTCTCTTCTCTACACCCCATCCTTTCCCTGCCCAACCAAATCCAAAATGCAACGCTATCCAATGCCCTTTCCCCATCCCGATTCAAAAATCCTTGAAATGATCATCCCACTTCCTCTTTAAGTCATCCGAATAATGCTCGCGTCCCTCCTTCTCATCCGGATACATATCGAAGCATTGCGCATCGCCCGGATATCTTATAGGCGGTAGAATCGGACCCTTGCGTTTCCTATAGTACACATCCTCCCAGTTTATGCCTTTGAAAAAAGGGTGATCCTTGACACGCTGTGCACCGCCTGAGATGTTACCTAGACGCTTTGAGCGGTCAACTGTGCAAAATTGCTGGATGATGTCTTTTGCTTCTTCGGAGATCTTGGGTTCATTTGGGAAGTGGACTGGTTTGGAGACGATTCTGGAGCGGGTGATTAGCCGAGAATATAAGCGGAAAAGGGGGGCGGCAGACTGTTTGTATATCTCGATGGGATTCTGGTTCCAGAAAGGAGGATACCCTGTCAGGAACTCGTAAATTAGAATTCCTAAGGCCCACCAATCGACAGCGGTAGTGTGGCCTTTCGATTGGATGACTTCGGGAGCAAGATACTCCGGTGTCCCACAAAGAGTGTACCTATAGTTTATTTAGAATGAAGGAGGAGAGAAGGAAAGGGGGAGCGAGCTCGGGGCGGGGGTTAATACGTCTCCCCTGAATTACAGTCAGTACAGTTCTCTTCCTCACTGTCGCCTGATTTTTTCCTCCGAAAGCTACGTCTTCGCAAAAAAGACGGAGGCTTACTGTTTCCAAGCCGTTTCGCAAATCCGAAGTCTACTAGTTTGATATGGCCTTCTGCATCTAGCAAGAGGTTTTCCGGTTTGAGATCGCGGTATGCAACACCTTCGCGTTCGTGTAGGAATTCGAGGATTAGGACGATTTCGGCCGCGTAGAAACGTGCAGTCCTTTCGTCGAATCGCTTGGCCTTGCGGAGGTAGGAGAAGACTTCACCGCCAGGGCAGTAATCAAGCTGGATTCTGTTAGTTCCGGTCCATTTATTGGGGTAGGTTGGCTTACGAGCATATATAATGAATCGTTGTCGGAGAAAGAGGTAATTAACGTGGTAATAAAAGGGTGTCCAGCAACATCCGCCAACACCTGCCGTTCATGATTAACATGATCAACCTGCTTGAGCTTGATCACTGCCACGTAATTAGCACATGTATGAAACTTCGGCAAGTGTATGACCTGCCTTCAACTTTCCGCAAGACTTTCAACGCAAACACCTTGTCTTTATCCTCGGGTGAAGGATTAGCCAGTTTAACAAGCCACACCCGCGCAAATGTTCCTACAGCACCATAATCAGCATGCGTCAACCTCCAGGAACCCTTCAATTGCACCACACACACGCGTCACAAGATCTTTAAGCAGGGGGAAGCAAGCAGTAGAACGCACCCGTTCCCAACGTCCTCACGAGCTCGAAATCATTGACGCTCAGGGCCCTCGAACTGCGCCCTAGTTCCTTGTTCCTCGGGTCCTGCTGCACTTCTTCCGGTGGCAGAGGGTCGTGTTGGTCGGAAAAGTGCGCCACGAACTGCTTCTCCTGCTCGGCGATGGATTTCCTCTCTGTCGCGCTCATGCTCCCTCTCGAGGTGGCATGATGGAGATGGGCATTGTGCAGAACACCCTCCTTGGCCTCGTGGAACACATGCGACAGCGTGCGATGCATCGCGGCGGTGGGGCAACGTGGACGTGCCGATCAGGTCGTGGGCATTCTTGCTCCTGCGACGAGGAAGGGAACGTCGCTGTATACGTGCGATGGGACGGCGATGGGACGGGCGATGGACGATTGAGCGACTGCGATTGTTCAATTGAGGTCGTCGTCGCTCAATTGCAGTTGGGAGTTGAGAGGAAAGGAAACCAAGAAACGTGTTGCACCGAACAGTGGGGTACGACGAAGTGCAGAAAAGGGTCTCTTGGTTTTGGGCTTCGCTCATCGGCTTAAAGGGCGAATTATGACGTCGCAAAGCATCCCGCGCGGGTTATGTTGGTTGTGTTAGTTGGTTCTGCGCCGTGCTGAATAAACAGAAGTTGGATACAGAAAGTGCAAAAGAGACCAAGGCAATGTTCGGACGAAAGTAATGTGTCGTTCTTTCTATATCTATAATTTCATGGTTTCGGTTTTTCTGGCCCGGCGTGGCTGAAAAGCGGTGTTGTCTTCGAAACGCGCCCACGCTTCGTCCCTCCGTCTCGAGTTTTTCATTCCGTCCAATTGGGAAGTGAGCCCCCGTTCTAAAAATAGCACGTGATATGGCATATATGCCTCATATCCAAATCTTTCCGTGGGGTCTCACAATGTGGTTGGGAGGAAGAAATGTCCTCTTAACAGCGACTCAGAGCCCGAGTGCGTTCGACATGGAGTGTTCTGTTTGGTGAAGTACGGCCACGAATCATCACCCAATCTTCAATCTGATAATTTCTGTTTCAGTCAGGTTCCTCGAGGGCATTTACTTTCTCATAAGAATCACCCTTGACGGCTTTGAACCCCCAAATCATCTGCTTCTCCAATAAATGGTTAAATAGCTGTCGGTGAAGTGCAATTAATCTTTTCCATTCAAAACCTTGCATTGATCAAGTTAATTTTCTTTGCATGGTAATCCTAGGATGGCTACCTGACCAGCGATGTTTCCTTAATTCTTTGTAGAGCCCCGATCTTGAAAAAGGAAATCAAATATAGGCACTCAAAATATGATCATTAATTCCTGGTTTGCCAACTCACTCATCAGAAGCCCAAGTTTCCAATCTTCATCGTCCAAAATAGGTATTATTTCTCAAATTTACGCCATCCCAAGCAATTTCACCAACTTGAAGCCGAAATCTGAATGGTTTTGTGATATGTCGAAAAGTTCAAGGTTCCTCTTGCTTGGGGAAATGGAGACCTTGTTAAAGTGTAATTGGAACAAGCTACTCAGTCATGTATACAAGCCGAACGCTTTTGATATCTTTGTTGGTGGGAAAATCTGAAATTACAAGAGAAAATGGAATGGATATTCGAGCATCCTGCTTCTCTTGACGGTTTGCTAAAGCACAGAAGACTTTCGGACCGCACCTACCATATCTGCGTGTGCTGTACGATTCCTCCTTAAGGTGGTGTGAATTACTGGGTGAAAGAATAAGAGAGCGTAATATGCAGAGCTGTCTGACGAGGGTTGGTGTTCAAAATGGCGCCTGAAATTTTGTGTGACACTGCACAAGCCCACTATACACTCCCGTTCTAGAAACGAACCTCGTCCAGAACCTAGTCCTCATCCTCTGTATTGGTTCGCTTCTCGGACGAAAGGGCTGTTCTCTCAGACCTCTCAATTTCCCTCCTTGGTGCTGCTGCTGCGGGCAAGACTCCCACCAACGAACACGGCACCATCAACCACCCTCTCAAGACCGGGGTAACCAATGCCCTCCGCTCCCTTTCCAGATCGGGGTTCACGGTAATGAGCAGTCCGATGACAGCCAACAAGAGGGCTCCAGTGAGTATTAAAAGAGCTATAGATACGAAAGTGAGGGTCCAAAGCGCGTTTTTGACAGTGGGCATGATGGCGTCGATATGCTCCGAGGCCTTTTGGATCTCGTGTGAATATGGAACTCCCATTTCTACGTTTGTCAAATTGTAGATGAATGGTTGTCGTGTTGAGCGTAGAACTTTGATTGAGGTTACAGCGCTTTCTAAAGACCAGAGGATGATGTAGAGAGAATGTCTGAGGATATTAGTAGGAGGATGTGGAGAGCAAAATTGATGATTATGGCAAGACGGTGTCGAGAGGACGTGCAGTACGTGTCTGACGGTAGATGGCTGAAATCTTGTGTAACTTGATCGTCACTCCTCGATCTCGGCGTATGCAGAAGGTTCGAACTTAGAAAACAAACAGGTCTTTAGCTAGCACGGGTTTTCCGCCGCCATAATGCCGAGGTTTCAATTCAAGGAACCTGTTCCCTTTCGTCTGTTTACCTACCCACCCATGCCTCGGAACTCCGTACAAGACGTCTAAAGCTGTCGCTCATAGCCGTCAGATTTAGCCGAGTTCAGGGGTTCGAAGCGCTATCGAGCCCGCTAAAGTTTTACTAAACCTTTTGCGAACCACATCCCTCCTTCAACAACAGCACTCACTTCTATCCCCTGAGACCACATCGCAGCAAAGCCCAAAAGAAAGCCAGCCATCACCGAGACTCCAAACAAGTTATATCGATATTGTGCAGATGTTCTCAATTGCTAATTGGCGCCAGTCGGCTTTTCCATACGATAGTCATGATGGGCATCTAACACGGCAGACTTCATTCACTGCATCAGGCAGCCAAATTCTTTGCCTTCTGTTTCGCTCAAGATTATCCTGTGTTTCAAGCATAGCCATGCTGCCGTCAAGTGATCGGCTAGGAACCATTCCGATCTCTGCATTTCAAGGCGGGCAATTGCCAGCTTCTTACTGCCCACGTGATCGTGGGGAAGGCGCAGCCAAGACTCGGAGGCTTGGTGCAGTGACCAGGATCTTCGTATCCCCATCTCAATCCATTGGTGGGTCACTTTCAGAGCAGAACGCGAGAAGGCTTCTGCATAGCCTTGCGTGGTGTGACTGCATCGCCCGGTTGATACTTTTATCTCTCATTCTCCAGAATCGCAACTTCTTTTCTTCTCTCTACTTAAACGATCCTCTCCTCCCTCTTCAGTTTCCTTATATCCCCCAAGTTACAAATATAAAGCAAAATTCCAGTAGCAGGAAGATTTTTATAGCCTCGCCAAGATGGGTGGCTCAACATCATGGACAGGTGACACTGACACCCTCTGCTCAACCACCACCGAAATGACCCTCCTCCCCTCACCAAACCAACCCGCCTCCCCAATTCCGAACGAATTTCGCTCCCTAACCGTCTACAATGCCGGCATCGGAAACCTCGTCCTCTCCCTCCCATCCTCACCCAATATCCTCTTCTACGTCCGCAACTCCCAATGGCCTGGCAACCCCTCCGTAACTCTCTCACTCGGTTCTAAAGAAGGGCGTACTCTCGGCATCCTCAAACTCGGCATCTTCTCCGAGAACACCGTCGGTCTTGGGGATCCAAAACGAGACCAAATCGACTACGAGAGTCTACGACGAGTTAGCAATTGGACGCATGGGACGTATGAGTTTGACTTTGGGGGGATGGGAGATAGGAGGACGTTCACGTGGCATAGGACGAGACAGAACCTGTTTGGCGATCAGCCGGATATGGAGTTGAGGGAGAAAGTGGAGAGTGGTGGGAGTGGTCAGGTATTGGCGGTTTATAAGGGGTGTCAGGGGTTGTTTTCGAGGACGAGGGGAACGTTTTCTTTGAGGAGGGGCGTGGATAGGCAGGCGGGGGTGGAGAAGAAGTTGGAGGATTGGAGTAATTGGGAGCTGATGGTTTTGTTGACTGGGTGTGGGATTATTGAGGGGTCGAGAAGGAGGGCTAGGGCGAGGAGGAGTGGTGGTGGAGGTGCTTAGCGACTTGCGGAATAGAAATGAGGGCACCAGAAATGTGCAAGAGAAGCTCTTTCTTGGCTTGTGCTTTTTGTTCGGACAATATTTACATCTGTTATTTAGTAAAGGGTATTCCGGTACCTTTAAGAAAACTTCAGACTCATGATATGGAATCCTTCCAAATATCCATCTGCTCCACATATCTGTTAGTAGCCTCTACTAAGACAACATGATGGTGGTACAGTACCTAAGCGCGCCAAGAGGCCCTCCAACGAGACAAAAAGCCTCATGGTTCTTCATCAAGTAGCACATAACAACCAGCATTTATTCGGTCTTCACCCCTACCACACCCTCAAACGATCTCAAACACCTCTGGATCAAAGCATTTGCCGGTCAAGACATCTCTTTCCTGGTGAGTAGCAATATGGTTGTTCCATAGATGGCTAGAATCCTTGACGAACCACGCCGTGATCACGCCAATAACTGCAAACAGCAGAGTTGTGGGGAATACCCCGCGGAGCGCATAGGTATATGTATCCTTGAAAGCTTCTCATGTCGCTGCAATAACAGCCGCGGAGGCATTCGTCTTAGCAAACGCGAATGGTACACCGACAACAGCTGACGGCGGGGATCAAAGTTGCGAGATAAGCAGGTGCGTAGCCAGCCGATGGCAGTAGCTGCGATATGGGGAGCAACCTGCTTGTTAAGAATGTAGTTTGCGATTGTAGTAAAAATGGCATTGTCCAGGCTGCCTCCCGCGCTGCAAAAGGTACCGGTGAGACTGGCTGATACTCCAAGTTCTTCTTGAGGGACGAAAAGACCTGAGGCGATGTAGGCGAGTGATGTAATCCAGGTACAGCAGCATTGGCCGAACATCTGGAAGATCACCCAGGCGTTCTTGTGTGCTGGGATCAAGGCGGCGTAGCTGGCGGCGAAGACTGCTTGGATGACACGGGCGAGCATGATTTGGTATCGGACGTATTTGATTTTGTGGACAAAAGAGGGAATGATACAGCCTCCAATGACCCAGACAGATTGCAGGGAATCTGCGTGATTCTAATTTGAACCGGTTTGTTGGTGTACATATAGAGAGTTGCTTGAGGTGCCAGTGTCGCCATAGCTTGCCAGATTATGCCGGCGATGAAGAAGATGATTATATGTGCTGTGAATTCTTTAAAACATCACAAAGAGATAGTACGGCAATATTGGGTTCTTAGAAATCCTGGGGAAA
>Ga0302325_10033366_pt1 | contig 10548 bp, 7 predicted proteins | sample Palsa_T0_2_FD_201948 | JGI IMG/M metagenome (GOLD analysis project Ga0302325, IMG submission 201948) | Peat permafrost microbial communities from Stordalen Mire near Abisko, Sweden - Palsa_T0_2 | ecosystem: Environmental > Terrestrial > Soil > Palsa > Peat permafrost | place: Sweden: Abisko...
AGTCCTTCGGGAACGGAGGGGAGCCCGTCAAGCACTCGTGAAGCATGCAGGCGAGCGCGTAGATGTCGACACGGTGATCGATCTCTCGACCTTCGATCTGCTCGGGCGCGATGTAGTCGACGGTCCCCAGGATCTGACCGGTTCTCGTCAGCCCGTCGGGGACCTGGCTTGCGCTTGCTCGCTTGGTCAGTCCAAAATCACTCAGGTAGCAATGCCCTGAGGAGATCAACACGTTCGCGGGTTTCACATCCCTGTGAATCAGGCCGAGATTGTGCGCGGCATCGAGTGCCGCGGCAACCTGACCGAGCATCGCAATCGCCATCGCCCGCTCGAGCGGACCGTGCCCGCGGAGGAACTTGGCGAGATCGGTCCCCTCCACGTAACGCATGGCGATGTACAGCGTTCCCTCGGAATCACCCGCGTCGTAGACCGTGACGACGTTCGGGTGCTCGAGCGACGCGGCCAGGCGTGACTCCCGCAGGAACCGCTCGCGGAAGTCACTGGAGCCGGCGAGCTCCGGGGCAAGGACCTTCAGCGCCACATCGCGTCCGAGATGAATGTGGGTCGCGCGGTACACGACGCCCATGCCACCGCGACCGATGATGTCGCCGAGGCGGTACCCACCCAGCTGGGTCCCCGTCTGCTGGTCAGCGCCCACGTGTAGACAGTACTGCGGGGAACGCTGCCCGGACAAGAGCCCTGCATCGCCTGCCCCTGGCAGTCATCTGATTGGCCCCACGACGAGTTCGTGTCAGGCTAGGATTTCGCCATGGCTGGAACCTGGGGCGCGAGGTTGTAGGCGATGCCGGTTGGCTACCTCCGTGTGCGGAATGACGACGGGGCCGCCGAGACGCTCAGCGTTACAGACGAACTGACGCTGGGAAGGGACTCGATTGGGCAGAGCGGGCTCGAGGACGCCCGGCTGTCGCGGCGTCACGCCCGCGTCTTCGTCAAGGCCGACGGACAGCTGTGGGTCGAGGATCTGGGGTCGAGGAACGGTACCTACGTCAACGGCAAGCGCATCGACCGGGCCCGCAAGGTCAGGCTCGGCGACGAGATCATGGTGGGCCGGACGAGCCTCGAAGTGGTGGCGGCCGAGGGCGGGGAGATGACGGTCGCAGAGAGCCGGCCGATCAGGCGCGAGGCGAGACGACGACAGCGCCCCCCGAGCCTCCTCGCCCGGATTCGGGAGAACCGGGCCAAGAGGGCGGGGCTGCCCGCGTTCCCGAACTACACGCAGGTACCGTCTCTGCTGTCGATTCGCGCCTGGTGGACGGTGCGGACAATCGGGCTCCTCGCGACGCTAGCTGTCGTGGTGCTGTGTATCGCGGTCCCGAAGACGGGTCTGCGGATCGTGTGGGGGATCGGGATCCCGCTGCTGCCGATCCTGTTCTTCGTCGCGCCCGGGCTGTGGCGGAACATCTGCCCGCTGGCAGCTTCCAACCAGATCCCCCGCGTGCGCGGCTGGACGCGCGCATTGGAGGCGCCGGCGTGGCTGAAGCGCTACGGCTACCTGGTCTCGATCTCACTGTTCATCGCTTTCATCACGCTCCGCAAGGTGGGACTCGAGACAGACGGGCCGTTGAGCGGGCTGCTGTTACTGGCTGCTCTCGCCGGTGGGTTCACCGGTGGGATGTTCCTCAAGGGCAAGAGTGGCTGGTGCAGCTCGATCTGTCCGCTGCTGCCCGTGCAGCGCATCTACGGCCAGACGCCGTTCGCGCTGGTTGGTAACAGCCACTGTCAGCCCTGCGTCGGATGCACGAAGAACTGCTACGACTTCAATCCCAAGGTTGCCTACCTTGCCGACCTCAATGACGAGGATCCCTCATGGAGCGCGGGACGGAAGTTCTTCATCGCGGCTTTCCCCGGACTGGTGCTTGGGTTCTTCGAGGTCTCGAATGTGCCGCAGGTCTCGGTTCTCACCATGTACGGGCAGATGGCCCTCTACGCCGGGGTCTCCGTGCTTGGGTTCTTCCTGCTCGACTCATTCGCGCCGGTCAGCGCTCATAAGCTGACCACGCTGTACGCCGCGACAGCGATTAACATCTTCTACTGGTTCGCGTTTCCGGTGATCTTTAACTCGATCACGAACCAGACGTCGCCGACCGGGCTCACATGGGCCGCGCGCGCGCTCCTACTCGCGCTGACGGGATTCTGGATCGTTCGCACCTATCTGAAGGAACGCGCGTTTAACGAGCGGGCTGCTTCACCGAAGCCGGTCAGAGGTGCCGGCGCGCGGTCGATCAGCAGCCACTCGGCCGCGAACCTCGGCAAACCCGAGGTCACGTTCCTTCCCGATCAGAAGCGTATCGTTGCCGAACCAGGCAAAACGCTGCTGGAGGTGGCCGAGGCGAACGGACTTCAGATCGAGGCCGGCTGCCGAATGGGCGTGTGCGGCGCCGATCCGGTAGCGATCGTCTCGGGGATCGACAGCCTTTCTGCGATCAGTGACGACGAGCGCGCAACCCTCGAGCGCCTCGGCCTCGCCGACAACACCCGGATGGCGTGCTGCTGCCGAATCAAGGGTCCTGTCTCCGTGTCGTTGCAGCCAGAGCAGCCGCGCGAGCCGACTCCGAGCCAGATCATGAGCCTGGACTTCGACCGCTCTGTCGAGCGTGTCGTAGTGATCGGCAACGGCATTGCGGGAATCACCGCGGCCGACTTCGTCCGCCGTAACCACCCAGAGTGCAGCATCGACGTGGTTTCCGACGAGACGCATCAACTCTACAACCGGATGGCGATCACGCGGCTGATCTACGGACGCTCGGCGATGCAGGGTCTGCACCTGAACCCCGAGTCGTGGTGCGAGGCGCGCGCGATCACCGAGTGGCTCAACACGAGGGCTGTCAAGATCGACCGAGCCGCCTGCCGAGTCACGCTCGGAACCGGGGAGGAGCTTGCCTACGACCGCTTGATTCTGGCCACCGGCAGCTCGAGCTTCGTCCCGGCGATCGGCGGGTGGGGCACGCCAGGCACCTTTGTTCTCCGTTCGGCGCGCGACGCGCTCGAGATTCGCGCATTCGCCCAGGCGAACCTGGCCCGGCGAGCCGTGGTCGCGGGTGGCGGCCTGCTCGGGCTCGAGGCCGCTTACGCGCTGCACAAGCTCGGGCTCGCCACGACAGTGTTGGAGCGCTCCGACCGCCTCCTGCGACGGCAGCTTGACGATCGGGGGGCAGAGTTCCTCCATCGGTACATCGAAGGGCTCGGGATCTCGGTGTGGACGAGCGCGGAGACCGCGTCGGTCACGCACAACGGACGGATCGGCGAGGTAGTGCTCAAGGACGCGCGGCGCGCGGAAGCGGAGGTGCTGATCGCCGCCGCGGGCATCGCTCCCAATCTCGAGCTCGCGGAGGCAGCAGGCCTGGAGACCGGACGCGGTCTGATCGTCGATGACCATATGTGCACGAGCGACGAACGGATCTTCGCGGCCGGCGATGTCGCCGAGTTTCGAGGGCAAGTCGCGGGGCTATGGCCTGCCGCGGTGGAACAGGCTCGGGTTGCCGCCGAGGCAGCCGTCCTGGCGGACACCAGCCCCTACCAAGGAACCGTGCCGGTGACGGTGCTGAAGGTCGCAGGCGTTGATCTGACCTCGATCGGCCAGATCGAGCCGCGCTCCGAGGACGAGGTGGTGGTTCAGGAGGACGAAAGCGAGCTGCGCTACGGAAAGCTCGTGATCTGCGACGGCCAGATCATCGGCGCGATCCTGCTTGGCTACTCAAGGGAGGTGGCGCCAGTTACGAGCGCGGTCAAGCAGGGCTGGAACGTGACGCCGGCGCTTGAAGATCTCCGCGCCGGACGCTGGGATGTGCTCGAGCGGCTCGGCCGAGGACGGTCGCTGTCGGCGATCAGCGTCGTCGGCCTTGGGGCCCCGTAAGGCGATCATGGACACGAGTAGCTTCTTCATCTACCCGAACAGCTCGATCGAGCCGGCGAGCACCGCGGGGTTCCTCGATGATGCGAGCGAGAAGGAGTGGGACGAGTTGCTGTCCTACGTGCAGACACGGCATCTGCGCGCCGGGGAGACGGTCTTCACCGCGGGCGACGTGGACCGCGCGCTATACCTGCTCACCGCGGGCCGGCTCGAGCAGCGCTCCACCCACGCGCCGGCGACGACGATCGCTGCCCCGGCGACACTGAACGAGCTCGCATTTCTCGATGGCGGCCACTGCACGACGACCGCTCGCGCGGTCACCGAGGGCGAGTTGCTGCGCCTCAGCTACGACGCGTTCGAGTCGCTGGCCGCGCGCGAACCACACCTGGCTCGCAAGATCCTGCTCGATCTCGGCAGCGATCTCGCTCGGAGGCTACGCGCCGCAGGTCAATGACATACGGCCACGCCGCCGAGCCCGTTCGCCGGGCCGTCGGCAAATATACGGGCGTATACTCAGAGACGTGCGAGCGACCCTCGACCGTTCGACGATCCTGTGTGCCGGCTGCCGGCTGGCGCGCCGGGACGGGGTGGAGGCTCTCGGCGTCCGATCGGTAGCCAGGGTCGCTGGGGCCACGCCGATGGCGCTCTATCGTTATGTGTCAGACGCGGCTGATCTGCGCGATGCGGTGCTGGGACGGCTCTGTGAGTCGCTTCCCGCGCGACCAGATTCCGTCGAGGACCTATCGCGTTGGGCGCATGAGTTCAGAGCGTGGCTGATCGATGTCCCTGGGCTGTCGCGCCTCGTGTTGATTCGGTGGTTTGAGTTGCCCTCGCTGCTCGACATGGTCGAGGCTCTTCTGGAGGTGTTTCACGACCTCGGCCTTGAAGGGTTCGATCTTGTGGCCGCTGCGAACTCGTTGTTCTCCTACGTGCTTGCCCGCGGCGAACTCGAGGAGGCGGTTCGGGCTTCCGGTGTACGCCGATCGTTGCGATGGGACAACGGGGACGTGCCCCGCCCGTTGCTCAACTCGCTGCGCGGCGAGTACGAGATCGCCCGCCTGGACGAGCACTTCGACTTCGGTCTGGAGCTGTTGCTCGGAGGACTTCTCGGCCACGCCGACGGCGCCCGATGACCGACCGCCTGATCCGGCCCGCTGAGGAAGATGACCTTGCGGCGATCGTGGCCATCTACAACGACGTCATGCGAACGTCGTTCACGATCTGGCGGGAAGCGCCCACCTCCATCGCCGAGCGTCGGGACTGGCTCGCGGAGACCTCGACGATGGGGTACCCAGTCCTCGTCGCGACAGATTCGGGGCGCCCACATCATGGTCGCCGGCATCGACTCGGAAAACGAGGGCTCGTTGCGCTTCCACGCTCGCGCGGGGTTCCTCGAGACGGGCCGCATGCCCGAGGTCGGTCAGATGAGAGGTTCGTGGCGAGACCTTGTCCTGGTCCAAAAGATCCTGACCACGTGACCGGCCCGCGTCCGACGGTGGAGGACGGTGCGCCCCTCTCCACTTCCAATTTATACCGCAGAAGAGCTTCTCATGAGGCCGCGATTCGTGCCGCATAATCACCCGCCGCAGGTTGGACCCAATGAACAGGAGTTGACCAGATCGACTCCGAGGAAGGTGGGCGGATGGGCAGCTACGTGCTGGATTTCCAGGAGATCGACCAGAGCCAGGTCGCAGTCGTTGGCGGCAAGGGCACGCAGCTGGGGGAGCTTTCGCGGATCGAAGGCATCTGTGTGCCGGCCGGCTTCTGCGTAACGACGGACGCCTTCCAGCGGATCCTGTCGGAAGCGCCGCCGATCGAGGATCGGCTCGATCGGCTGTCGCACCTGGACCCGGCCGACCGCGAGACGATCCGCGCGCTCAGCGCGGAGATCCGCGGGGCCCTCGAAGGGATCGCCATCCCTGAGGATCTGGCGTCGGTTATCACCGGCTCGCTCGCCCCGCCTGGCGAGCGAGCTGCCTACGCCGTCCGATCAAGCGCGACGGCTGAGGACCTGCCGACCGCGTCGTTCGCGGGCCAGCACGACACCTACCTGAATGTCGTGGGGCCGGCGGCGATCCTCCGGCAGGTCAGCGAGTGCTGGGCCTCGCTCTTCACCGAGCGAGCCGTGACCTACCGCCTGCGCAACGGCTTCGACCACCGTAAGGTCCGTATGGCGGTGGTCGTGCAGCGGATGGTCTTCCCGGAGGCGGCCGGCATCATGTTCACGGCCGATCCCGTCACCTCGAACCGGAAGGTTGCCTCCGTGGAGGCCGTCCTCGGCCTCGGGGAGGCCCTCGTCTCCGGCCTGGTGAACGCGGACGTCTACACGGTGCGTAATGGCGAGGTCGTCGCCAAGGCGGTCGTCACCAAGCAGCTTGCCATCCACGCCTCGCCGGCAGGCGGCACAGAAGAACTTGCGATCGAGCCGGAGCGTCAGGGGCAGCCGGCGCTGACGGATGCGCAGGTCGTGCGGCTCGTGCAGCTGGGCCGGCGGATCGAAGCGCACTTCGGCCCTCCCCAGGACATCGAATGGTGCCTGGTCGACGATCGGTTCCAGATCGTCCAGAGCCGGCCGATCACCACGCTGTTCCCCATCCCCGCGGCCGCCGATCAAGAGAACCGCGTCTACGTCTCCGTCGGTCATCAACAGATGATGACCGACCCAATGAAGCCCCTGGGGCTCTCCTTCTGGCAGCTGACTACCCCGCGGCCCATGTCCGAGGCCGGCGGAAGACTGTTCGTCGACGTCACCCGGGAACTGGCTTCGCCGGCGAGCGGCCGCCTGGAGGCCCTCGGGAGATCCGATCCGCTGATCGGGGACGCACTGCGGACCATCCGTGAACGCGGCGACTTCATCCGGTCGCTCCCGGACGAGGACTCAGAGAGGACGCCGGCGGGCGACCCGCCCGCCCCGATCGAGACCGATCCGACCATCGTCACCGAGCTGATCGAACGTAACCAGGCCTCCGTCGCCACCTTGCAGCGCGACATCAGGACGAAGTCCGGATCGGCGCTGCTCGACTTCATCCTGGCCGACATCCAGGAGCTGAAGCGGATCCTGTTCGATCCGCGAAGCTTTCAGGTGTTCATGGCGGCGATGGAGGCCACCTGGTGGCTCAATGAGCAGCTGCAGGTGTGGCTGGGCGAAACGAACGCGGCCGACACGCTCACGCAGTCCGTCCCCCACAACGTCACGTCGGAAATGGGGCTGGCGCTCTTGGACGTCGCCGACGTGATCCGCCCCCATCAGAACGTGGTGGCTTTCCTTCAGAACGTCGAGGACGAGAGCTTCCTGGACGAGCTGCCCACGCTCGCGGGCGGGCGGGAAGCGCGGGATGCCATTCACGCCTACCTCGACAAGTACGGCATGCGCGGCGTCGGCGAGATCGACATCACCAGGTCACGCTGGAGTGAGCGCCCCACCACGCTCGTGCCGATAATCCTCGCCAACATCAAGAACTTCGAGCATGGCGCCGGCGGGCGGCGCTTCGAGCAGGGGCGCCGGCAGGCCCGGGAGAAGGAGCACGAGCTGCTGGCGCGTTTGCGAGCCTTGCCGGACGGGGAGCAGAAGGCCGAAGAGGTCAAGCGGATGATCGACCGGGTCCGGACCTTCATTGGGTACCGGGAGTATCCGAAGTACGGCATGGTCAGCCGCTACTTCGTCTACAAGCGGGCGTTGTTGGCAGAAGCCGAGCGCCTCGTGCAGGCCCATGTGCTTGGTGAGGCGGAAGACATCTTCTACCTCACGTTTCAGGAGTTCGACGACGTCGTGCGCACGCACCAGCTGGATGAGCAGCTCATCCACCGGCGCAAGGACGCGTTCAGGTCATACCGAGCGCTCACGCCGCCCCGGGTGCTCACCTCAGATGGCGAGGTCATCGCCGGGTCCTACCAACGGGACAATTTGCCGGCCGGCGCGCTGGTCGGGTTACCCGTGTCCGCCGGGACCATCGAGGGACGGGCCCGCGTCATCCTGGATGTAGCGCAGGCCGATCTCGAAGCGGGCGACATCCTGGTCACCGCTTACACCGACCCCAGCTGGACGCCCCTGTTCGTCGCGATCAATGGCCTGGTGACGGAGGTGGGCGGCCTGATGACCCATGGCGCGGTGATCGCCCGGGAGTACGGCTTGCCGGCCGTCGTGGGGGTGGAGCATGCTACCCAGCTGATCCGAGATGGGCAGCGGATCCGCGTGCATGGAACGGACGGTTACGTCGAGATCCTGCCCTAGCGTCCGCCGGGGGTGGCTTGCCGACCACCCCCGGCGGCGCCGGCGCTGCTACTGGGACGAGCTCCCGCTGCTGCGGTGGACCGACATCGTCGACTGGCTGGCGGGACCCGCGCCGCTGCTGCCGCCGCGGCTGCTGCCGAACGAGTAGCCGGACGCGCAGTGTGACCCGGATGGGCAGGCCGGAGCCGGCAGCGCCGGCGTCGACGGGAACGCGACGGTGCTGGTCCCGGAGGCCGTTGTGATTTCTGCGGTCGTCGCCACGGCGGCGCCCGGCCACCACGCGAGGTACCAACCGTCGGCGACCGTCGCCTGCACGGAGCTGCCGTCGCTGCGCTCGATCGTGACCGCGGTGACACCCGCGCCGGCCCGGCCGTCGACGAGCGTCAACGCGTTACCAGCGGCGTCCCGCGTACCACCACCATTGAGCTGGATCTTGCCCGCTACGACGCTGGCGGGCGCCGGCGACGTGGAGCTCGAGGACATCGAGACCCCATTGCCGCTCAGGCACACGTCGCTGGTGGTCGAGTCGGCGTAGATCGACGCCGTGTACGGACCGCGCGAGTCGGTCAGAACCGGGCTCCCGAGGTCCTGCCCACAGGCCTGTACCGCCTGGGCGAGCTGGCCCGGCGCCGGGGTGGTCGGCGTCGGCTGCCAGCCTGCGAACGCCGGTGCAGCGCTCGAGCCGAGGGCCACGATGGCGGCAACCGCTGCCGCCACGCCGGTGGCGCCAAGCGCACCGATCGCCGGAAGCTTCCTCAGCCGGCGCCGGCGAGCGTGGTAGTCGATCGCGCGCAGGCGGGTGATCGAATCTGGATCGAGCTGCGTGGCGCGGTGTGACAGGGCGTCGCGCAAGCTCCGTTCGAGTTGATCGGGCATTGCCTCAGAGCTCCGGTGTTGGGTTGGGGATTGATGCGAGCGCCTCGCGCAGCCGCGCGAGTCCGCGCGAGGCGTTGCTCTTGACGGTCCCAGGCGAGCAGCCGAGGACCTCGGCCGTCTGGGCCTCCGTCAAGTCGTTGAAGTAGCGCAGGACGAGCACGGCCCGTTGACGTGGCGTCAAGCGGGCGAGTGCGTCGAGCAGCTCGGCACGCGCCTCGAGCCCGACGAGCAGATCCCGAGTCGGTTCGTCGGTGACCACCGACACCCCGTCCAGCTCGCCGCGCCGCCGGGCGCGGCCGCGGGCGCCGTCGAGCGCCAGGTTGACGAGGATTCGCCGTGCGTACGCCCGTGGCTGCGCCATCCGTCGCACGCGCGCCCACCGCCGCGCGACCTTGAACAGGCACTCCTGCACGAGGTCCTCGGCCTCGCCTGCATCCCACGTGATCAGGTAAGCCGTCCTCAGCAATAGCTCGAGGTTGCCGGCCACAAACTGGTCGAAATCGTCCATCACCCCATATAACTCCGGCTGGACCATGGATGGTTCCCCAGCCGGCGCACTCCGGAGCTGGTCCAGCAGTCACCGGCGCCATGGGCCCCCACGAATCTAAGCGTCGCGGGCGCCGGCCGAAGGGCCGGCGCCCGCAAGCGCCTACGCGGGCGATACCGTGCTCAGTCGTTCCCGAGGAACGCCGCCGGCAGTTTCCGCCCCGGAACCTGGTCGGGCAGGTAGATCTTCGGGTCTCCCGGATACGCGACGGACCAATTGTGCGCGGAATACCAGTCCATCCGGTTCAGCTGCGCCGGGTTCTCCCGGTCGGCGTGCGACATCGAGCCATGCTCGGCCTGCACCTTCGCCCACTGCTCCCAAGCGGCGTATACGTTGCGCATGTCCCTGGGCACGAGGCCCTCGGTGCTCACCGTCGTATCCGGGTAGGCCTTGCGCAGGTCGGCGCTCGCGGTCGCCGATGGCGTGAACGTCGTCGGGCCTCCGGGCGCGCCGAGATTCAGCGGGATGATGTTCTGCTGCACGTCGTAGGGCGCGAAGTTCGGCGTCGACGTGAACGCGTCGTACATCGGCTCGGCCGACTCGTCCTCCTGGTTCATCGGCTGGATCCCGAGGATCTGCTCGATCGTCTTGACCATGTTGATCTGCGAGTAGTAGTGGTCGACGACCCCGCCCGCTGAGTACGGGCTGATCACCCACGCCGGTCCACGGTGGCCGTCGACGTGGTCGACGCCGTTCTGGGTGTCGTCCTCGACGACGAAGATCGCCGTGCTCTTCCAGAAATGACTGTGCGAGATCGTGTCGACGACCCGGCCGACGGCCAGGTCGTTGTCGGCGACCTGGGCGACCGGATCCGGCACGTCGGTGCCGGTCGTGTGGTCGGTCATCAGCCACATGAACGACAGGTCCGGCAGCTGACGCGTCTGCTCGTCGTGCTGGAACACAGGCAGCCACTGGTCGACCCGGTACTGGTCCGGGATCGAGAGCTGGAAGTTCGGGAAGCACGGATCCGAGATCGCTTGCAGCGACGGGATGTCGGACTGCACCCTCGTGTACTGGCACGGA
>Ga0302325_10033368_pt1 | contig 10547 bp, 12 predicted proteins | sample Palsa_T0_2_FD_201948 | JGI IMG/M metagenome (GOLD analysis project Ga0302325, IMG submission 201948) | Peat permafrost microbial communities from Stordalen Mire near Abisko, Sweden - Palsa_T0_2 | ecosystem: Environmental > Terrestrial > Soil > Palsa > Peat permafrost | place: Sweden: Abisko...
GCACGTGGTGGGACGCGCACAACAGCACCGTGATAGGGGGGAAGTCCCTGTCTGACTGGCAACAGTGGGCCGCCGACCATGATGCGCTGCCGGCGCAGGTGTGCGGCACCTCGGTCTCGGCATCCGCTCTGCAGGCAAAGATTGATCCGGGACAGCCGAACCCATGGGCGGGCTGACCCACCGGGTCAAGTAGTTCCGTCGTTCTCGGCGGCGCGGTGAATCTCGATCAGCTCGTTTCGATATGAATGATCAGCCGTCTCCAGCTCGTTATTGACCAGGGCTCCGTTTTCCCACCACTGCGTCAGTCCGCGACCCATCTCCTGACCTGCCCTGGTGTGAACGCAGAGGGCATAGTCAGGAACGCTGACGACGAGCTCGCCGCGTTCCACCTGGGTCGCTACCAGGTCGGCGTGTTCTGAACTGGTCCGATCTTTCCTGGCGCTAGCCAGCAGGCGGACCGCGTGCACGGCCATCATGGTGTCCCCGCCTGGAGTGGCAAGGAAGTTCTCGTGCAGGCAGTTCAGCAGAAGCGGCGCCAGCGGTTCCCCCATGCCCACGTCTTCAACCGCGATGATCTTCAGCCGGCGCCACAGATGCTCCGCGACATCAGCTGAGGTCGACAGCATCTCGTAGGCGGCGAGCACGGCGTTGTCGACGTTACCGCGGCGAATCTCCTTCTGCAGAACCGAAACCAGCTGATCCACCGGAATACCACGTGGTGACGTGAGCTTGGTGTAGGGATCCTGGCTATGCGGAGGCGGGCCGGTCAGACGCTTGGTCATGAACTTTTCCTTCCAGGTGAACGTACAGGCGCGTCCGAACCGGAAGGGGCCTACTGATGACCCCTAACATAGCGCCACCTAGCCGCCGCGCGGCACGGCGGCGGTTCAGGCAGTGATGGTGAGGGGCACGTCCGGCGACCTCAATCTTCGTGGTCCGGTTCAGGTGCCGGAGGGTCAAAGTTGACGTCGACGCGCTGGAAGCCCTTGAGGCGCTGCGCTTTAGCCTGATGAGAGTACGCACGCCGGTCGCCGGCCGTCAGGGTGACGTTGTCGGTGAAGGGCGTGAGCAGCGACCTGGGATGCAGGCGAATAACGCGCACGACGTTGATTTCCATGCAGAGCAGGACGGCCACGGCCGTGACGTAAAGAAACGCGAGCAGGCCGAGGACGAGGGCGAATACCGCGTTCGTGGCGCTGGCGCGCTCGACCACATGCCGGACGTAGATGACCCCGAAGGATTGCAGCAACTGCCAGATCACCGCCGCGGCTATCGCACCCGGCACCACGTCGCGTACGGACAGGCGCCGCGCCGGCGCAAAACGGAACGCGAAGATGGCCACGGCGATGTTGATCACCACAGACGCCGCCAGCGCCAGGGACCTTCCGGCTATCCCGAGTACCCCGGCTCCGCCGCCGCCCGCGATAGACAAGACGGTCGTACCCAGCATGGCCAACCCGGCGATGGCCAGCATGAACAGGCTGCGGCCGCGGGCCTTGAAGGGGTTCGGCCGGTTGTTGCGCGGCACTCCCCACATGGTGTTGTTCGCGTACTGGAAAGCTTGCGCCACTCCCAGCCCGCCGTAGAGGGATCCGACGATCCCCACGACGAGGCCGACCGGGCCGCCGCCGAGGCGCCTCGGCCGGGCCAGATCCCCGCCGATGACCGGGAACTGGTGTAGCGCCGACGTGAGCACCTCGTGCTGCAGCCTCTGGTCACCCGACAACACGAAGCCCAGGATCGTCGAGAGCAGTAGCAACAACGGAAACAGCGAAACGAACCCGTAGTAGGTGAGCAGCGCGGCCAGATAGGCACCAAAATCGTCGAAGTACTTGTAGGCGACCGCAAGCGGGAAGCCCGCCCACGGGTGCTTCCGCTGGAAACGGTCTAGGCGCCCCGTGACCACCACATCGACCACCTCACTGCACGTTGGCCAATCACCTCGCACCATCGGCAGTGAACCGGGCCGCCGCGTCTGTCTCACGCTACATGCGCAGACCCGCCCTCAACAGCCACCGAGGCGATCCAGGTGTCGCCGGTGAAGAGCCAGTGCCGTGTTTGACGCTGGCAGTTGTATGACAAACTCAATACATGGCTAAGGAACCTTCCCGGGTAGGCTCGGCCGCCGGGCGCGGGAAAGCACTCGCCAGGACGCAGGCGAAGGTACCCGCTGGTCCCCCGCGCGCCGCCCGGCGAGCGGCGAGCGGAACGGTGACCATGCAGGCAAGGATCGACGCTGGCTTCGCTCGCGAACTCGTAGAACACGACGCCGCCGTCCTCGGCCTGGAAGGACCATCAGAGCTGGTACGGGAGGGCCTGCGCATGCTCCACCGGCGCGCCCGCGAGATGGAGCTCGCCGCGGCCTACGACGAGTTCTACGCCGGGGGGACGGCTCCGCTGCCCGCAGGAGTAGTGGCAGCAGACGCCGACTAACCGGTGGAGCCGCTCAGAGGCGACGTCTGGGACGCTCACCTTCCCCGGGTCGGCGATCATCCGGTCGTCATACTAACGATCAACGTGATGATCCCTCGCCTGAGCGCCGTGACGGTGGCCGTCGTCACCGGAACTGAGGGACCTGCCCAGACCCACATACCTCTGGACCGCGAATCGGGCCTCACGGGCTACGATGTCAGCTTCGTCAACGCCACAGACCTGCATTCGATCGACAAATCCCGGCTGCGGCACCGGCGCGGAAGGCTCCACCCACGCGAGCTGATGAGCCTGGAAGAAGCCGTTCGCATCTACCTCGGCCTCTAACCTGAGCCGTCCCCAGTCCGGCTGAGCCAGGGCGTGACCGGATCGGTCCGGTTCGGGACTTGATCTGGCCTTACGCGCGAGTCCGTCCAAGCCGGATGCTTGTCAGTATGACTCGAGCTCTTCTGGTTATCGACGTTCAGGAATCGTTCCGGCAGGGGCCGCTGTGGCCGGCTATCTCCAACCCAGGCATCGCCACCGACGTCGCCCGCCTCGTCGACGGCGCGCGGGTGCACGGCGACCTCGTCGTGTGGGTGCTGCATTGTGAGCCGGGATCGGGGACCGTATTCGACCCTGCCCACGGCCACGTCCGCTACATCGACCCGCTCAAGCCGCGCGCCGCTGAGCCGCAGCTCACCAAGACCTCGCACAATGCGTTTACCACGACGAACCTCCAGCAGCTGCTCACCCAGCAGGGCATCACCGAGGTCATTGTCTGCGGCATCCGGACCGAGCAATGCTGCGAGACCACGGCGAGGGTCGCATCCGACCTCGGATACCAGGTCACGTTCGTCACCGAGGCCACCGCCACCAACCCGATCGCGCACCGCGACGCCCCGCCAGGCCAGACGGCCGGGCAGCTACTCGCGGACCCGCGCACACTGCCGGCCAGCGCGGTCATCGAGCGGACCGAGTACGCGCTCGCCGGGCGGTTCGCGACCATCGCCACGATCGCTGAGGTCACCGGCCAGCTCGCCGCGTCCGCGTCCCAGGCCACCGCGCCTGCGTCCCAGGCCACCGTGACAGCTGAGCCAGTCAGGTAAGCCGGCCAGCTATCCTGACCAGATCGTGACTAAGGTCGTCTTCCTGCTCGTCCCGGGGCTGCACCTGCTGGACCTAGCGGGGCCCGCGCAGGCGTTCGGCACCGCCGCCGACCTCGGTTGCGGCTACCGGCTGGCCTATGTCGCCGAGCAGGAAGACGTCCCCGCGGCCCAGGGCATCACCCTACGGGCCACCACGCAATGGCCAGCGCTCGCCGAAGACGACCTCATCATCGTCCCCGGCTGGCGGGCCAGCCCCGTGATCACGGGCACCGGCCCGCTCGCCGACGCCACGCTCAACGCGCTCGCCGCCCATCACGCCCGGGGCGGCACGGTCGCCAGCGTCTGCGCCGGGGCCGACGCCCTGGGCCGGGCAGGTCTGCTCGACGGCCGCCGCTGCACCACCCACCACGACATCCAAGACGAGCTCGCTCAGCGCTACCCGGCCGCGACGGTCATCCGCGACGTGCTCTACGTCATCGACGGCCGGGTCGCCACCTCGGCCGGGATCGCCAGCGGCATCGACCTGGCCCTGCACCTGATCGCCGTCCGGGACGGCCCGGCCACCGCCGCGCGAGTCGCCCGCGAGATGGTCGTCTACGCCCGCCGCAACGGAGACGAGCAGCAGGCCAGCGCCATGCTGCGGCACCGCAACCACCTCAGCGACACCGCGCACCGCGCCCAGGATCACATCGAGGCGCGGTTCGCCGGCCCGCTGCCCCTCGCCGAGATCGCCCGCACGTGCGGCGTCAGCGAGCGCACCCTGACCCGCAAGTTCACCGAGGCGACGGGCGTCACCCCGCTGCGCTACCAGCAGCTACTACGGCTGGAGCGGGCCGGGCACCTGATCAGCCACGGCGCCACCGTCGAGACCGCCGCCCGCACCGTCGGCTTCCAGGACGCCCGGATGCTCCGCCGACTCCGCGCACGCGGACCAGCCTGAACAGGCTGAACAGCAAAGCCCGGTTTCCTCAGCGGAACGATCCCCGCCATCGGTGTCTCGCGGTCAACATTGGCGTATGGACCTTGATCAACTGCGAGCGCAGACGCCCGGGTGTTTGCACCGGATCCACCTGAACAATGCCGGGGCAGCGTTGATGTCCCGGTCAACTCTGGAGGCGATGACCACTCACCTGCGGCTGGAGGCCGAGATAGGCGGGTACGAGGCTGCTGTGCAGGCGCAGGAACAGATCGATGTGACGTACGCCGCGCTGGCGCAGCTGGTGGGCGGTCGACGCGATGAGGTCGCGCTGTTCGACAACTCGACCCACGCGTGGAACGCCGCCTTCTACTCGATCCCGCTGGGCCCGGGTGACCGGATCCTGACCGGTCGCGACGAGTACGGCAGCAGCGTGCTGGCCTACCTGCAAGTCGCCCGGCGCTCGGGCGCCGAGATCGTGGTCGTGCCTGACGATGACGACGGGCAGATCGACCTCGGCGCATTGACCAAGCTCGTCGACGAACGGACCAAGCTGATCGGGCTGACCTGGGTGCCGACCAGCGGCGGTTTGGTCAACCCGGCCGCCGCCGTCGGGCGGATCGCCCGCGAGGCCGGCGCGCTGTACCTTCTGGACGCCACCCAGGCCGTCGGCCAGTTTCCCGTCGACGTCAACGACGTGGGCTGCGATCTGCTGACCGGCACCGGGCGGAAGTTTCTCCGCGGACCGCGCGGAACCGGCTTTCTCTGGGTCCGTGATTCCGCCCTCGAGCGACTCGACCCGTTCGTGGCCGAGATCCGCTCCGCCACATGGGACGGCGGACGCGGCTTTACCTGGGCCGACGGCGCCCGCCGCTTCGAAACCTGGGAGAACAGCTACGTCAACATCATCGGCCTCGGGGCCGCGGTGCGGCAGGCCCTTGAGCTGGGCCTTGACGCTGTTGGCGACCGCACCCGCACCCTCGGTGAACGGTTGCGGGAGGACCTCGGACAGCTCCCGGGCGTGACCACTCACGACCTCGGCACGCAGCGTTGCGCTATCGTCACCGCGCGGATCGCGGGCCGCAGCGCGGATGAGGTCGCGGCTGCACTCGGCCGGGCCAACATCAACGTCAGCACCACCGTGGCCGAACACAACCCGCTCGACACCGAAGAGCGCGGCATTCACCCACTCGTCCGCTTCTCCCCGCACTACTACAACACCGAGGCGGAGATCGACCGAGCCGTCGCCGCCGTAGCGGAGCTCGCCAGCGCCGGGAGCCGCCCGTAACCGGAATGGCCGAGGGTAGAAAAAAGGTTCGAATCCGGGTAGGATGCCGAATATGGCCAGCTACATGCCGCCCGGGTGGCCGGCTGGAGTGCACCCGCCTGGGAGCGAGGACTTTGAGTCCACGGCCATCGGGTGGCTGCTCGACGTCGTGCCGCCCGATTACCGACTGCACGGCGTCCTGCGCCGTTATCCGGTGGCGCTGGCCGCCATGGCCAGGTACCACGCCAAGGCGTGCGTCGAGGGTGCGCGCGAGGGATACCGCACGGCCAGGATCGAGCTGGCCGACGCGCTGCCGCCGCACGCCATCGACACCGTTCTGGCCGCCTACCGCAAGGAGGGTGCCCGGCTCGCCGCCACCGCTCGCGCGGTCGGCCTGGTCGAACGCGCGCTGCGCGGCGAGACCTTCACGCCGACGCTGGCGAGCCGGCCGGGCGCGCCGCGACCCGCGGGCGGACGCCGGGGCGACGGCAGCGCCTGAGCGGCCGGGCAGGAACTATCGTCGGCGGGGGAAGACGGCCAGGTCAGGACGTGAGACGATGGAGTCAAAGCCGGCTGGGGGCAGGCTGGGAGGATCTGCGGGCAGCGAAAGAGAAGTGAGCCAGTGTCACGGCAGGCCCGAATCCTTCTGGTTGATGATCGGATGGAGAACCTGGTCGCGCTGGACGCGATCCTGGCTCCGCTGAACCAGATCCTGGTGCCGGTCCGATCCGGTGAGCAGGCGCTGCAGGCGCTGCTCAACGACGACTTCGCGGTCGTCCTGCTCGATATCGTCATGCCGGGCATGGACGGGTTCGAGACCGCGGCGCAGATCAAGCGGCACGCCAAGACACGCGACGTGCCGATCATCTTCCTGACCGCCGGAATCGGGCAACCCGAGCAGGCGTTCCGCGGCTACGCCGCCGGCGCCGTCGATTACCTGGCCAAGCCGTTCGACCCCTGGGTGCTCATGTCGAAGGTATCGATCTTCGTCGACCTGTACCTGAAGCAGGCCGGTCCGGCCGGATCACCGGGCGAGCGGCCGCAGTTCACTCAGGTGTCCGGGCGGCTGGAAGAGGTCGAGGAGACGATGGCCGCGCTGCGCCAGCTCCCCGCGGTAACCAAAGACGCCGACGCGGAGCAGGTGACCGCTCAGCTAGCGCGGCGGATCGGGCGACTGCGCGAGGCCCTCGACGAGTTCGGCGACGGCGACGCCTGACCCGGTCGGCGACCAGCCTTCGCCGGGCTGATAGCGGCGGACGACACGGGCCGGGACGCCTGCCGCCACGCACCGGTCCGGAACGGTACCGCGGACCACCGAGCCGGCCGCGATCACGACGTTGCGGCCGATGCACGCGCCAGGCAGGACGACCGCGCCGGCGCCCAGCCAGCTGCCCGAGCCGATGCGGACCGCGGCGTTGTGCGGCAGCTGGCGTCCGATCGGCACATCCGGGTCGGCGTACCCGTGGTTCTGGTCGGTGACGTAGACATACGGCCCGGTGAACACGTCGTCCCCGATCACCAGCGAATGATGGGCCACGATGTGGCTACCCCGGCCGATCACGCAGCGGTCCCCGATCTGGAGCACCGGCACCGGGCCAAGATCCTGACCGGGCACCATCCCGGCCGACAGGCTGGCGAACGGGCCGATCAGGGTATCGTCGCCGATCGCGATCGAGCGCTCGCCGAACACGGCCCCAGGCGGGAAGGCCGCCATCGACCCGCGGCCGAACGCGGCGAATCGCCGTCCGGCCGGGGTATCCGCGGTCACCGCCCCGGCTCGTTGCGCCGCACCCCAAGCCCAGTGCACCGCCCGCCACCGCAGCAGCCACATCCAGGTCACGGGCGGGCCGAGGCGGCGAGCTGGCCGCAGGCACCGTCGATCTCGCGGCCGCGGGTGTCCCGCACCGTGACCGGCACGCCGTGGGTCTCCAGGCGGCGGACGAACTCGCGTTGGTCGGCGGGCCGGGACGCGGTCCACTTCGACCCGGGCGTCGGGTTGAGCGGGATCAGGTTGACGTGCGCGAGATCGTCGGCCAGCAGCGAACCCAGCAGGTCGGCCCGCCAGGCCTGGTCGTTGATGTCCTTGATCAGGGCGTACTCGACCGAGAAGCGGCGGCCGGTGGTGGCGGTGTAATCCCGCGCGGCGGCCAGCACCTCGGCGACCTGCCAGCGTCGGTTCACCGGCACCAGCGTGTCACGCAGCTCGTCATCCGGGGCGTGCAGGGACACGGCCAGCCGGACCGAGAGACCCTCGGCGGCGAGCCGGTTGATGGCCGGCACCAGGCCCACCGTGGAGACCGTGACCGAGCGCTGGGAGATGCCCATGCCTTCCGGCACCGGATCGGTCAGCCTGCGGATGGCCGCCAGCACGCTCGCGTAGTTAGCCAGCGGCTCCCCCATGCCCATGAACACCACGTTGGAGATCCGGCCCGGCCCGCCTGGCACCCGTCCCGCCGCGAGCACCCGCGCGCCCGCGACCACCTGGCCCACGATCTCGGCCGTGGACAGGTTGCGGGTCAGGCCCGCCTGGCCGGTCGCGCAGAACGGGCACGCCATCCCGCAGCCCGCCTGCGACGACACGCACATCGTGACCCGGTCCGGGTAACGCATCAGCACCGACTCCACCAGCGCCCCGTCGAAGGTCCGCCACAGGGTCTTGCGCGTGGTCCCGTCGTCGCAGGCAAGCTCGCGTTCGGCGGTCAGCAGCGGGGGCAGCAGGGCCTGCGCCAGCGCGTCACGAGACGCCTGCGGCAGGTCGGTCATGTCCTGCGGCCGGTCGGTGTACCGGCCGAAGTAGTGCCGGGACAGCTGGCTGGCCCGGAACGGCGGCTCGCCGAGCTCGGTCACGGCCGCGCGGCGCTCGGCCAGCGGCAGGTCAGCCAGGTGCCGCGGCGGCCGCCGGCTCGCTGGACGCCGGCCCGCCGAGCTATCCAGCCCGGCCAGGCCGGGCGGGCCGGGCTGGGTGAGCTCGACCGGAACCCGCGGTGGGGCTGAGACCACGGGACCGGTAGCAGGGGGACGACGAGGTGACACAAGGCTCCGTTCGGCTTAAAAAAATCTCTTGCCCCACCAGGATAGGGCGGCCGGCGGGTGCCGATCCCGCCCTGGCGGCGGGGAGGAGTTTTGGCTCCCGTATTTAACTCAGTACATTTCCTTCCATGGCTTTGTCGCATCCGGAAGCCAGCGGGCCTACCCGCCCGCGGCAACCGGTCACGCTGCTGGAGAGTGTCAGTCCCTACGGGAGCCGCAAGGTGACCGTCGAATACGACGGCCTGACCACGGCCGCCTACCTGCACGACGACACCTCCGCGATTTCCGCCACCTGGATCGCCAACCACCGGCCCGCGCCGCCGGTCACCGACCAGGGGCGGCTCGACGCCGGCCGTGCGCCGCTGATGCCCGCCGGGCGGACCAAGCATCCAGCCGGCCGCCCGCCGCTGCAGGCCGCCGCCCTGGAAGCCCTGTGGTTCGAAGAAGGCGACGGGGTGGCGATCTTCGAGCAGGGACGGCCGATCGCGGTCATCGCGGGCTGGTCCGACATGGACCGCGGGATGCCCGGCTACAGCAGCGACGTGATCGGCCAGACACCGTTCGGCTGGTCACTCGACGACGCCATGGGAGGGCTCGCGGTCCGGCTGGAGCGGTCCCGGGCCTACTGGCGCTGGCGGGCCTCGGCCTCAGGCTGGGGGCAGTACCAGCAGGCGCTGCTCGGCCACCTGCTCCCCCGGCTCGGCCCCGGCGGGCACTACTGGGACGCCTCGGCGGGCAGCCAGCCGCTGGTCGGCGTGACCGAACGGCCGTCAAGCTCCCGCCGTTCCTACACGGTGCTGTCCACCGTCGGCATGAGCTGCCAGCGGATGCCCGTGGTGGAGCAGGTCCTGGACGACCCGAGCGGGTACGCCAGGATCGAGCTCGCGCTCGCCACCACCCTTCCCCCCGCGCAGGCGGCCCGGGTGTTCCTGTGGCTGGCGACCTACCCCTGGCGCGCCGTCACCTGGTTCGGGCCGGGCCACAGCGTCCGCTGGTATCACGAACCCGCGACGTTCCCGCTCGGTGCCGGGGAGGCTGTGCTGCTGCTTGACGCCCCCGGAGTTCTGCCGGGGCCGCAGCCGCCTGACCTGTCGGGTTTCACCTTCGGCGGGGATCCCGTCCGCTGGCTCTGGATCGTCCCGATTTCGGAACGGGACCGGCAACTGGCCAAGGAACGCGGATCGTCCGCCCTGGTTACGCGGCTCGCCGCGCAGCAGCGCAGCTGGGTGGTCGGACCGTCCTAACGGGTCCCCGGGCCGACTGGGGTCGCCGGGCCGTGACCTAGGAGGAGAATCACGGCCCGGCGAGCTTCTAGTGAACGTGGACGCCTAGCAGTACCAGGAACCAAAGGAAGACCGCGAGCAAAACCGATCTAAGACCCGGCCAGGCAACTCCCCGCGAAAGGGCGGATAAAACTAATGAGCTCCGATGAATACGAACAGCAGAAGCCAGACCACGGGGGCGACGGCGAGCAGTGAGTCGAGCCGCTCCAGGACGCCGCCGTGACCGGGCAGCAGGGTGCCCATGTCCTTGACGTCCAGGTCCCGCTTGATCATGGATTCGACCAGGTCGCCACCGATCGCCGCGAGTACCGCGGCCGCCCCGGTGATCACTCCCTGCCAGGCATGGCCGTGCAGCAGCAGCGGCAGGCAGAGCGCCCCGCCGATCAGGCAGGCGACGACTGAGCCGGCGAAGCCTTCCCACGTCTTCTTCGGGCTGATCGCGGGCGCCATCAGGTGGCGGCCGCCGCGGCCGAGCGTGATCCCGGCGAAGTACCCGCCGATGTCACTGCAGACGGTCAGGATCACGAAGGTCA
>Ga0302325_10033369_pt1 | contig 10547 bp, 11 predicted proteins | sample Palsa_T0_2_FD_201948 | JGI IMG/M metagenome (GOLD analysis project Ga0302325, IMG submission 201948) | Peat permafrost microbial communities from Stordalen Mire near Abisko, Sweden - Palsa_T0_2 | ecosystem: Environmental > Terrestrial > Soil > Palsa > Peat permafrost | place: Sweden: Abisko...
CGGATCCTGCTTCGACGCGATGACGGCCACCGCGGCGGCAAACGCCTCGGCACTAGCACCGACGCCGGCCGCAACTTCGGCTTTTTCTCCTTCCGGTTTCTCGTCCTCGACGCCGAGCGCGTCCCCAAGCGGGCTTTCCGCCATAGTTTTTATTTTCCCGTGCCGCCGATTAAGGATTAAGGTCGCCGCTCCATTGGCGGATCCGGGACGATAATAGTTGATGGGCTCCGATGGGCGCCAGCGCTAATATCGTGCGATCCCGAAATAAGTCATTGATTCTATGGGGATACCGTGCAACCTTGTCTTGACATGGACGGAGATGCTCCACAGAATCCCCGGCTCGCTGTGGTGAAGTAGCTCAGACGGTTAGAGCACGGCATTCATAACGCCGGGGTCGAGGGTTCGATTCCCTCCTTCACCACCATTTACAGTCTTTTGATCGGAAGAATTAAGACGCCGCGTTCTTCCCAGGCGCCATTCTTCTCCAACTCCGTTACGATTCGATAATCGCCTGGAACCGTAAAGGGCATCGCGGCAAGCGTTGCCACGGTGCGCGCTTTTAAAGCATTATCGAACGCAATAACAAGCGCCGCCTCGGCCAGTTGATTCCTCCCTGGATCGAGTATTTTCACCCTTGCGGATATTCCGGCACCCGATTCTGCATCTGAGCGCGTCCATTGGTGCAGCATGTTCACCGGCATCGTGATTGGAACTGGGGCTGCTGGCTGGTGATCGGGCACGGCATTCGGCAAGGTGATTTCGTCGATCATTCGAAATATCGAGACGCTGCCAGTCTCGCGATCGATCGAGTAACCCTGAGCCAAGATCGTCCATTCCAAAGTAATCATTTCGAGCTACTCATCTGAATGCAGATCATATGTGGAGTACAAATCGCCTAGCTCGGGACGGAAATGTCCGCGCCCGGGCTAGATACGTGCTTCCGCGTACAGACTCCAGAGATCTGCTACTTGCGGACTTATATCCGATACCTCGCGGAGCCCGGCAAAAGCGCTGCGGGCAGCGGCGTTGTCCCTGATTGCGCCCTCCGCAAGTCCCAAATACACGTAGGCTTCATCGAGTCGCTTGATTCCTCCTTTCTTGAGTCCATGCGCTATCGCGGCTGCGGCGTTCTTATAATCGCCAAAGCCGTAATACATTTCTCCGAGTTTGACGTCGGAATCACCTGCGGTGCTCTCGGTCGCCCGAGCGTCTTCTCGCTCCATGCCGTTTCTCTCCGCCTCTGCACGGATCCGTAACGAGATCGCCAGGCGAGTCATACGGTCCTTTTCCTCCTCCTTGATCAGGCCGGAGGAAGCTGCTTTCTCGAGGATCGACTGGGCCTCACCCGGTAGGCCCGCGTCGCCCAAGAGCTGTGCCATCTCGATGTAGTCACTACCGGCATTCATTGCGCTCGTGTTGTACATAACGCGGTAAATCATGAGCAGATTGTGATCATCCCGTTCATCTTGTCTAAATAGACGAATCAAGATATTCCAATATTCACTTTGATTTGTAAGCCGGATGAGATTTTCCAGGGCGGCGATCATACCGGCTCTGTTTCCCGCGTCGGACGCGCATTGCAGCTGCGTTTCGTATAGCGCGGCCGCAGGTCTCTCCCCGGACTTACGCGAAGCGCTGATTGCCTTGACACTCCACTCCACGACACTCTTACAATCCTTCTGCGCCTCATATGCGTGGACCAGCAAGGTCAGATCGGCCGCGTCTGCGCCCCCGGCTTCGAATAGCTCCTTGCCGTATACCACTGCATCGGCATATTGCTGATGTTCTGTGGCCCCGCGGAGCAGCGCACGAGTGGCGCCAGCCCGGCGAATTTCCGGAGAACCCGGCACTTTCCTCTGGCTTTCCCGCTCGGTCTCGCCAGAACCGACGGCAGCGCTGCGGTTTAGCGCATGGATGGTGAGCTGCGTTCCAGCCGGTCGATGTGCAAGCGATGCGCGGTAGCCCAATACGACCATACTAAGAGCCAATGTAATCGCGACCGCGCCCCAAAGCGTAAGTCCCATGGCGTTGAGCAGTACTTTCATTGCCGCGCCCTCTCAGAAGCCTTGCGACTCGAAAAAGTATACTCCCCGCCGCAGTCCCCCGCGAAGAGAAGGCGATCTCACGGCGGGAATACAACAAACGGCGGGCGTTACAACGTTTTGCGCAGCTTTACCTCGCGCCAGCTTGCCAGTTTAATTTCGGATGCATCGTGTGGCGCAGGATCGAAGGCGATCGGCAGTGTCTTGTAGCCCCAGGTCCCGAGGAAGGGTCGCCAGCTGGGCTCGGCGGTAAGCCGCGGATTTTTCAGCCGCTGCGTAATCAGGTGCAGCCCTTCCTCGAGTTGGGCGCGCGCGATGAACTGGCCGAGGCAGATGTGGGCTCCGCGCCCGAATGCCACGTGGCGATTATCGGGCTTACGTTCAGGATCGAACACCAGCGGTTCATCATATGCGGCGGGATCACGGCCGGCCAATGCGGTCGCGAAGATTACGACCGTGCCCTTCTCGAAGTGAAAGCCGCCATATTCGAACGCGCAGGACACGGTGCGGTAGGGTGTGGTGATCGACGAGTGGCGAAGCGCTTCGTCCAACACCTTGCCGCAATACGCGAGGTCCTCGGCGCAGCGGGCGTAAGCATCCGGCCTGGCGATGAGCTGGCGCATGGTCAACGCCAGCATGTTTTTCGAGGTGTCATAGCCTGCTACCACGAGCACGAGCAGCATGAACCGCAATTCCGTCTCGTCCAGCAGGCCCTGCTTCTTGGTCTCGATCAGGCTATCGAGCAGCGAGTCGGGGTCGTGCGCGCCGCTTGCCTCGCGCGCGATGACGAGCTGATCGCTGAACTCCCATAGCACGTCCCACCCCGCCAGAAACAGCGGCTTGACCGCCGGATCGAAGGTGAGGGAAGACAGCTGGTTCTCCAACCCAAGGTGAATCTTGGGGATTACTTCGGCCGAGACGCCGAGCAGGCCGAGCACGACGGCCACAGGAAAATGGGCAGAGAATTCGGCGAAATCGAACGCCCCTTTCGGCGCCCACTCATCGAGAAGTTCGGAGATCACTTTGCGCATCAGGGGCCGGACTTGGTTGGCCCGCCGCGGTGTGAAAGCCGCGGCGACGCTGTTGCGCAAGCGCTTGTGCGTCTCGCCGGAAACGGAGAGCAGCATCTCTTCCATGAACCGCCCCCACATGTGGTCCTTCAGTCCGTAGAACTCGACCGCGGGTCCGAAGCCGGGGTGAAAGTGTTCATCATCGGCCAGCAGGTCCTTGGTGGCTTGGTAACCATGCACCACCAAGCCCTGGGAGAAGCGCGCGAGCCAAGGATGCACCCGTCGCGCGGCTGCAGCGTAGGGGTCGGGATTTTTCGAGAACTCGGCCGTCTCTACCGGCAACTCGGGAAGATCGGCTTGGCTGACCGTAGTCATCTGCAGTCCCTCCTCGGGGCTGGCCCGGGCGTGGTTTTGATATGCAGGTCCAGCAGATACAATACCAAACATCACGATCATTGGTCGGCATGCGGCTTGCGCACGAGCCGGCGCGGAAGTTTTGACGGTATAAAAAGAGGGGCGGTCATGAATACGAAGCGTTACCGAATCGCACAGTGGGGTACGGGGAATGTTGGCCGGCGGGCGCTACGCGCAGTGATCGAGCATCCGTTGATGGAACTGGTGGGCGTCAGGGTCTATTCGGAAGCCAAAGAAGGCCGAGACGCCGGAGAGCTGTGCGGCACGGCTGCGACCGGAGTGATTTCGACCCGGAAGCTGCAAGACATCGTCAACGCTCGGCCGAACTGTGTGATCTACCTTCCCGACCATCCTGATCTTGACGATATGTGCAGCCTGCTTGAATCGGGCATCAACATCACCACCGCTTGTATCGGCTTCAATCATCGGGACACGCTCGAGCCGGCGACGCGTAGTCGCCTGGAAGCTGCCTGCTCTCGCGGTCGGGCTTCGCTCTATTCGACCGGATCCAGTCCGGGTTGGAGCACCGAGATGATGCCCTTCACGCTGCTCGCCATGCAGCGCCGGCTCGATTGCCTGACCATCACCGACTATGCCGATAATTCGTCGCGCAACTCGCCGGAAATGCTTTTCAACTTGCTGAAGTTTGGCGCCGCGCCGTCGACCGTGGATCCCAACAGGCGGGCGGGCACGGCCGCGAGCACGCCGCCAACATTTCGCGCGGTGGCCGATGCGATCGGTTTATCACTCGATGAGGTTACTTCCAGTATCGAGTATGCGGTCACGCGCAAACGCGAGACGATCGCTGCCGGAACGATCGAGGTCGGCACGATCGGCGCGATGCGCATGGGTGTCATCGGCCTCAGGAACGGCAAACCGGTTCTTCGCCGCTTCTCAACCTGGTATGTGGCGCGAGAACTCGATCCTCAATGGGAACTGAGGGACTCCGGCTGGCGCATGCAGGTGGAGGGCGACACATCGCTCGACGTTTCGATTGCCTTCGTGGTTTCCAAAGACGACTACGCCGGCTATTCACCCGGCCTGACAGCGCACCCCGTCGTCAATGCCGTGCCCTATGTGTGCGACGCGGCGCCGGGGATACTGCAAACTGCGGAACTGCCGGTGATCATTCCCTATCTTGGCAGCTAAGTGCCCGCGGGGACCCTCGGCGTATTCGAACATGGTCCGTTTCCAGGATATTGGTCACCCGGCGAATTTCGTCGCGCATTTCGGATCGATCGTTCAAACTCGCTCTGCTCAATTCGTAGTCGCCCGCGGAGCGGTCGTCGCTGTCGTGAGGCGGGAACAAGCGCTCGAGCATGCCGACCAGTAAAGGGCTTGCCGCCAGAGCGGCAGCCACCGCCAGCAATCCAAGAAATTCGAACATGTAAATCATAACGCCTCCGCGCAATCCGAAACCGGGATGGGTTTCGGTTTCATCTTAGAGCCGGGATTCGCGTATAGATGTAAGAATTGCGGCCCTTTTGACAGCCTTCACGAAAATTCGGATTTCTTCACGATGCGCTTCGCGACACATGCGCTTCGCGACACATGCGCGTGAAGGCACGATGCTTGAACACGGGCCGGCGCCTTACCGTTGCAGGACCAGCTCTTGGCGAGCGTTGTCGATCGACCAGCTCTTGAATCGCTTGAGAAAGCTCTCGCCGAGCAGCAGCGGCGCGTTGAAGGGAGCAACGCTTGCCTGGACGCGCGACACTTCGACATTGCCTACTTTGAGGGAGCGCAAGATGAAGGTCGTTGCCCTCGAAGTTTCGCCGCTGGCGTTAACGTACTGCCGTGAGCCGGTAGTATCGGCGTCGGTGATCGCGCCGGATCTGACCATCGTCGAATATAAATCGGCGGGAATGCTGACGTCAGAAGCGCCGCTGTCGACGATGAAATCCAACTTGATCGAATTATTGATGACCGCCGGGGCAAACAGTATCCCATCCTTGCTGGCAAGCAGCACTCGAACCTCCCCGGAACGCGATTCCACGCCGTCCGCGGGCGGCGACTCCACTGTTCCTTGCCTCGAGGATTGTCGCTCCGCTAGCTGCGCCCGGAGTTCACTGATCGCGCGCGGCTTGGCAAATTGCAGGTTGGGCTGAAGTTGCTCCGCGATCTTAAGTTCGGTGCGCGCCAGCGAGAGCTTCCCTGCGCGGGCGTACAGTTCCGCCTGAACGTAGTGGGCCTTGGCGCTGTTGGGGTGGGCAGCCAAAACCTGCGCGATCATGCGCTGCGCTTCTTCCGTACGGCCTGCTTGTTCGGCCAGATAAATCTGGTCGACGGTGGGCAGCGAGTCGGCTGGCCAGGCGGAAATTGCACAGCCGCATAGCGCGACGGCAATCGCGCGAGCCATGATCGCTCGGCGAACACTGCGGCGCTTGGATGCAAGCTGGGCGGATGCATGCTCGGTGGATGCCTGATTTGAGGCCAAGTCCATGATCCTTAAGGTGCCGTCTCCATCTTCAGCAAGAACTCGTAGCGGGGACGATGTTCATCGGGCCGGGCACTGATGGGATCGTCCAGATGCAGGACAGGGTCGGTTTCGGAGTACATGGGCCACGACGGCAGTCCTGGGCCGTTGGGGTTGCCCGTCTTCGCGAAATTGGTCCAGTAGCTCATCATTTGATCGCTGAGCTTGCGATCCGAATCGCGCCAGACGGCGCCAGGCCGGGTGTCGAGCGTGCCGAAAACATATTCGATGTCGTCGGAATGGAAGGCAGCTGCCTCTTTATGATACTTGCTGGGCGGTGCCGCCAAATCCAATCGGTAGCGGTAGATAGGGGAGCGTCCCGTGTTGCGGTGATACTCCATCCATTTCCAGGTTCCGTAGGCGATGAAGGAATCGCCGCCAAAGTCCGCGGCCGAACGGCTCAATTCGGCCTCCGTTGCGCCGGGGTAGAGCTCGAGAAACTCCGCAGCCTTCGCGCCAAAGCGCTGCTCCGCCAATGCATGCCATTTTTCGACGGTCATGCCGTTCGCCAGAAAACCTCCCTCATCGCGATTGAATCCCGCGAGTAGCGGCACGTGCATCTGCTTTCCGGCCTGGTAGGTCGCTGCAAGTGATTCGACCAGAAATCGTCCGTCGATGACCGGAGCGAATCGCGTCATTCCCGACTTGGAGAAAGCGGCGAGAACTTCCGACGCCGGCTGCGCACGTATCTGTTCCGTGGTCTTGAGCCCCAGCCCATCGAGCAGCGCCGCGTCCTTGGGGCCTCGCACATCCAGCGTCTCGTAGTTCAAAGCCCCCGTTCCCAGCGCGCCGCCGCTTTCGCCAATGGCACGGTGAAACAGGCCTCGGGCCGACGGTACAACCATCAAGGTGCTTACGGCAAAGGATCCGGCGCTTTCGCCAAAAATAGTCACCCGGGAGGGATCGCCGCCGAACGCCGCGATATTGCGCTTGACCCAGCGCAGCGCGGCGACCATGTCCATCAATCCATAATTACCGCTGCTGCCGCCTTGTTCGGCAGCGAGTTGTGGTAACGCGAGAAAGCCGAAAGCGCCCAGCCGATAATTGATCGTGACGAGAACGACGCCCTTGCCGGGCAGAAAATCGCCATTGTGGCGTGGTTCCGAACTGCCGCCGCCGGCGTAGCCTCCGCCGTGAATCCAGAACATCACCGGCAGTCGGCCGCCGGCCTTGGCGTGCTTCGCCACGAATACGTTGAGCGAAAGACAATCTTCGGACGGTGATTCATCCTGAAAAACCATGTCGTCGAAGACATGGGCTTGCATGCAGCGGTGACCGTATTGAGTCGCATCCAACACACCCTTCCACGCCATGGGCGGCTGCGGCGGTGCCCAGCGCAACGGGCCGATCGGGGCCGCAGCGTAGGGGAGCCCCAAATAGGCTCGCACGGCGCCGTCATGAATCAACTTGCCGCGAACCTTGCCGCCTTCGACTTTAACGACCAAAGGATCGGCCTTCGCGATGCCCAGCATGAGGGTCAACGCCGCCGCCGCGACGGCGATACGCATAATCGGATGGACGGCCATGGACAACTCCTCCTAGACAATATCTGCACACGCATGACTTCGCCCCAAATCGCCGTTCGTGAATACGTTCCCAGTTGTAATTGACGTTTTTGGCCGCAGTGACCCCTACTATACTGCCTCGGAGGAGTACCTGAATTCTGCGCTCATACTCAGCCGGCGGCCTTGATCCGGAACTCGCGAACGAACCGTTCGTCGTCTTTCACGGGTCACGGGCGCTGTGCCTCGAATATAGCTTGGTTCTCGAAGCGCGTGGCGTCGAACACCATGTTCGGGAGGCGCAGGAATCGTGGGTGGTGACCGTGCCGCCGTCGCTGGCCAATCGAGCCGAAGAGGAACTCCGCCGCTATATGTCGGAGCGCAATCCTCCAAGAAGCGCTCCTCGACGCATGCAGCCGTTCCCCGGCGCGGCAACAGGCTCGATTGCATATGCGCTCGTCCTGCTGTTGACCGCGTACTGCGCCGGCCAGGGAATGTTCGGCAAGGACTGGCTGGCGGCCGGAGAACTCGAGGCGGGAGTCCGGCCCGATTGGTGGCGAGCGGCGACGGCGCTGACATTGCATCTGGATCAGATGCACCTGCTGGGTAATCTTCTGTTCGGCGTGATCGCGGGAATTGCCGTCGCGCGGCTGTTCGGCCCAGGCGTCGCATGGCTCAGCATTCTGGGGGCGGGCGCATGCGCCAACTTCGCCGAAATGTTGATCGCACCTGTCGCGCATCGCGCGATTGGTGCATCGACGGCGGTATTCGCAGCTCTTGGGCTGCTCGCAGGATTCGCATGGCGCGAGCGCCTCTCGCTGCGCGAGCGTCTGTGGTATCGCTGGGCGCCGCTGATCGCGGGGATTTGTCTGCTGACTTTATTGGGTGCGGGCGATGCGCACGTGGACATTCTCGGGCACACGTTGGGTTTTCTCTTCGGTGTGGGCGGCGGCTGGGTGCTTGCACATCTGGGCGTTCCCACCCAGCGCGGCAAGCGGCTGCAGATACTCGCGGGCGCGGCTGCTGCAGTCTTGATTGGTACGGCATGGCTGATGGCGTTGCGCGCGTCTGCTTCGGGGCCTTCATGATAGATTGCGCAGGTCTTGCGCATGATCAAGAGGCGGTGTTGCAAAAGCGAATCGATGGGAAGATAGCCTTGGTAACCGGAGCGTCCCGCGGCATCGGTGCGGAGGTTGCTCGACTCCTGGCGGGCCGGGGTGCGGACGTAGCCATAAATTTCCGCAGCAAGAGTTCGCGTGCAAGTGCAATTGCCGATGAAGTGCGGGCGCGCGAAAGGCGGGCACTCCCGGTGCAGGCGGACTTGACGGACGCATCCGGTGTTCAGCAAATGATGCAGGCAGTCGGCAAGGAATTCGGCCGTCTCGATATTCTGATACTGAATGCGAGCGGGGGTCTGGAGAAGGACAAGCCAGCCTCATACGCCATGGATCTCAACCTGACGGCGCAGGTGCAGACCCTGAGCGCGGCGCTGCCGTTGATGCCGGCGGGCGGCAGTATCGTGTTCGTAACCAGTCACTGGGCGCACTTTTACGGACAAAAGCCCGTTTACCCTGCGTACGAGAACATTGCGGCCAGCAAGAAGGCGGGCGAGAAGGCGTTGCAGGAACGGCTGCCTGACTTGTCGGCGCGAGGCCTGCGTCTGGCCATCGTCAGCGGAGACATCATCGATGGGACCATAACTCCAAAACTACTGGAGCGTTCACAACCGGGGCTGATGGCGGCCCGACGCGATGCGGCGGGCGAACTTCCGACCGTGCAGGAATTTGCGATCGCCATCGTGGACGCTGCCGCCGACTCAGCTGAGCCAACAGGCCGCGTGTATTTCGTTGGTTCAACCGACTGAGTTCGGGGAAGTGCGCCGGACTGCCCGTGGCGATGCACAGGAATATTTCGACGCAACTGTCCGAGGCGCAGCCGCAAATGCGCATACTGCATCGGAGGGCAGTAATCGCTATGCCAGAGTTGAAACCGTTCTATGGCGGCCTCGTCTTGTTACCGGCGGAGACGGCACTCGCGCTCAAACTAGTCACGGAGACCGATCTATTGAGATTGAAAGCAATCGCACGGCTGCATGCCCGGGGTCTACCAGCGGATGTCAGTTGGGACGACCTGCTGCAGGAGGCCTTCGCGCGCGTAATCAGCGGATCCCGCCGGAAGCCGGAAGGCGTCGCCATGGTCGTGTTTCTGTCGGGCGTCATGCGCAGCCTGCGCTCCGAGCATTGGCGGCGCGCGCAGTTGGAATCCCGCGATTCGCACGCGCTGAGAAGGCTGCGCGACGTTCAGGATTCTCAGGAGCTCGAGCCAACCGATCCGACACCCGACCCCGAACGCTCGATGATCGCATGGCAGGAAATGGCGCGGATCAATCGATTGTTCGCCGACGATCCGGTGGCATTGCAAATAGTTTTGGGCCTTGCGGAAGGGCTGTCACCGGACGAGATTAGAAAGATGAGCGGCATCTGCAAAACAGACTACGATTCGGCACGGCGGCGGATGCGCCGAGCGTTGCTTCGGGAGGGACTGACGTGCGAGAAAAAATGACGCTGACCGATTCCGCCGCGGCGCTGACGCGATTGTTGGATGCGTTGGAGATGATTCTGATCGAGTCCACCGAGGAGGAGATCATGCAGGCGGCGACGGACCTGGGCATGAATCCGCAGATGAAAGGGTCGGCCGCATTCGCGGGCATAAAATATCGGACGCCGCCGAGGCTGTCGGACTTTTACGACGTTGAGTTCGGCGCGAACTGGCCGACGTCGTTGCAGATACTGCAGCGCCCGAACTTGAAGGATTCGGACGAGAAGTGATGCGGGGGTCTTGCCGCAACTGTTAGTGCTTCTGGTTGTAAATGTGCCTGCTGTTCTTGTTCAGAGACTTGTTCAGCCGGTTCTGCTCACCCTTGGTCAGGTGACCGCCATGCTTGGCCTCGTCGACGCTTTCGCGCTTCGCAATGTTCGCGTCGTGCTGCTCGTCGCGCGCCGCTTGCTTACCGGACATGGTGCCATTGGCAACCCCCTGGTCGATGCGCGCCTGCTGATTGTCGAGGCGTTGATTGACTTCGTTCACGCGCGGATGATCGGGC
>Ga0302325_10033370_pt1 | contig 10547 bp, 10 predicted proteins | sample Palsa_T0_2_FD_201948 | JGI IMG/M metagenome (GOLD analysis project Ga0302325, IMG submission 201948) | Peat permafrost microbial communities from Stordalen Mire near Abisko, Sweden - Palsa_T0_2 | ecosystem: Environmental > Terrestrial > Soil > Palsa > Peat permafrost | place: Sweden: Abisko...
TTTTGATTAATTTTATTCTTATTCTATAAAGAAATCATACTATAAAATATAACTTAATTTTATTAACTTACTAATTTAATTCCAAGTTGTATATAAAATATACTTTGTTCACATGCTTAAAACCCACGTGCTCCATTACACGTGATAAAGAGCTTAATTTGTTTAAATTTGTTTAGTTAATTATATTATATTATAATAGTTTTTATTAGAATTATTATTTTCCATTTTTAAATCATATATTTTTTAACAAAGGAGAAATAAATAAAAAGTATTATATATAATCACATGACTTATTAATTGATTATAATCAAATCAAATCAATCTGCCCTGGCCAGGAGAGTCATCTGACCTTGTGAGTCGAGGAAAATGTACCCGGTGCATCCAAACATTATAATTCATGATTCGCACCCTTCGATGTGAAGGGACCAGTCAGGACGTTCACATTGTATAGACTCATAATCCTAAGTTCGAAATGACTCAGATCGAAGCTTCATATGCATACGTGGTATTGGTGTTGGGCATCGACCCCTTTCTCATACTTCTGACATCGATGTGGACCTTGGGAGCATGATCTTCGCCCCAAAACACCTCGAAATCCAACTCCAAATCATCGTGTGTCGTCAAATCCATTCAAGCAACGATCATCAGGTCTAGCCCTTCGCACCAAATGAACCCCAAATCCTAGCGGTAAGTGAAGATGCATCAATCTGACGGCGTCATCAACGGCGCGCTCACCAAGAATTAAACTCTGAGACTTACTCAGGAACATAGTCGATCGGCGTTTCGATGGTCGTGAAACTTGGCGGTTCTGCTAAATATAAATGGATGCTTCGTTTCAAGAGGGATTTGTCAAGCTCCACATGATCGCATTCACGGGTACGGGCGCATCCATGGCCTGTTACACCGCAAGAATCAGCGCTTGATGAAATGGCCGCTCGGCCAAAGGAGACTCGTGTTTCTGCGCGTGCTCTTTGCCGCGTAAGACGAGGAGGAGGGTTGGATAGGAGGCCACCGTTGGGAAGGCCCCTTTAGCCAGAAAGGGACGAAAAATGTTTCGTTCCTGGGAGATGGTGGCGCAGATGGGGGGACAAAGAAGTTGGAAAGAATCATTGGACAGAGAGTACCGGAAGGGTTGCTATGGTTCTCTATTGATCTGTTGCTAGGCGGGATCCGAAGGGGTTGCTGGTTGCTACGGTCCAGTTAGTATGCTGCGATGCTGCCATGCCATGGGTTGACGAAGATTTCGTGGTCGACACGACGACAGGGCTTGAATGGTGGCGTACCTTGGCCCTGACTTATCCGCCATGGCTCGCATGCACTAAAAACATCCAGAATCCCCTCCCCTTCTTGTCAACGCGACCGAGGAAAAAAGCAAGTGCGACTAGAGCTGCAACTGCAACCGCAACTGCATGAATTGCTTATCAACCCACTCTTTCCTCCCACCATCAATCAATCAATCCACCTTCACCTTCACCCTCACCCTCACCCGGCCCGCTCGCTCGCTCGCTGCTCCGTTGCCAGGACCAATTCAATCGCTCGATCTGCCAGGGATCATCACCAGCATATCCCTCTCTCCACGGCTTTAATTCCCAATAGCATTGGACCTGCCTGTTTCTGATCCGCCGCGGTCTTTCTTCCTTTTTACTCCCTACACGACCACCCACTGTCGCTTTTGCCACTCGTCTGTCCTTTGGATAAATTTACAAATTGGTCGCTTGAAGCTCTTTTGACGACGCCGGGAATAACAACAACAAAAACCCACCCCACCTTTCGAAAGAACTTCAATCCTCTTGAATTCCTCCCCTCCGCCTTCCGAACACGTCACAAAACACAAGATCGATTCATACTCTAGACTCAAACAAATCCGCAAAGATGAATATCAACAAGAAACTCGATAGAGTCAAGCAATGGGCTGGCGAGAAGATGGGCGCGGAGGCGAAGACCAACGTCTCTGACGAGTTCAAAGCCCTGGAAATGGAGATGCAACTCAGATATGAGGGTATGTCTTGTACAACATAACCACAAAACGGACAGCTGCTGATCGCTGCCAGGTATGGAGAAGCTCCAGAAGTCCATGACCGTCTACGTCAAGTCTCTCTCGAAGCGCAACGAAGCCGATGATAGGGAGAAGATTCTGCCAGTAGGATATCTGGGCCAGACTATGATACACCACGGCGAGGATTTCGAACCTGACTCGGAGTTTGGAAATTGTCTCATAGGTTGGCACAGTGGCTGTCATGAAAGCATAATACGCTGACTCGATACAGGCATGGGCAGAACAAATGACAGAATCGCGAGAATTCAGGAGAGCTACGTTGCGAATGCTACTACAGGATGGCTCGAGTCATTGGAGCGATCATTGGCCATGATGAAAGAATATCAAGTACGTCGTTCCGCATGAGATATTTGCGGTCACTAATTTCTGTAGGCTGCCAGGAAGAAGCTCGAGAACCGCCGACTTGCATACGATGCCTCCCTCTCCAAGATGCAAAAAGCCAAGAAGGAGGATTTTAGGGTCGAGGAGGAGCTTCGTTCGCAGAAAGCAAAATACGAAGAGTCCAGCGAGGACGTCCTCAGACGCATGCAGGATATTAAGGAAGCGGAGGCCGATAGTGTTGCAGATCTTGGCGCATTCGTTGATGCTGAGTTGGAGTACTATGACAAATGTCGGGATGAGCTTCTCCGTTTAAAGAGAGACTGGCCCGCTGGGTAAGTTGGCGCTCCTCAATCAGATTGACTATAACTCATTATCAATTAGTCAAACTTCTCCACAGCGTGACCAGCGACGACAGGGACCTCGATCTCGCTCGAACACAGCACACTCTTATGGTGAGAGATATCAGAGCTACGAAGAGACTCCAATGCCAGAGCCGGAACTCCCCGTCAGACCCTCCATCCGCTCACAAGGCCGAGTCGCGTCCTCTTCGCGTCTGGATACTCGTCGGGATACCCATGACGAATATCCGCAGATTGAGTCTCCACAAAGACCAAATTTTGGTCGCTCCTCTACGTTCCAAGGTCCAACCACCATTTACCGCGAGTCAACTCCCGTCTCGAATGGTCGCAAACCATCCGTTCCTTCGGATCCTGGAGCTCGCAGAGTGCAACTTCGTCCTGCCAATCGAATCAACACAAATGGTCCTGACGTCTTTGGCGATCCTTCCGATGATTCGACGCTCAACAGTGGCAGCCCAGATGTAAGTCTTATTTTACCTTTGATTTCATGACTCTAGCCGAATAGGAGCCAGGCTCTCCAAACATGTCTCAGGAGCTCAGCCGCTCAGCTCATAAACGTGAATTAAAACCCATACTAATATGCTTATAGCATTCATACCGGTCCGTGAGTCCCGCCACGTCTCAGGGTAGCATAACCAGCAAAACCAGTTATAATACCCTGACCAGGAAGGGACCCCCTCCACCCCCACCGTCAAGAAATAAAAAGCCGGCCCCCCCGCCCCCGCCAATGAAAAGAGCTGAAATAAGCTCAACGAGTATCAATCGATATTAGCTAGCCCTTGACGGTGCCAATTTTCTTCATTCACGCATAGATCATTTCCTTTCTTTCGATTCTGTACAGTGCATCGCGCTTTATCGACGCATCTAGATACAAAAGCTCAGCGCGACACTCAGCGTTATTTCTCCTTTCATTACAATGCCAGGAGGCTGGCACTTGGCTAACTCGCTCCTTTAATTAAAATAAAGCATTTTTGCTTTGGCTCTCTTGTTGAGCACTTACCTCACCGGTTGGGACTGAATGGATGAATGGATAGCTATACCCGCATTGGCCTTTCCTGCTTTATCACTTGAATAAAGCAGAGCTCATCATGATTGTTGACGGATGTTGGAATATTAAATTGGTATCATTGCATTCCATGGCGTTTGGAAGAATAAATATGTGGCAGCAAGGTGGCTGCTCAGTTGACTTTTAAGTCTCTAGCGTTGTTAAGAGAGCCTGAACTACTAATGCAGAGAAGTACTCATTTTACAAAACTTGTGCCTACCCTGCTTGTGTGACTGACTTGATAATATCCCTGCACTGCAACTCTCTGCCAAACGGCCTCCTTGTTATTTCTGCTTTGAGCGAGATTTCACGGGCAGTAGTCTATTTTAGTAGCACTCCATTTCATTATTGATATTTCGTCGACGACTCGAAGCCGTGGGATATATTATACTAAAGTAGAGCTGTACTAGCTTTCCCATCCTCTAGTTCAGCAAGCACCTCCACGCAGCGTAGCTCGCAACAACGTCCTAGTTCTGCATATATTGGTCAGAAGCTCGAGGCTTGAGAGGGGTAACATTGGCGGCGCAAACCAGCAAACAAAAAGGCTTCCCCCGAGCGAGCTGAGGCTTTCAAAGATGTATTTTCTTAACTGCACATTTGTAGTAACGAAGGCCCGTGAAACTTCTCTGAACGTTTCCACGTAACGAACTTGTTTCCGTAGAGATAAGTCTGGTAGCCAAGGTTGGCAATGAGTTGGTTATTGACAACGAGATATGCTCACTTGGACATTATATCGAATGCTGTGGGTTTGGGTCTGGGAATCGAGTCAGACGAAGTCGTCGGCACTTTAATTGATCGATCAAGTTGAAATCCTCGAGGGATTTGATCGTCCAATATCTTGAGACGTTGTCGTTTCTGTGATAGGTTGCTCCTCTCGTCGTTCTCAGTTCCTGCATTCCGGGTTTATGATAGATGATTTGATTTGGTGAGGGATTACACTTTTTGTTAACAAAAGGCTGTTTCTGCAGTCTCAAGGTTTGCGTCGGGAATCGCCCGGGGTCTACATCTACTACGACGTAGTCTTGTTCGTATTCCTATCTATCAATGGTGCACATCCACATGCTTGGCTCAACTTACTGTCGAAGAAGGGGGAAGTGAAAGATGAGACATTTGCCTCGAATGCTGTATTTAGATGCAAAGTCGGAAAGTGAAGAGAAGGTACATAATTGCGTGCGTGAAGTGCTGCCATAATTTCGGGGTACACTGAATTTAAATTAGTTGGCTTTGTGAGTGGTTAGTTCTCTCATCATCAATCCCATCAAGGAATTTATACCCAAGAGAACGGTCGAGCGGTGGCAGCATCCGGGTCAAGATGAAGCAACTTCTCAGAGTCACATCTCATTCGTTCCTACCTTCTTCGCAGTTCTCGAGTACTGATCAAGGTGTCGAAGACTTTGATCGCCTGATGTTGGAGAGGGAAGCTGAAGAGTTGTTGCATTTCTTTGATCAATATATACAGCAGACATTGTCTCGAGACGTTTTTCAATAACAGGCAAACATTCAGCATTTCTTTAAACTGTCCGGGTACTTGCAAGATCCGGCATTCAGTAGTGTCGTCGACGTTATAGAGCGCATCCAACATCGCACCATTTCCGCGATGTCATCTACCAACCAATAAACTTGAGTAACAATGTGTACTAGTTACTTGTGATTGTCAACATCTCGTCCTGCCGTCATCTTTTGCTACAAATGTTGTTTTATCTATTCTAACGTTTACTATTGTCAAAATTCCATGACTCGCAAATTATTGAGACTGGTTTCCGTGGCTCGACGCACCAAGCTAGAACTCATGCGTTAGTACTCTCTAAATGAGTTTTTGGGCATTGGATTCTCACTTGTCACGCAACAAAGTACCAGTAACCATTCCCCTGAAAACCTCCACGTCCGTGTCCATGACTGCCCCAGCTATGCCTTCGTATCCGAACTCCTTTTAAGCTTGATATTGGTGATTGAATAACACAGTTTCATTACATAGCAGAATGAAGTTTCAACGTGGCATCGAATACTTCTTATTATAGAATTAGTCGCAGCCCGCGCGCCGGCAGAGTCTGCAACTGCCGTACCCTGGGTAAAGCCGCTGGCAAACTGGGACGAAGACAAGTGAACTCGAACATTTAAAGTTGCTAGTGGGCATGAGTAAGACGATATGTTATGAAAGTTACTAGACTCAGCTAGAGTTAGACTGGCTATAACCTAATGCGAATGACGGCGAGGTCTCCAGAAAAGAAATATCTCTTCAGGATTGAATCAAACGATTGCTAAATGAAAGGAGCCCAAGGAGGTGTAATATACTGAAATTGTTGAGAAGACTTGTGAATTCCGTGGTGGAGATCGACACTTTCGCAAAGCTCGAAAAAAAAAAAGGGTCCATTGACCAATAACCTTTTCTTCAGCATTCATGATGGGAAGTAGCCTCGGACCAATCTCAACCCTCGTCTTGATAATCTTCTCATCCTCACCCGCCTCCAATCTCTTAATCAGCTCCTCCGGATCAAAATCCGTACCAATCGGATTCTCAGCAAACTTCGGGCTCCTGATGAACTCGTTCGTCTTCTCCACAATTTCGAAGTTTTCAACCTGAGTCTCGATATCGTTTCCATCTGGATCATGATAATAGATACTGGTCGTCCGACCATGATTCACGCACCAGTACGACGCGATGTCATGCGCATTGCGTTGATAGACTGACTCTATGCAAGTGCGAGGTCTATCAGGGAGTTAGAGGTAAACGCGAAGTGGAAGAGCCCTGCTGCTGCGGAATCTTTCAGGGTGATGCTCTTCGTCGTGTGCCATGAAGTACATCATTTCGTTTTCGAATTAGATATCAGCGTTGAGGAAGGTTTGGCAGTATTTGGCCATGGTTGGGAACTCGGAGGGTTCGATCTTTAGGGATATGTGGGCGAGTTTTATGGGCCGGACTACCGTCTTGCCGGGGTCGGAGAAGTTGAGTGCCGTTTTTGCTTGGAGAAAGCTTGGACTTTTGGATTGATGGTTTTCTAAAAAGCGAGAATCATGGGAGGAGAGGAGACTCTTATAAATTTTGAGCTTGAGGTAGAACCCACGTAAGAGATGGTAAGATCATATCAGGATCTCGGCCCCCTCCTAGTCGAAGCAGCAAGGGCACTGGCCGAAAAGAATTTCAGCAATAGAAATTTAACATTCTTTTCAGGTTTAGACGTAAAAGTCAAGTGTCCTGTCCTTCGTATATTCTCGAACTCAGCGTCACCCATTCGCTGATATCCACAAGGCATCCTCCTAGGCTAAGAGCGTTCCGCTGCCCCGCAATGCCCGCATTCCGGGCCACCAATCACCCAGTTCGCAGCTACCGCTTCGTTGCACAGCACACTGCTGAGTACTTCCTACTGTCCTCAAACAGTCGAGCTGTGGTACTATAATATTTGACTATGCCTTCGGCGAATTTAAGGTGATGGACACCCGTCGGCTAATCCATCAGACTAGCTGACTTACCAGTCTTACAAGTCTGCATTGTTTACTCAACTTCTTAAGTTCACTCAGAGTCTAATAAGAAGAGCTCAATAAGACAACTATCTCACTACTATGATTTAGATTTACATCCTGATCTACGTTTCCTTAATTCAGATTCATATCTGCGTTTCCCTAATTCGTGGATAAATCAAAGGGCAGTAATCTTATCCATCCAACCGTGCCAACTCTCCATTGCAGAACTCGACATAGCCTTTGAGACAATGGGGCGACTATACCGACGTCCCCTGCAATATTGTTCAAGTCCAGTCAAACTTTATAAGAAAAGAGCTCTCAAGTGAGAGCTTTTTCGAACTGAGAGGACTTCGATTTCTTGTGGAATTCTTCTGGATATTGCTAAGTAATGTCGGCTTAGTCCAGTGGCTGGCTTTTTCTTGGCAGTTGCAAAGCAGGCTTCGTGGATTTCCCAGGTTTGGTTCAGCTGAGCAATGCCATTCTGTGCTTTTGGACATTGGAATTTCGTACTGAGTTTCGTTGTTTCGTCAGTGGTGGTTTGCTTGGAGTGATGTGTATCGGCGGAGAAGGAAGGAAAAGCTTACATCATAGATGTATCCTGGACTGCCAATTGTGTTAGTGTCTATTGATATTATTCTGACTAGATAATGTGACCTAACTAATGAGAGTGCCGGATGTTTTTACAAAGGGGCAAGAGACATCCTGGAAGAAAAGGAGGAGAGCGATGAAACCTGGAGTCCTGGTGAGGGGCGCGGAAACTAGAATGGAGGTTTGGAGATGCGTGTTGATACCATTGTGTGAAAATCATCCACACGCCAAATAGTAATATGCAGGCATCAACAGCACCTCAAGGCGTGGAAATTGCAGCTCATCGCGACTTCTCGACCTACGAGCTCCTTAAGCCATCTGTCTCCCTTAATCTCCCCCTCCCCTGTCTCCTTACTCGCGCTCGAACGAGTCAATCAACCGTTCCGAAGCCTCCATATCGATTCAACGAATACTCTCCTGCCTCCAAGCTCCCCGTTTCATAATCCCACGCCGGAGCCCTCTCATCAAGCCCTACCGGAATGGCTCGTTCCGCGATCGCCGCCTTGTTTTCCAACACTCGGAATCGAATGAGCTAGGGAGGCATGAATACCACAATCGCTGGCTCTCTGATGGTAATTTTAAAGGCGTGGCAAAGAGATAGCGGCAACGTGAGTGAGGCGTTTGTTAGGAATGAAACAAGTTTGCGGAAGATGCTGATCATGCAGCCGTTAATTATGAGCTTGTCTCTAGTCGCAGGGGACGGGTCTCGATCTTTGACTGATGAAACTGGAATAAGGATGGGGATTTTGGATGATGACGCGGTAAGGGCAGAGTATGTTATTTGCTATAGGGAAGCAGTATGCTGGCAGAGGATGGAGAGGGAAGAACCAGACGAGGTCTTAGTGAGACTTGATATCTTACGTCTCATCGATTAGCAACCTGGAGACTCAGCTAGGCTGTGAAAATTTGTTTTAACAAGTATTTTATTACTACTAACATTTGGGATTTTTCGAAACCTGATGGCTTGCCAGTCCATCATCATTGTAGAGTCCCGACTTACCCAAACGCCATTGTTTAACCGTTCAAAGGACTCTCTATCCTATCAAAACTCGTCCCACTCCTCGAACTCCTGCTCTTAACACTTCTCTCATCAGGCGTCTGACTCCTATTCGCGCTCTCATTGATGCCCACTCTACTTTGTCTCACAAGACTATGTTGCTGCGTATCTACGCTAACAGTCACTTCGCCCTTGACAGCGATTTCTCCTAAACCGTATAAATTCTCAGCACTGTCGCCGCTATTGCTCACTCGAGATCGGCTCATCTTAAGGCGGCTTGCTCCTCTGGTTGCCGAACGATTATGTGGGGGGAGTGTTGCTGATGCTTCAATTGTCGTCACATTGCCGAGTCTGTGTCCCGTGCCCATGAACGCGAAGGTCTCAAGACCAGTGTCCTGACCTGGTGGGCGTTCGCTGAAGACGATATCTGCTCTCGTGCTGGCGTATAATATCACATCGAGCCAACCGTTACATGCGATCATGGTACCAGCAGCGCAGAAATAGCCAAGTGAGACACTGTGGCCTGCAAGGGCGTAGATTCGTCCCGCTGCAAGGGGTGCGGTGCAGATTGTGTAGATGAGGGGGTAGAGGATCATGAGGGGTGTGGCGCCGTGGAGAAAGGGGGATTTCGATATTTGGTCAGAGGAAAGGGACTTCTTGCGGAGGAAGGCGAAGACGTAGAGGTAGATAAGGATGGTGCTGAACATGGCGCAGAAGATCCAGAAGTAATGGAGCCAGAGACGCTCGATTTGGAAGGCGTCGTTGATCCAGCACTTGAACTTGTTAGATACTTGAGCGGGGGAATGGTGGGGTCGGAACATACCCAGGCACTGGCTCGTACGTAGAAGTCTTGGCCATGTATTATAGGACCTATTGCAGCCATTGAGTAGACAAAAGTCCACAAGGCTCCGATACAGCAGTAGAAAGTTGGTGTTGGCAATCGGTATTCTTTCACCACTCCCATCCAGGTGTGTATGGCAATGGCGCAGATGAAGACGCTGCTTGCCAGATCTCCCGTCGAGACGAACCATCCTTGGGCAAAGCAGGTCGGCGTTCCCACAAGGATACCATTGTTGCGCAATGCACTGATGTTGAGGAGGAAGGCTAACGCTTGCTGGATATCGGCGAGGAGCAGGTTGTAGATGAGCAGAAGGAATTGATTTGGTGGACTATTGGGGCCAATTTTGGACCGCCAAGTAATAAGATGCCAGGTCAGGTAAAAGAATAGAGATGTAGAGCAAAAGAAGGACAGGAGACCGAACGTCGACACGGCAACTAGACCATGCGAGAGCACATCAGGCAATGGCGACAGCGTCGAAGACGCGAGATCAAGAGTCATGGTGGCATGGATTGGCTTCGCCAGAGAAGGGAAAAAACAATTACGGAGTTCGTACTAGAATGAAGACGGACGAGCGACAGCAAAGATATATGAAGCTGAGGCTGCATTGTGGTCAGTGTTGCTGTCAATGCACTGCAGGTGAAAGATGAACCAAGAATGCGAAGTTCCGAATCGCGTGGGAGCCAGGTTTGGTCAGGGATCCAAAGGAGATGGAGCCTGGATACGGTACAGTACAGTACTATCCCCCCCCCTTAATAAACGTTAAATCTCAAGAAAAGTGGTCCCTGCGTAGGTTGATTTCCAGGGTGTCTAGCCAGTAAAAACCGCTATTATCGGCCACAGCCAGGGAGCTACAGCTCTCTAGAACCTTCTACAGCCACCCT
>Ga0302325_10033372_pt1 | contig 10547 bp, 8 predicted proteins | sample Palsa_T0_2_FD_201948 | JGI IMG/M metagenome (GOLD analysis project Ga0302325, IMG submission 201948) | Peat permafrost microbial communities from Stordalen Mire near Abisko, Sweden - Palsa_T0_2 | ecosystem: Environmental > Terrestrial > Soil > Palsa > Peat permafrost | place: Sweden: Abisko...
TTCGTCCCGATTACGCTAGGCTTTTATAATAGCTTCGCGTAGTGATTGTAAATCAATTCGTCGACCCTCGATCTTAGTAATAGTTAATTCTTTTTGACAATCGCGGATCGGGATTTATATTAAAGGAGGTATTATCGATTTAAGGGCTTAGTGTTATTAAATAAATTATATCCTTTCTTTCTTAGTAGCTCGATTAGTAATCCCTTCTTGCTTAAGGTCCTTTGCTTGCTTGTTTTTTGCACGAGTAAGGGCTATATTTGCCTTTTATAAGACTTTATTAGCCTCTTTCCGATGCTTTTTAGCAATTTTGTTGAGGGCATCGATAGCTAAAATAGATCCTCCTTTTAATATCCTCTTCTATAATCTCTCCTTTTTCATATAACCCTCGATTTGCGTTATACGAGCTTGCATAACCTCTATCTTTGCAAGACTACCTTGTATTAACTATATATTTGTATCCTCAAAATTGACATAAGCCTTTTCACAAGCAAGTGAACTTTATCCTTCTACTATAGCTAAGAGCCTTGGCTTAATCTCGTCGTTTCGGTTTCGATATTCGGCGTACGAGGAGGCAAGTTAAAGTTAAAGTCGAGGGAGCTAGTATTCTTGTATTAGCATCGAATCGACAATTAGCATAGCTATTATATCGTCCTTTGCTTTTAACTCTAATTCTAATCTAAACTTAAGGATATGCAAACTTGTGTCTTTCTTGCTCTTCTTTCCGTATTCCTTAAGCTTTCGTTTTATAGCCTTAAAACTAACTAGCTAAATGCCGGCGTTTTAGAAAGCATGCTTGATTGTAAGGACTATAAACGTCTTCTCTCGAATACTCGGCAAGTCCCTAAAAAACGAATAAACCAAGTACTCGGCCTCAAATAAGCGAATGGCGTTTATAAGAGACACTTGTTAAAAGTGCTTCTATTAACGAAAGCAACTTATATTGCATAGTTAAAGAAGGTGGGTTTAATGAGAGGGGAACTTGATTACTTAAATCTTATTTATCTTAGCTATAAGGATAAATTTGTCTGCTTTATAGCAAGTTGCACTATCAATTAAAAGGATATGCTATTCCTTATCTAGCTTATAATTGTTATACTCGATAAAATGGTCTAACCAAATTAAGCAAATGCCCTTATTAGTATAGCTACTTAAGGATATTATTATAAGCTTATACCCTATTATCTTCTTATAGAACCATTTTTCTATAATTATAACGCTAAGTATAATTACTAGTAGTAATATACTCTTCCCGTCTATAAAGATACACTTAACTATAATAACAAAAAGGCGGTTTTTAGGTATTTTAACATATATCTCCTTAATCCCAATCGGGACTATTACTTCTTCTCTAGCAAGGCAAGCAATCTTAGCTCCCTTCTTATCTATATTATATATCCTGTTTTTGTGACAAACGCTTATAAATTCGAGTGCTAGTTAGTATTTGTTCTTAAACTAATCGCAAAGGCTTTGCTCGGTGTGTATATCGACGTAATAAGATGCAATTGGTTTCGTTTTAATTATATGCAATTTAGGCGTATCTTATAGCTAAAGCTAAAACTATCTTTATAAAGGAATTGACTTGTTTTCTTACTTGCGGAAGTATATAGTAGCATTGTACATTATCTGCTTTGTAGCCCCTTTACCGCTATTTGTAGCTTAGTCTTTGCAATATTTAATTAAGGCTTAGTGTTAATCGGGACGTAGGATTTTGTTATAGCCTCCTTGCCTCTACTTCTTTGCACTATTCCTTCTATTGTCACGTATTTATGCTTTTTAAAGGCTTATAGGGTTCTTAAGGTTAAAAAGACGTGCTATAAGAGTAAGTTCCTCCGTTGGGTGCTTATGTAGGAATTGCAAGGCCTGCTATCCCATCCAGCTCCCATATGGACACTCAGATCGTAACCAGGTTAATTACGCCTCTTCGGGGCTCGAGGCCCAATTAGGAGGCTATTCCGACGATAGCATGAACGCGAAGAAACGCGTAAAATAATAAGATTGCAGTTCTTATATAAATCCTGCAGTGCTATCCAATATTCGTGTGAAACTTTGTTCTTGATATCCCTAAACCTCAAGTATATCCTTAATATTAGAGATGTCGTCGTCCCCCGCTTTTGAGAGCTCCGAATTGCCCTTGGACGAAGGCCATCTACTAGTTTTATCTCGACTTCGTTTACGGAAGAGGAAATCGATAAGTCCTCCTCCTCTAGCTACTTTAACCCGTCGTACCTAGCTAAAGAGGGCTCGTCGCCGCCGCAATTCGTTATCTCCTCTACTAGCTCTATCCTCCCTATACCATATAGCTGTGGAATCGTCACTTTATGTGTTCGACGAGGACTTTTACACTAATAATCCAAGCATCCTTAACACTGCTATTGATGCCGATATTGCCAATTATAGAGCTGCACACAACTACTATATAAAGCGCCTTCGCGAGGCCTATAAGAGTATTATCGATAGTGCTATACTCGAAGCCTTTTAACCTATAGAGACGCCAGATCCTCCACGCCTAATAAGAGGCCATTTGCCAGATTCGTGTGTAATTAAGGATCTTGCGAGCTTCTTCGAGGTGTTTTTGCGCGACGAGGACTTTGATCTAATAGTAACTAATACAAATAAGTATACTATAGAATATCTAACGCTTTACCCTAGAAATAGCCACCGGGGTTTTAAACTTACTAATCGACAAGAAATCAAGGTGCTTATAGCCATTTGAATCTTCATAGGAATCTACAAGCATCATAACCCGAAGTCCTATTAGATTTGTCCTTCTAGGCACTCCCCAATTCATTATATGAAGTGGAAGCGGTACAAGCACCTTAAGTCGATAATTAAGGTTTCCGACATTAATTAAGACCGAGAACACGCAAACGTTCCTAGCGACTAGCATTTCAAGGTCTCTCCGTTAGACAGTCGATTGATGGATCGATTCTAAGCTGCGGTGACTCTAGGGTCGAAGATCTCGTACGACGAGATGATGCTTCCATTCCGCGGGCGTAGTGCGCATGTGACGAAAGTGCCAGGAAAACCGCATCCGAATAGATTCAAAGTGTGGACTTTAGCCGATTATGGGTATATGTACGATTAGCTGTACTTTTCGGGCTTTGCAGGTACGTTGTTTCGTTAATTAATTGCAAGTGATGTGTGCTAAATGGATATCGCGATTGCATTCTCTAGTGTTTTGGAAAAACTGGCGGGGTGGCACGTGACGCGCGCTTTACCTATTTAGGAACAATTCTAGGCCTCTAATTGGCTTAAAGTCAGCTGACGCACACTTCTCAGGAACCGAAGGAATCAAAGAAACCCTCGAGCTTTACCTTACACTTACACCTACTACTACTGGCGTCCTCACTTGCGCCTTAAACCTTCTAAAGAGGACTCGAATTGACGATGGCGATCTCAAGTACACGATTTACATAGATAACTTGTTTACTAGCTACAAGCTCTTCTCGATATTGCGCTAGAACGGCATCGCGGCATGCGGCACTGCTCGAGCCAACCGTCTTGGTGACCACTTCAAAATGGAGATCTTGAAGGAGAATAACGGCAAGATACTATAATGGGGAGAGATCCGCATAGCGGTTAAGCAAAAGGACGATGGCGAACTAGTTTTATTCTTTATTTGGCAAGATTAGACTATTGTACGGGGCATGACTATAGCGCATGACGGTGAGGGCTATATGCTACGGAATCGACGACGCCCGAAAGACTCGAGCTCTATAATGCTAGCTACGAAGGCTATATTCGACATTCTACGCTCTGAGAATATGCTAGCTAAGGACGTACGGAAGTTCCATTCGAGCAAGCTAGCCTTGCCCGTCATCCTCCCGATCGACGATTACAACTACAATATGAATGGTGTTGATATTGCAGATTAGTTGCGAGAGGATCTCTCTATTGCGCAAGTTACAGTTCGTGCGTGGATGGTGTACCTATTCTAGCTAATTGATAGCGCCCTTATTAATAGCTTCATCTTATGGCGAACTGAGGTTAAGCAGATGGTTATAGGCCGCTAAGACGAGCACTAGCGTACGCAAAGGGTCTTTAGGGAAGCTATTATCAAGCACCTTCTTAAGGACGCTAGAGAACCCCGAATCTCTTATGATATTATTATTGCAAAGCATTACGAATTCGTCCCACCGAACCCTTACCGACTCCTTATCTAGTTCTACCAACCTTAGCCCGGAATGGCTAGGAAGACCTGCTATTACTGCCGCTGGAAGGTGATTCGAGGGGAGCTTAATCATGAGGATATACATGAGACTCGGAAGGCCTGTATAGTGTGCGAAGTGCCCTTGTGCATAGGGTGTTTCAAGGAATATCACAAGCTGTAATACGGGGAGCGTCATTTTTATATGTCGGCATGCGAATAGCTTCATTTTATGACGTTTTAGGTAGTTTTGGTGGTTTTAATATATTGCATTTCCATTTTTATATTAGCATCAGGTTCGGAGCTCGCTGTAGCCAAAATTGCCCTGTGCGCACGCGTAAAGTGCTGTTGGTTGCTCCGCCAGCGATGCCTGCATGCACAGCCCGCCCCACCTCGATCTGAGTGTCCATATGGGAGCTGGATGGGATAAATAGAAAACCCTTTAAATTTTTTATTAATATTGTTACGGTTCTGGTAGTGGCATTCCATGTCACGTGGTCACGTGCACTAGCGCGGCTAGCATAGGCGGTGTGGAGCGGCAGAACTCGAGTATTTGTACGAACCGATCCTTTGTAAATAACCTCTTCTTTCTTTAGCTTTAAATAGTCGTAATTGAGACCATTCAACCAACGCTCTTTCCTGGGCTATGAATCTGGCGCTCGTGACAATAATGTTAGATATCCTTCCTTCTAATCAATCATCTACTTATAATAACGCAAACTGCATACCACGTGAAACAACGTGTCGTGCTATGCGTTCTGGGTGGACCGACACTAATATTATATAAATCTCTTAAAATATAATCTTAATACTTGTCTTAGCTTGCAAGCTAAATATATTTGCTAAGACTTTAAGCAATTTTATTAAAAGTATCAAGTTCTTTTAATAGCAATTAAGATAATTTCTTGTATAATACATTTAAAAAAAGAAGAGTAAAGTCCTAGTATCTTTCCTAAAGCTCTTTAACTTTTAGCAACGCTACTTTCTACTATTCCTTTTTCTAGTTTTTTTTTTAAAAAATATATTATATAGCAATTCGGGTAAAGAATTAAAGTAATAATATATAAAAGTGAGATATTAATCTTAAAATAATATTTATTAAAGACTAAATAAGCCTTCTTGATTTAAGCAAGAAAGTCTTTATTATATTTGTAAGCTTTTTATTATAAAATTAGAACTTGTTAATTAAAAAGCAAAAGCAAAATTTATTACTTACTTGTGTCACGAGCGCCAAATTTATAGCACGAAGTGCGTTAGTTGAATAGTCCTAATTACAACTATTTAAAGCTAAAGAAGAAGTTATTTACAAGGTTCGGTTCGTATATAAATACCGAGCTCTGCCGCCATCTACCGCCTTTGCTAGTCCACGCTAGTGCACGTGAACACGTGATATAGGCCAGAACCGTAACAACTTGCATCTTCTTAAACCCTTTAACTAATACATCTATTATAAAAAGTACTTTATCAATTGTAGCTTTATCCCCTTAAGTCTTCAAAGTTGCTATATAAAAAGGTGCAAAGAAGTCTTTAATTGTACAAAGCTTAACTTAATTAAATCAATTAAATTTATCCTTTTTTAACTTTAAGTAACTTTTAATCTAAATAATAATCTATAGCCGAAGCTTAAAAGCAATTACTAGTATTAAATACGAGCTATTTTACCTTGTACAATTATTAAGTGGAATTATCTTTAAAGCAATTTGACGCTAATGTGCAATTTGTGCAATTAAGCCTTTAATGTAAACAATAATATTATAAAGTTGTTTAAGGGGTCTTATAAGCCAAAACTTGGCTTTTCTTGCTTCTTTGCTTGCTTTCTCTCCCCTTTTATCTATTGCATCGTATAACTTTAGCTCTTTAATCTTTATAATATCTCTAAACAAGAATGCTTAAACTACAAAATTAATAATATAGCTTAAATAACAAATACACTATTGCAATGCATTTTAAGTAAGCCCTTTTTTATTAAGTATATAATTTTAAATTGCACAATAAAGAATATTATTTGTACTAGTATTATTAGCTATAATAGCTTTAAGCTTATAAAGAATGCTATAGTCTTTAAGAATAAGAAGAAGGATTGCAAATTAATGCTTGCTAAAATGGCCATCTATTATATAAAGGGAAAGAAAAGCTTTAATAAGCTTGTCTTGTTTGTAGTTTAAACAATAAGTAACAATTCTAAGGAGAAAGTAGCCATTTGGCAAGGTTTAAATATCAAGTAAAAGATAAATACTTATAATTGCTAATTAGAGAATTTGTTATACAATATCCTTATAATTAATTTAAAAAGATTCAATTAACTTTTTTACTTGTAAATAAACTATAGTAATAGTTAAAGGGTATGCTTTTAAGTTTAAGACTTGGAAAAGAGTATATGTTTTAGGCTATTTCACAAATCGAAAAGGAAGGTTTTATATAATAATTAATGTTGGTAGAATTAATCACATGCAGGGCACTAGGCCTAATGCGGATAGCGCATTTGCAGAGTATATCCTCTGCGCGCACACACGAACTGAATAGAATAACTTTCACCCACTTGACGCAATTGCATATCACGATATTACGTGCCGTGCTACGCGTCCCGGGTGGACCGACAATTAATAAAATAAAAGCTTTATTAATTACTTCTTAATCGAGTTGCTATATAAAGACATGCTTGTCGATTTCGTCTATTAAGCCCGATAATTTTGCCCAAGTGTATAATGCTTATAGTTGCTCGAGTGTTTTTGCTTAAATCTTGCTAACTATTGTTTTTATAAGTATTATATAAACTAATTTTAAGTGATTCTTAAAATTAGTCGGAGCTATAATATAATAGATCTTCTTTGCACCTTCTTTTATATAAGGAATGCAATATTAGAAGCTAAAGTCTTTACCCTCGAGTGCTATATGACTATATACTTAAACTGGGGATATAATTCTATAGCCTTTAGTAAAACGAGTTAATTCTCAAGTAAAACTGGCAATAATAGAAGAAGAATCAATTTTAGAAGCTATTTTATTAATAAATATAATTGTACAAGGGTAAAACAGAAGAGAAGAAAGAAAAGTGGGGAGAATTAGTAGAGTTAGAGGTAAAAATTGGTAGGGTAGCACAGGGCAATTGATTAATTAGTACTAATTAATCAGATCAAATCAAATCACTAATCAAAATGATAATTGATTGCTGAATAATCAAAAACCACACTGGTTCCAACCTCTTTTGCTCTTCCCTTTATACTAACACATTCCAGATCAATCTACTGCACAGAAACAGACTGGAATCGAGGCTGGAGCTGGAACGACTTGATCGACCACTCCGGATACTCAGACTACCTCCACCGCATATGTAACTACCTTCATAACGGGCCACCACCACCACTCAGCCCCGACCCAACCCCAGTCTCCACCTCAATCCTCTCCTCCCTCAAACTCGCCACAGAGGAAGCACTCGGCGTCAACTGAACCACACTCAAAACTGCTACGACAGAGGCCTCCACCTCTCCGCTCCCTAGGACTTCAACGAAACTTTTGCCTGCTCCTTACGCAACGCAATGAACTCTCTCTCAAATGCCGACGAAGGATTCTGGTTCATCAGGCCAGACAAAAGACCATGGAATGATTGGGACGATGGCTCGAATGATATGCTTGACAATTATGGTGAGAACGGGACCAAGATGGCCTTTGAGCAAGCGAGGAAGGGAGCGGAGATGACAAATTTTGATTGGGGATACCGGTATGGAGACTTCTATTGTCGAATGGGGTACTGAATTACAGGCTTTAGCCCTGAAGAAGCCTAGAAGGGTATCGACTCACGCATACGAACGTAGACCCCGCCACACCATAACACTCGCCAAATGAGCCTATAATACTCCATGGTTTTACGTAGTTACTGCTCCTTGTACTACAGGTGTCATGCCTTGTATTCTCCAGAGTTATTGCTGCAGTCTTCGTAGGCTCGCAGAGTACAGAAATCGCGGCATAAAGTTAACAACTTCAGCATATGTGCTTTGCAATTGCAAGCTTTCGCGACGCCCACTGGGTGGCCAGGCAACCGTAGGGCACAGATACAATATCGTACAATTTTATAGGCTTTTTAGGCGACAATAGCCCTGTAATTACAATGGGTGTACCCTAAAAATGGCCTGCAAGTCTACAGAAGGCTTATAAGAGACATGGCTTGAGTTTATGGGGCTTTTCAACAGTCTTTCTCACTAAAAATTTGGTTTACAGCGAGCCTGCAGCGGACTTCCAGCGCTTGTGCCCTGAAGTCTCATCACTTTATGCCGTAATTTTCGTAAATATGTTCAGATTACGTTCTTCCACAGTCTTCACCGAGTCTAATGTTGCAGGACCGAAATACATAAAACCACTTTAGTGTGACGGTTTGATTTATTGTAGCAGTGTCACTTCTCTAGTGGAAAGGGTTTGTTCCAGATAGACCTGATTTTTAATTTGCACAAAATCTAAATCCTAGACTTCCATCAACTCTCATTTCAACCACCATGCAACCAATCCCCCTCTGCCAAACCATTTATTTGTATGTGACCCTCCTTACTTCTTGGATAAGTTCGCTGCACTCTAAATTGAGTATCAGCTTTGAAAACGATGCATCCAAGTATCGAACACTCACAACTAGCACAAGCCACAGTCTTGACACTCGCCCCAGGAGTAAGCAGGTTCACCATCCTCCAAGTTCTCTAGGCAAGAACCGCAGCCCTGTTGGTGTTTATCGAGAGGAACAGATGGTACCGCAACAACAGAGACCACGAGGGCGACAACGCAAATGAGAAAGCTGTTGAACTCCATGTTGTCGTTTGAAGATCTGATTTGATAGATGGACTGATAGTGAAGGACGGGGTGAAAATATAATTTCGGTGAAGAGTAGTAATTTTAGCCGATGTATGTGTGGAGATGTTGATGAACGCGCCTTGGGGCTCAATGATGGATTTTATACAAGTGAAGAAAGATTTATCACTTGTTCACGAGGGTAAAGGGGGCTTGCTACACCGTGCTCCCTACCTCGAATCAATTCCATTCCGCGTAAGCATCTTTTAAAGTTTCGTTGACCGATCGTCCATTGAATTGGCTTCCCCGCGTTTTAACTCCAACCTCGAACCCCCAATTCGTCAAGCAGAAGAGAAATTGTCACATCGAGGGACGAATCGGATGGTGACACAGGTACCTCGCCTCTTCGGATCCACTCTGCTGCGCCAAAAAGGAGAATTGATTGGCGTGCTGCAGTGCTGAAGGTGCATGCGGCATGGCAGATAGGCAGGCTAACCCCTTACTGACTTAGCACTTCTCAGGAGTCTGCACTAGCAGCTGACGGGCCTAGTGTAATCTCATAAGTCCAGTAAAAATGCGTTACTCGCAAGCAGTGTCAAGTTTTCACCTCAGGGTGGTCATATTCTCCATGATTTGAGTCAGTGTTAAATTCGAAAACCTCCAAGATCAAGGTTCCAGAGGAGATAACCTTGCAATTCAGACTTTACTAATGAGCCTCCTCGCGTTAGATAGCCTTTCAACTTTGCAAAAGTTTTAGCAAGGAAGAAACTTTCGCTGTTTAGATTAACGGGGACCTCGCTTAGTGGGGCTGGAGCGATCCACGCTCTGGTAAGCGTGATCGATGATATGTTTACATGAGAACAGAGAAACGAGGAGGTTGGTAAGGGAAAGGGGTAGGATGGGATTCACTCTCATTTAGGACTTTATTCAAGCCCGGATCAAGAGTTTAGTTTAGCTTACAAAACAAGGTTAGAGTAGATAAAAGAACGAGATAAAGAAGTATGACCTCCAACAGCATAAGAAAAAGTGTCTAAATTTCCCCCCAACTATCCCACTCCACAAGCATTCTTCAACTCTCAATTTTTCTCAACCACAATTTCGCATATGCTTCTCTTCCACCATCCAAGACCCCGTCACCAAGTACATTTCCACCATTCTCTTCATCAGTCAATTCCCATGCTTCACCAACACCTCCCATTAAAGCGCCAACCAAAATCCCAATCATCATGGGAGCAAACTCCTTCGCAGGGCAACTCAAAGCCCCTAATCCAAATGGCAAAAATTCCATTTTCCCATTCACACCCTTCAAAAGTACACCTTGCCACCGCAGCGGTCTAAACTCCTCTGCATCCAAACCCCAAGAAGCTGGATCACGATGCAACCACTCAACATCAATCTTTACCACGCTATGTTCTGTCTGCCGGTGAATTCGTCGAGTTGGTGCATAGAGGCGAAGCGCTTCGTTCACGACATGCTTTATCGAGATCTGCGTATTTTGGAATTGACTCTCAAGGACCGAAGGGTTAGGATCTGGTCCCTCCCATACGCCAATATCTCCCATTGATCAATGAACGCCCCATTGGCCAATGGAAGGGCTATTGTCGTACGGGAGGCCCCATTGGCCAATGAT
>Ga0302325_10033373_pt1 | contig 10547 bp, 6 predicted proteins | sample Palsa_T0_2_FD_201948 | JGI IMG/M metagenome (GOLD analysis project Ga0302325, IMG submission 201948) | Peat permafrost microbial communities from Stordalen Mire near Abisko, Sweden - Palsa_T0_2 | ecosystem: Environmental > Terrestrial > Soil > Palsa > Peat permafrost | place: Sweden: Abisko...
GAAGGCCAGCAATGTGCCGATGTTTACCAGTTCAGAAAGCCTGGAGATATTCAGAAACGCGGGCATGATGGCGGCAAACGCTCCGAAAATGATGGTCGTAATCCACGGGGTGCGGAAGCGCGGGTGAATGTCGGAGGCCCATTTGGGCAGCAGGCCGTCCTTCGACATCGAATAGAAGACGCGCGTCTGGCCGAGCAGCATGACCAGCATCACCGTAGCCAGACCAAACACTGCGCCAATCTTCACCAGCATCGATCCCCAGCTGACGCCGGTGGCATCGATGGCCAGCGCCACAGGAGCTGAAACATTGAGCGTCTTGTAGCTGACGAGGCCAGTCATCACCAGCGACACCAGGATGTAGAGAATGGTGCAGACCACCAGCGAGCCGAGAATGCCGATGGGCATGTCGCGCTTAGGATTCTTCGCCTCCTGCGCGGCGGTGGAGACGGCATCGAAGCCGATGTAGGCGAAGAAAATGGACGCTGCGGCCGTAGGAATTCCGAGCCACCCAAAGTTGCGGTGCCCGTCGGATGGCGGAATGAACGGGTGCCAGTTCGCGCGAGCAACGGCCGGATGGGTAAAGAGAAAGTACCCGCCGATGACGAGGAAGATGCCCACGATGACCAGCTTGATGATCACGATGGCGGAGTTGAAGTTGGCCGATTCCTTGATGCCGATCACCAGAATGGTGGTGATGACCATGACGATCAGCACCGCGATCAGGTTGAAGAAACCCGTGGCATGGGGCAGCCCGGCGTCGGTTACACCCGGTGGAAGCGACATCAAAGGCAGCCATTGCTTCTCATAAAAGACGAGCGTCGTGCCTGTGGTCGCAGTGAGCTGCGGCGGAATGTAGATGCCCAGTTGCATCAAGAGGCTGTTGAAGTATCCGGCCCATCCGGACGCCACGGTTGAGGCGCCGAAAGCATATTCGAGGCAGAGGTCCCAGCCGATGATCCATGCCACCAGCTCGCCCAGCGTGGCGTAGCCGTAGGTGTATGCCGAACCGGCGATGGGGATGATGGAGGCGAACTCCGCATAGCACAGCCCGGCAAAGGCGCAGGTGATCCCGGCCAGCACAAAGCTCAGGGACACCGCGGGACCGGCATGAAGCGCCGCGGCCTGGCCGGTAAGGGTGAAGATTCCCGCTCCGATCACGGCGCCGATGCCGAGCGTAATCAGGTTCAGCGCACTCAGCGAACGCTTCAGCGTGTGTTCGCCGGATTCGCCCGCCTCTTGGGTGAGCATCGACATGGGTTTGATGCGGAACAGGCTGGACATAGGTGCTGGACTTCCTCCTCGGGAGTGTGAGCTCAGAGTTCAGTTGCGCCGGTTTGTGTTGGGCCGGCCTGCACGGAGCCTGCGGAGCGCCGCGACCAGAAAAGATAAACGGGGATGCCGAGCAGGACCAGAACCAGGCCCGGCCACGTGTACTGGGGCTTGTACCGCAATAATACGACACAAATCCAGCCCGCCATCACGATATAGATGGCCGGCAGCACCGGGTAGCCCAGCGCCTTGTAAGGCCGCGGCGCGTCCGGCCGCTTCACACGCAGCACAAACAGCCCAATGATGGTGAGAATGTAAAACAGGAGCGCGGCGAAGATGAGGTAGTCGAGCAGTTGCCCATAAGAGCCGGAGATGCACAAGAGCGTAGCCCAGCAGGCCTGGATCGTGAGGGCGGCCACCGGCGTCTTGAAGCGCGGATGCAGCTTGCCCACCGACTTGAAGAACAGCCCGTCGCGGCTCATGGCGTAGTAGACGCGAGCGCCGGCAAGAGTGAGGCCGTTTGCGCAGCCAAACGTCGATACCAGGATTGCGGCGGCCATCAGGTATGCGCCGCCGGAATGGAAGATCTGTTCGAGTGCCGCCGTGCCGATGCGGTCCTCTGCCGCATACTGAATCCCGCGCGCCATCACCGTTGCGCCGTGCGGGTCGCCGTGCATGGGCAGCACCAGCAGGTACCCCAGCGACGCCAGAAAATATACCGTCAGCACAAAGCCTGTGCCCATTACCAGCGACAGCGGAATATTGCGCTTCGGGTTGCGCACCTCGCCGGCTGTGAACGTGATGTTGTTCCACGCGTCAGCCGAAAACAGCGACCCCACCTGCACCACGGCCACAATCACCAGCATGTTCACCAGCACCGTGGGGCCGCCGATGCCCACTTGCACTGGATGCATCGACGACCAGCCGGCGTTCTGCCAGAAATTGCTCCAGCCTGGGCCGAAGTTCGCCGCCAAGGCTGTGGCATTGCGGCCGACTGTGAAAGCCAGCAGCACCAGCGCCGCCAGCGAAAGCGCCTTGGCCGACGTGAACACGTTCTGGATCAGCGCGCCCAGCCTCAGGCCGAACATGTTCACGATGGCCAGAAAAATCACGACCACGATGCCGGTCAGGTTGGCGGTGTTGATGCCGATATCCATGTTGCCAAGCACCATGGGCCCCAGCGGAATGGCAGGCACATGCGCGATGTGCCACAGCCAGTGCGACGTGGAGACGCCGGGGAAAAACACGCCGAGAAACTTGCCAAATGCCACGCACACCGCGGCGATGGTGCCGGTCTGGATGACGAGGAAGAGCGTCCAGCCGTAGAGAAACCCCCACAGCGGCCCCAGTGCCTCGCACAGGTAGACATACTGGCCGCCGGCCCTGGGCATCATGGCCGCGAGCTCGCCGTAGCTGAGCGCGCCGATCATGGTGAGCACGCCTGTCACCACCCATGCGGCGAGGAACAGCGCCGGCGAGTTGGTGCCGCGCGCAATGTCCGAGTCCACGATGAAGATGCCCGAGCCGATCATGGAGCCGGCCACCAGCGCCGTGGAGCTGAACAGGCCGAGCCCCTGCACCATGCGCCCCGCGCCTGCCGAAACGGAAGAATCTGAAATGGAAGAAACTTTTGAGGTCGTCACTTGTTGAAGTTTTACCGGATTTTCGCGCCGCTGTCTCCTGAATTCTCAAACTCGACGAACGGATCATCTTCCGGGGCAATTGGGTCCGGGCGCAACCGGCTGACCTGCTGCATTTTTTCTGGAACTTTCCACCCGCTGGAGAGCGCTAAGTGTATGTTTCAAAGAGAAGCTGCTACAAATCAACATCCTGCAGGGGCTAAAGCCCGAGGATTTGATTGGCTTTGGCGGCGCGACTGAAGTCGTGCCCTGTTACAAAGCCCCCGGTCAACGAGTTTTCCCGCAAACTGTAAAGCCCGCCATTCTTCGGCTTCAATCGACACGACTAAGGTCGTGCCCTGATACAAAGCGGGTTCTCAAATATGCTCCTCATTCAGAACCGCCAACCACTTGCGGAACTCCGCCGCCGGGTCGGATCTGCGAAACAGCGCTGCGGCGACTGCGACTGTGTTGGCGCCCGCTGCAAGCACCAATGGCGTGGTGGCCAGCGTGATGCCGGCCGCGGCCACCAGCCTGGCGTCGAGCCCAGCTTGCGCGCGAAGCCTCCGCACGCCCTCCACTCCGATCGGCTTCTTTTCCGTCTGCTTGGTCGTGGTCGAGAAAACCGGCCCAATGGCAAAGTAGTTTGCCGGCTCGGCCAAAATTCCTGGCAGGAGCGCGTCGCTGCCGCCAAAGGCGCCAATGATGCGGCCGGGACCGAGCAGTTGCCGGGCTGCAGCCGGCGTCATGTCGCCCGCGTCCACATGCACGCCGTCAAAGCCGACTTGCTCCACCAGGTCAGCGCGGTCGTCGAGAATCAGCTTGATCTTCTCTGGCGGCATGGCCGCACGCAGGGCCGCGGCGTCAGCCAGGATTTGATCGTCCGCGCCGGTCTTGTTGCGATATTCGAGCAGCGTCACACCGGAGTCGGCCAGCGATGAACCAAGCCGATGCAAGAACGCGAGCCGGTCTTCGGCCGGAATAAACGACGCGTCCAGAATGGGGTAAATCTTCGGAAACAAAAACTGCATGAGATCAGGGTAGTGGATGAGGGGCCGGGGGCTTCGCGGGGTCTCACTCATGCCGCACCGGACGCAGGCGCCTCGATTCCGCTGAGCCGCCGATGAGGATGGCGATCGGGAGTCGAGGTTCCACCCTTGCGACAAGAAAAATCGCCAGGAAGGGGCACACAGCTTTCCGGTGTGCCCATCGAAGAAAGTCCGATGTTGTTCCGATGGAATCGATGTTGCCTCCAATAAGCAACAGAGGGTCAACAAGCTACATCTCCCTTAGTAGCCTTAGAAATCTTTCGATGGGCTCCAAATCCAAGGGGTATATAAAAAATGCTGGCCTGTCGCTCTTCCCTGCTTAGGCCTGTCGCCTTGCGTCTCCCGTTACTCCTGGCCGCAGTCTTCTCCGCTTCGGCGTTCTGCGCGCAGAACAGCGCCGTCAATTTCATCGATTCCCAGCCGGTACCCACGGCGAACGCCTGCAAAAGCGTCTTCGCCGGGCACTTTCACAAAAGCACGCCGATGGACCTGGTGACCACCTGCACGCCCAGTTATCCACCCAGCGCTGTGCCCAACAACACGGCCATGCTGAACCAGGGCAACGGCACATTCACTTCGGTCGAAGACACGGCGATCGATCAGGTCGCAACGCCCGTGGCGGTGGCCGACATGAATGGCGACGGTTACTCCGACCTCATTGTCAACGAGCAGTTCAGCCCCACCATCGGCGTACAGCTAAGCAACGGCAACGGCACATTCAAAGCGCCGGTTTATTACACGCCGTCGCAGGTGGCACAAAACTCCGTTGTGGCCTCGCTGGTGACGGGTGACTTCAATGGGGATGGCAAGACCGACGTCGCGTTCATTACGACCGTGCCCAGCGACACCAACGGCACCTCGCAGCCCAGCACGCTCTATATTTTCCTGAATGAGGGCAGTGGCGTGCTGAAGCAGGCAGGCAACTATACGCTGGCCGCGTCGCCGGCCGGCAGCAATTACCCGGTGCTGGCGGCGGGCAACCTGAATGGCGACGACAAGGCCGATCTTGCAGTTCTGTATCGCAACGCCATCGGCACAGTGTTGCCGTTCTTTGCCACCAGCGGCGGGGCCATGAAGAAGGGCTCGACCTACACCGCGGGGACGGCTTCGCAGACGCTATTGATCGGAAGCTTCACCTCCAGCGGCTACGGAGATATCGCGGTGGCGAACTCGAACGGGATTACCATGCTGCTGGGGACGAGCAGCGGCGCGTTTACCACGGCGCCGTTTGTGAACTATGCCTACCCATATTCGTACGGAACGGGGGCGCACCTGGCGGCAGCCGACTTTGACAAGGACGGAAAGCTCGACCTGGCTCTGACCTCGTACGACTTTGCTTCGGTTTACTGGGGCAATGGAAGCGGAGGGTTCTCAGGCACTGCGACCTTCAGTGTGCCACAGAATCCGTTGGCGCTGGTGGCGGCCGACATGCGCGGCAACGGACTCACGGACCTGGTTGCGGCAACGCAGAACGGCAGCGTGAACCTGCTCTACAACACCGGCGTCGACCGTGCATTTAACGCAGCGGCCAACACCGCGTCAGCCTACGCGGCCGGCATTGTTTCCGCCGACTTCAACGGAGACGGCAAAACGGATATTGCCGTGGTGAATACGCCCACCTGCAAGGCTCCATGCAACGGCAAAGTCACGGTGTTTCCGGGCACCGGCAGCATTTATTTCGACGCGGGCAAGAGTTATACCATCGGCATGCATGGGTCGGCCATTGCGGTGGGCGATGTGAACGGCGACGGAGTTCTCGACCTGTTAGTGACCAATGCCACGGCCGGCGACGACTACGATACGAGCGTGCTGCTGGGCATCAAGGGCGGCGGGTTTGAGGCCGCGCGCAATTACAAGCTGGGCTCGCTGAGCAACGAGGCCTTCCTCGTGGACATGAACAAGGATGGCAAGCTGGATCTGATTGAGGATGGCGGCGTGGCTCTGGGTAATGGCAACGGAACCTTTGGCGCGCTGAAGCCGTTCCCCGATGGCATCTCGTTTACGGATCCGCAATCGTACGTGTTCTCAACGCACCTTGCCGTTGGAGACCTCAACGGCGACGGCGTGCCGGATGTGGCGGCGTCCTACTCTCCGCCCGGCGGCGACGCGGACGAGGACGAGGTGTTTGTGCTGCTCAATGATGGCAAAGGCGAATTTACCGCGACGCAACTCACCGATTCAAACGGCCTGATTTATGAGGTGACGGGCGTTGCTATTGGCCCGCTGCACGGCGGCAGCATCACCGACATTGTCTTTGCGATCAACGCAATCGACTCGAATGGAAACGGCTACGGCGATCCTGTGATCTTTCTCGGCAACGGCAAGGGCACCTTCACCGAGAGCGATCAGTATGCCGAAGTCATCGACGGCACCGTCGGCATAGGCGCCGTGGCCATCGCCGACTTCAATCACGACGGCATCAACGACATCGGCATCTCGAGCGGGGATGAGTTTGTGGTGCTGCAGGGCCAGGGCGGTGGGAACTTCCAGTTTGGCGGGAACCAGATATTCTCGATCACCAGCGGCGCCACGACCAATCCCCAGAGCAACCTGGCGGTGGCGAACTTCAACGGAGACGGCTGGCCCGACGTGGTCTTCACCAACGACTACGGCATCACGCGTATCTATAACGTACCGGTGCCGACGGTCTCGCCGGCAAGTCTCACGTGGAGTGCGAGCGGGGTGCAATACGTGACCATCAGGAATACGCTGAGCACGACGCAGTCGATCCAGCCGGCGATCTCCGGCACAACCGAGTCGTCGTACAAAATTACCAGCAACACCTGTGGCACGACGCTCAAGGCGGGTGCTTCCTGCACCATCGGCGTCGAGTACACTTCCGGCCAGGCCAACTTTGCCGATGACACGCTCTATGTGAGCGCGAATTCGGATATCATCGCGCAGATCGCACTGTCGGGCTCTTGACAGCAGGACGGCTGCGCTCCCGCATCGCGCAGCCGGCGTTTCTCTCACTAAGACACCATTCCATCTCATCGCAGATTCGCGATATCTTCATCTGCGCCCTCGCACAAGCTGCTCACGCCATTACATCTAATCTCTCCTCGATGTTTAGGGCGCCGCTGTGTCTGCCGGCCGTTGCTCAGTTCCCGCATCAGATCAAGAACATCGTGGTGAACGATGGTCGCTATTCCCGCGCCCACATCGCAATTCGGGAATGCAATCGCGCCCTCGCACGCCGCCCGCCCTTGACGGCTGCCATCCGCGACTCCAATAATGCTTGGGGGACAACTCACAGATTATTCGTCTCTTAATCTGATACCGCACCCAAGCCCTTGAGGAGCCTCAACGCCCATGGCCACTGCCCACCCGCCCGCCGCGTCTCCCATTCGCCCCGAGGTCAGCCGCGGGGTTCCGCCGCTGCGCGCCGGCCAGGGTTACTCGTTTGTCCTGCGCAAGCTGCACTCGCTCATGGGCATCATTCCCATCGGCGCATTTCTCATCGAGCACCTCCTCTCGAACTTTGAAGCCCTCAAGGGGCCGTCGGCCTACGGAGCGCAGGTCAAGTTTCTCAATGGGCTGCCACTGGTGCGCGTGCTTGAGTGGGTGTTCATCTTTTTGCCCATCCTTTATCACGGCATTTATGGGGTGTACATCTGGCTGCGCGGCAAATCGAACGTGGTCTATTACCCCTGGGCCGGGAACTGGATGTATGTGTCGCAGCGCTGGACCGGACTGATCGCGTTCCTCTACATCGGACAGCACGTGCTGCGGCAGCGATTCATGGGCGTTGACCTGCCGGAGAATCCTTACGCCGCGTTCCACAAGGTGCAGGTGGAGTTGCAGAATCCGTGGATGGTCGCCGTTTATGTAATCGCCATGATCGCCATCTGCTGGCATTTCGCTTATGGCATCTGGCTGTTCGCGGCCAAGTGGGGCATTACACCTGGCGAGACGGCGCGGCGGCGATTCGGTTACGTTTGCGCAGCGTTCGGTCTGGGCATCGCGGTGATGGGACTATGGAGCATCTGGGCCTTCATCGGGCCAAATTACAAGGATGCGCCGGAGAATCCGCCGCCGATGGCGGCGATCGTGATGCCGATGCAGAGCGAACCTCATATGCCGCCAGTAGCACGAATTTCGCTGACAGTATCACAAATGCTGTCATCCTGAGCGCAGCGCAGCGGAGCCGAAGGACCCGCGTTTGTTCTTCGGCTGCCTTTATCGGATGATCGCGCAGCGCAGGAGCCGCAACCCCGAAAGACAGAGGGACCTGAAGAATGGCAGCACCCAGAATCATTGTGGTTGGCGGAGGGCTGGCAGGACTGGCCGCGGTTATCAAGATTGCCGAGGCTGGCGGTGCCGTCGACCTGTTCTCGATCGTCCCTGTGAAGCGCTCCCACTCGGTGTGCGCGCAGGGCGGCATCAATGCGGCCAAGAATCTGAAGGGCGAAGGCGACTCCACCGACCAGCACTTCGACGACACGATTTACGGCGGCGACTTCCTGGCCAACCAGACGCCCGTGAAGGCCATGTGCGAAGCCGCGCCGGCCATCATCGATCTGCTTGACCGCATGGGCGTGCCCTTCAACCGCACTCCCGAGGGACTGCTTGATTTTCGCCGCTTTGGTGGCACGCTCTTCAACCGTACCGCCTTTGCCGGCGCAACCACGGGCCAGCAGTTGCTCTATGCGCTCGATGAACAGGTGCGCCGTCACGAGTCGGACGGCAAGGTCAAAAAGTACGAGGGCTGGGAGTTTCTCTCCGCTGTGCTGGACTCGAAAGGCGTGTGCCGCGGCATCACCGCTCTGAATCTGCGCACCATGGAACTCAAATCGTTCCCCGCCGACGCCATCATCCTCGCTACAGGCGGCAACGGCGCGCTGTTTGGCAAGAGCACCAACTCCGTGGTCTGCACTGGGTCGGCCAACTCGGCGGTCTTTCAGCAGGGCGTCTACTACGCCAACGGCGAGTTCATCCAGGTGCATCCCACGTGCATCCCCGGCGAAGACAAGCTGCGGCTCATGTCGGAGTCGGCGCGCGGCGAGGGCGGACGCGTGTGGGTGCCGCGCACTGCCGGCGACAAGCGCCCGGTGAAGCAGATTCCCGAGTCCGAGCGCTGGTACTTCCTCGAGGAGTGGTATCCGAAATACGGCAACCTTGTGCCGCGCGATGTGGCCACGCGCGCCATTCACAAAGTCGTATACGAGTACGGGCTGGGTCTCGACGGGCAGCCCATGGTCTATCTGGATCTGACTCACATCGATCGCGCCACGCTGAATCGCAAGCTTGAAGGCATTCTCGAAATCTACGAGAAATTTGTGGGCGACGACCCGCGCGAAGTGCCGATGAAGATCTTTCCCGGCATGCATTACACCATGGGCGGCGTGTGGGTGGACTTCAACCAAATGACCAACGTGCCCGGCATCTTTGCCGCCGGCGAGTGCGAGTACCAATATCACGGCGCAAACCGTCTCGGCGCCAACTCGTTGGTGAGTTGCATCCATGGCGGATTCATCGCAGGACCCAATGCGCTCAAGTACGCGAAGAGTCTTGAGGCCGCGGAGGGCGATGGCGGCCATGCTGCGGAACTAACTCGCCAGGCCGAGATCAACTCTCACCTGATGAATAACGCGGGCACTGAGAATCCGTTCAAGCTATGGCGCGAGCTGGGCCACGCGATGACCGAGCACGCGACCGTCATTCGCTATAACAAGGGACTCAAGCTGGCCGACGAGAAGATTGTCGAATTGCTCGATCGCTACAAGAACGTGAACCTGAGCGACCGCAGCCAGTGGGCGAACACCAGCTTCGCGTTTGCGCGGCAGCTCTATAACATGCTGGAGTTATCCCGCGTGGTGGTGCAGGGCGCGCTGTTACGAGATGAATCGCGCGGCGCGCACTACAAGCCGGACTTTCCCGACCGCAACGACGAGCGCTTCCTCAAGACCACCAAGGCCAGCTTTACCGGCAGCGCTGCCGGACCGCGCTTCGAATACGAAGACGTAGATATCCAGTTCATCAAGCCGCGCCCGCGCAGCTACACCGCCACCAAGTAAGGGAGACTTGCCGGATGCCAACCAGCTCGCCAAGCAGGACCGTAGCACTCGATATCAAGCGCCAGGCCAGTCCCGATGCGCCCGCCGTGTGGGAGAGCTTCGAGCTTGAATGGCGCCCCGGCATGAACGTCATCTCCGCGATGATGGAGATCGCCGCCAACCCCGTCACCGCCGACGGGCGCGCCACCACGCCCATCACTTACGACTCAAATTGCCTGGAGGAGATCTGCGGCTCGTGCGCCATGCGCATCAACGGCAAGGCGCGCATGGCCTGCTCCGCTCTGGTCGACAATCTCGAGCAGCCCATCAAGCTCGAGCCGCTGAGCAAGTTCCCGCTGGTGCGGGATCTGCAGGTCGATCGCTCCGTCTTATTCGAGAATCTCAAGGCCGTCAAGGCATGGGTGCCTATCGATGGCACCTATGATCTGGGCTCGGGGCCGCGTGTTTTCCCGCAGCAGCAGGAGGCGAGTTATCCGCTCTCAAACTGCATCAGCTGCTGCTGCTGCATGGAAGTATGCCCTCAGTTCAATGACGAGACGGGATTCGTGGGCGCGGCAACCATTGCGCAGGTCAAGCTTTTCAACGACCATCCA
>Ga0302325_10033374_pt1 | contig 10546 bp, 5 predicted proteins | sample Palsa_T0_2_FD_201948 | JGI IMG/M metagenome (GOLD analysis project Ga0302325, IMG submission 201948) | Peat permafrost microbial communities from Stordalen Mire near Abisko, Sweden - Palsa_T0_2 | ecosystem: Environmental > Terrestrial > Soil > Palsa > Peat permafrost | place: Sweden: Abisko...
GGGTCCCCCAGTCCGGGTGGGCTCCCCGGCGTGGGTCGGCGTGCTCGTAGAGCGCGGTCCCGTCGAAGCGGGCGAGGGCGAACTCGTCGCGGGGGAAGTGCGCGGGAACCCAGTCGAGGATCACCCCTATTCCGTGCTCGTGCATGCGGTCCATGAACCGGCGCAGATCGTCCGGCGAGCCGTACCGCGGAGCGGGCGCGAAGTAGCCGGTGATCTGGTAACCCCACGAGCCGCTGAACGGGTGCGCCATCACCGGCAGGAGCTCGACGTGGGTGAAGCCCATGTCGTGGGCGTACGCGGCGAGCTCGTCGGCGAGCTCGAGGTAGGAGAGCGGGCGGTTGTCCTCGAGCGAGTTGAGCCGCCATGAGCCGAGGTGCACCTCGTAGACGGAGACCGGGTCGCACAGCGAGTTGTTCTCCCGCCGGCGCTCCAGCCACTCGGTGTCCTCGCGGCTCCACTGGTGGCGAGGCTCGAATACCACCGACGCCGTCTGCGGCGGCAGCTCGGTCTCCTGAGCGTACGGGTCGGCCTTCAGCGTCAGCTCACTTTCGGCGTTGAGAAGCTCGTACTTGTAGCGGGTGCCCGCCTCCACGCCGGGAATGAACAGCTCCCAGATGCCGTTGGAGCCCAGCGAGCGCATCGCATCCAGCCTGCCGTCCCAGGAGTTGAAATCGCCGACCACGCTGATCGCCTTGGCCGATGGGGCCCAGACCGCGAACGCCGTCCCGCGGGTGCCCTCGTGCGTGCGCACGTGGGCGCCCAAGCGCTCGTAGATCTCCTCGTGGCGGCCCTCGCCGATCAGGTGCATGTCGAGCTCGCCGAGCGTGGGCGAGTACGCGTAGGGATCGCCGATGGTGAGGCTGCCGCCCGGACCGTAGTCGACCTCGAGCTGATAGCGGAGGGGGACGCTCGCCCCCGGGACCAGGCCCTCGAACACGCCGCCCGGATGGATCTGCTCGAGCTCGACGCTCTCGGCGCCGTCTTCGAGCCGTGCGGTGATGCTCGCCGCCCCTGGGCGATAGACGCGCACCGCCACCCCCGCGTCGGTCGCGTGAGGGCCGAGGACGGCGTGCGGATTTGAGTGCTCGCGGCGGATGACCGCTTCGAGCTCGCCGCTGGTGACGCTCATTGGTCCACCCACCCACCAAGCGATGACGCAGTCCTTGCCGCGGTCACGTGGACTCCAGCATCCGCACGATCCCGGCGACGGGGATCGTGACCCAGTCGGGTCGGTTGTCGAGCTCGTATTGGAGCTCGTAGATCGCCTTCTCGAGCTCGAACACCGAGAGCAGGTTGGCCACCGCGGCCGCCCCGCCGGGGAGCAGGGTCGAGTCGACCGCGTCGAAGTAGTGCTCGAGGAACGTCTCGCGCGCGAATTGCTCGAACTCGGGCGGCGCCGGCTGGCCGCGCAGGATCTCGAGCGCCGAGGTGGCGTAGGCGAACGAGCGCAGCATGCTCGCGACATCGCGCAGCGGCGAGCGCTTCTGACGCCGCTCGGGGAGCGGGCGGGCGGGCTCGCCCTCGAAGTCGATGATCACCCAGCCGCGCGGCGTGTACAGCGTCTGCCCGAGGTGAAAGTCACCGTGCGTGCGGATCACGCGTCCTCCGACCCCGAGCTGGGACCGGGCCGCGACCCGTTCGCGCACGTCCTGGCCGCGACCGGCGATCGGGGCCAACCGCTCATCGTCGGGCAGCCGCACGAAGATCCGCTCGATCTCCTCGTCGATCGTCGCCGTCAGCAGCGCCAGCGCCTCGTTGCTCGGCTCCTCGGGAATGAACGCCGCGTCGTTCGAGTCCGACGCGAGGACGGAGTGCATCTGGGCGGTCACCGTGCCCAGGCTCCCCAGCAGCTCGAGGAAGCCCTGCGGGTCGGTGGCGATCCGGTCGAGCGCCAGCTCCCAGCCGTCGGTGGCATCGGGGAGGAACTTCTGCGCGACCCCCAGCGTGGCGGAGAGCGAACGTCCCTCGTACTCGAACCAGCCGCGCAGCGGGGCGATGCTGGCGAAGTCTCGCGCGGTCAGGAAGCGCAGCATCTCGAGCTCGGGGTTGATCCCTGGCTCGAGCTTGCGGAACACCTTGAGCACGAGCTCTGAGCCGAACACGAGCGAGGTGTTCGACTGCTCGAGGCCGATCGGGCGCACGGCGACGTCCTCGGACATCGCGACCGGCCCGTCGACGCGCCGGAAGCGCATGCACCCATCGCCGGCGTCGAGCTCTTCTCCGGCATCGATCCGGCGCAACAGCTCGCGCGCCTGCTCGGGGTCGGCCAGCGCGTCGTAGACGCTCCACCCTTCGGCCACCGCGATCGACTCCTGATCGGACTCCTCGACGGCCGCCCGGAACCCCAGCGGGAGCTGATAGAGCTCGTGCTGGCCGGTCGCGAAGACCGCCTGCACCAGCGCCACGAGCAGCATCGGGCTCTCGGACAGGACCACGCTCTCGGCGAGCTCGAGCGTGGAGATGCGCCGCGACTTCGACGCATACCATCGCTGGCGCTCGATCCATTCCTTGAGCGACTCGATATCGAGGAAATGCCTCAGCTCACTCGCCGGAGTCTGCACGTCGTCAGGCATCTCGCGGATCCTCCTGGGTTTCGTCGACGAGCTGGAACCAGAAGAAGCCGCGTGGCGCGAGCGTCAAGAGGTAGGGCAGCTGTCCGATCCGCGGAAACCGTGAACGTCCGAACATCTCCACGGGATAACGGCCTTCGTAGGCCGAGAGGTCCAATTCGACCGCCTGGGCGGAGCGGGCCACGTTATGGACACAGAGGATCGCCTCCGATTCGAAGCGCCGGATGTGCGCGAAGATCCTCGTGTTCGAGGTCACGATCGGCTCGTAGGCCCCGAAGCCGAACACCGGATGCTCCTTGCGCAGCTCGATGAAGCGGTGCAGCCAGCGCAGCAACGAGGTCGGAGTGCGCAGCTGGGCCTCGACGTTGACCGCCTGATAGCCGAACACCGGGTCCATCAGCGGCGGCGCATAAAGCTGCGCGAAGTCGGCGCTCGAGAAGCCTCCGTTGCGGTCGCCCGTCCACTGCATCGGCGTGCGGACGCCGTCGCGGTCGCCGAGAAAGACGTTGTCGCCCATCCCGATCTCGTCGCCGTAGTAGAGCACCGGCGAGCCCGGCAGGGAGAACAGGATCGCGGTCATCAGCTGGATCTCGTCGCGGCCGTTGTCGAGCAGCGGCGCGAGCCTCCGGCGGATCCCCACGTTGAGCTTCATCCGCGGGTCCTTGGCGTACTCGGAGTACATGTAGTCGCGCTCCTCGTCGCTGACCATCTCGAGCGTCAGCTCGTCGTGATTGCGCAGGAACAGGCCCCACTGACAGGTGTCCGGGATCGGCGGCGTCTGGGCCAGGATCTCGTAGATCGGAACCGCCTCTTCTCGGCGCACGGACATGAACATTCGCGGCATGACCGGAAAATGGAACGCCATCTGGCATTCATCCCCACTGCCAAAGTACTGGACCACGTCCGATGGCCACTGATTGGCCTCGGCGAGCAGGACCCGGTCGGGGTAGTGCTCGTCGATCTCCTGGCGCACCCGCCTGAGATAGGCGTGGGTCTCGGCCAGGTTCTCGCAGTTGGTCCCTTCGCGCTCGAACAGATACGGCACCGCATCGAGGCGCAGCCCGTCGAGCCCGAGATCGAGCCAGAACCGGAGCACGTCGAGCATCGCCTCCTGGACCTCTGGGTTGTCGAAGTTGAGATCGGGCTGGTGCGAGAAGAACCGATGCCAGTAATAGGCCCCCGCCACCGGGTCGTAGGTCCAATTCGAGGTCTCCGTATCGACGAAGATGACCCGCGCTTCTGAGTAGGGCTCGTCGGTCGGCGACCAGACGTACCAGTCGCGCTTCGGATTCTCCGGACTCGAGCGCGACTCTTGGAACCACGGGTGGTCGCTCGAGGTGTGGTTCATCACCAGATCGGCGATCACCCGGATCCGGCGGGCATGAGCGGCGTCGATGAACTCGCGCACATCCTCGACCGTCCCGTAGTCGGGGTGCACCTGCTTGAAGTCCGAGATGTCATAGCCCCCGTCCCGCAATGGGGACTGGTAGAACGGAAGCAGCCAGATGCAGTCGACGCCCAGCCACTGCAGGTAGTCGAGCTTCTCGGTGAGGCCGCGGAAGTCGCCCAGGCCGTCGCCGTTGGAGTCGTAGAACCCGCGGATGTGGATCTCGTAGAACACCGCCCGCTTGAACCACAGCGGATCGGACTCGAACCACTGCCGGCTCTGGGTCTGGGCGCCGTCGGCGACCGGGGCCGGTGCGGATGCCGGCACCATGCGGTGGTTGCGCCGGGGGACGACCAGGTGGGTCAGGGTCGGCGGTCCGGTCACGCCGCTGCGTCCCGTATTGCGGCGTTGCCGGCCACCGGAACGCCGGTCTCCACCAGGTTGACGTGGGCCTGGCGCACGCCGGGCTCGAGGCGGACGAAGTTCGGACCGATCCGCCACTGGTAGCGCTCGTCGGAGAGCAGATCGCGCACGGTGAAGCTCGGCGGCAGGCCGAGGCCGGCCGGCACCACGGCCAGGCCCTCCTGGGGCTGATGTGGGTCGATGTTGACCACGGTGATCAGGGTATTCCCCTGAGAGTGCTTCGCATATGCAATCAGCGCCTCGTTTGCGGTTTCCAGGAAGGTGACGTTGGCGAATTCCTGCAGCGCGGGATTCGCGCGCCGGGCCTCGTTGAGGGTTCTCATCAGCGGCAGCAGGGGACCGTCCAGCCTACGCTGCTTGATTTCGAACTTCTCCGAGTGCAGATACTCCTCCGAGCCTTTGCTGACCGGCGTGCGCTCGATGTTCTCGTATCCCGAGTAGACGCCATAGCTCGGGCTCAGCGTAGCCGCGAGGACCAGCCTGGCCTCGAACGCGGCCCGTCCGCCGTGCTGGAGGTAGGCATGCAGGATGTCCGGCGTATTGACGAAGAAGTTCGGTCTGAAGTATTCCTGTTCGCCGGAGTAGGCGAGCTCGGAGACGTAATCGGTCAGCTCCCAGCGAGCGTTCTTCCACGTGAAGTAGGTATAGGACTGGCTGAAGCCGACCTTCGCGAGGTGGCGCATCACCGCTCGCCGGGTGAACGCCTCGGCCAGGAAGATGACGTCGCGGTCGCGCGCGTGAATCTCATGGATCAGCCACTCCCAGAACGCGAACGGCTTCGTGTGCGGGTTGTCGACGCGGAACACCTTGACGCCGAGCTCGACCCATTGCAGGGCGACCTCGAGTAGCGCCTTCCACAGCGCGCGCCAGTCCGGCGTGTCCCAGTTGACGTTGTAGATGTCCTGGTAGCGCTTGGGCGGGTTCTCGGCGTACTTGAGCGTGCCATCGGGGCGGCGGTGGAACCACTCGGGGTGCTCGCGCAGCCAGGGGTGGTCGGCCGAGCACTGGATCGCGTAGTCGAGCGCGATCTCGATCCCGACCTCGCGCGCCGCCGCGGTCAGCTCGCGCACGTCCGCGAGCGTGCCGAGCTCGGGGTGGACCGCCTCGTGCCCTCCCTCGGGCGAGCCGATCGCCCACGGCGAGCCGGGGTCCCCCGGGGCGGCCGTCAGCGCGTTGTCGCGACCCTTGCGGTTGGTGACGCCGATCGGATGGATCGGCGGCAGGTAGACGACGTCGAACCCGAGCTCGGCGAGCTCGGGGAGGACCTTCTGCACGCCGGCGAGGCCTCCCCACGAGCGGGGGAACAGCTCATACCAGGCCCCGAACCGGGCTCGCACCCGGTCTACCTCGATGGCCAGCGGAGGGTCCAGCGTGACGTTCCCCTCGCGCTCCTGCGCGCGTTCGACGGCGCCGAACAGCTCCTCGCCCAGCGCCGCCTCGTGCTTGGCCGGCGCCGGGGCCGACTCGTCTTCGAGCAGCGCCAGCGCCTTCTCGATCAGCGTCCGGTCGGCCTTCGCGCGGGCGCGTTCGAGCGCCGCCCGCAGGAGCACGACGCCCTCTGAGAGCTCGCCGCTGAGATCCTCCTGGCCGCCCGCCACCTTGCGCTCGAGCTCGCCCCGCCAGGTGCCGAACACGTCGGTCCACGCGTCGACCGAGTACAACCAGCGCCCGGTGCGATCGACCTCGAATCCTCCGCCCCAGCGGACCCCGCCGAGATGCTCATCGATCGGCCTGAGCTCGGACTCACGCCAGCGCCGCTCGCGCGGTCCGCGGTAGCGTACGACCGTCCGCAGCTGGTCGTGGCCGTCGCGGAACACGTCCGCCGCGACCCCCACCAGGTCCCCTACACAACGCTTCGCCGGATACCCGCCCTCTACGCTCGGAGCTGGATACTGGATCACGATCCGCTTGGGCGGAGCGTCGCTCGCGGGCAGGGGCACCCTTCAGAAGGTATCCGTTGCACGGCCATGGCTAAACAGACCTTTGTGTTATCTCTCCAGCGCGCGAGCGGCGTCCAGCTCCACGTCACCTCACTGCCGGGCGGCCGCCTCGGTCCCCCGGCCTACGAATTCGTCGACTGGCTCGCCGCCGCGGGCCAGTCCTGGTGGCAGGTCCTCCCGCTCGGCCCGCCCGATCGCCACCGCTCCCCGTACAAGTCTCGCTCGGCCTTCGCCGCCTGGCCGGGCCTGCTCGCTGATCCCCGCGCCCCCGTCTCCAGCGCCGAGATCACGGACTTTCGCGAGCGCCAGGCGTACTGGATCGGCGACTGGGAGCGCTTCTCGGCCCGCGGGGCGGTCGCCGACCAGGTTCGCTTCCAACGCGAGTGGTCGGCTCTGCGCGCCTACGCGGCCGAGCGGCGGGTGCGGATCCTCGGAGACGTCGCGATCTACGTCGCTCCCGGCAGCGCCGACCATCGCGCCCATCCCGAGCTCTTCCAGGAGGGGCGGGTTGCCGGCGCGGCGCCGGATTCGTTCTCGGACACCGGCCAGCTGTGGGGCAACCCGCTGTATGACTGGCCGGCGCTCCACCGGCGCCGCTACCGCTGGTGGGTGGAGCGCCTGCGGCGGACGCTCGAGCTCTTCGACCTCGCGCGCATCGACCACTTCCGCGGCTTCGTCGCCTACTGGGCCGTGCCCGCAGGAGCCCGCAACGCGCTCGCCGGCTCCTGGCGCCGGGGGCCCGGCCGGGCCCTGTTCGAGACGGTGGAGCGTGAGCTCGGGCTGCCGTTCGTGGCCGAGGACCTCGGCGTGATCACTCCCGCCGTCGAGCGCCTGCGCGACTCGCTGGGCCTCCCTGGCATGCTCGTGCTCCAGTTCGGCTTCGACCCTCAGGATCCCGGCAATCCCCACGACCCGGCGAATCACGCCGCGAACCGCCTGGTCTACACGGGCACCCACGACACCGACACCGCGCGTGGCTGGTACGAGTCGCTCGCGCCCGCGCGGCGCGAGCACGTCGACCGCTCGCTCGCGCGGCTCGGGATCGCAGAACCCGAGCCGTGGTGGGGCCTGATCCGTCTCGCCCTGCGCGCCCCCGCCCCCGTCGCGATGATGCAGGCCCAGGACGTCCTCGGCCTCGGCAGCGAGGCGCGGATGAACGACCCGGCGCGCGCCGGCGGCAGCTGGCGCTGGCAGCTCCGGCCCGGGGCGCTCACTCCCGCCCTGGCCGCACGCCTGCGCGAAATGACCGAGGACGCGGGGCGGTTGCCGCGGTGATCCTCGCGCGCCGGTACGCGTAGGTCAGATCCCCGCGCATCTTCCCCCAGCGGGTGGTCTGGTAGCTGATCAGCTTCGAGGGGCGGATCGCCGTCGGCAGGCCGTCCGCCGCGAGCGCGTCGAGAGCGCGCTCGGCGATCGCCACCTGACCCAGCGCCGTCGGGTGGATGTGGTCGGCCATCACGAGATCGCGCGAGCCGAACGAGCGCAGGTCGAGCACCAGCGCTTCGAGGCGGCCCGCGACGTCCTCGATCGCCGCGTTCAGGTCGCGGACCTTGGCTCCCGTCCGTGGGCGGCCGAGGTCGAGCGGCGCGGTCAGGGTCAAGGTCCGGTCGCAGCGGCCGGTCAGGAACTCGAGCGCGATGGCGTAATCGTGCGCGAACGCCGCCGCGTCGAAGTCCGGCGTGCGCACGTCGTTCACGCCGATGTACAGGCAGCCGAGCCCGTAGCGGGCATCCGGGTGGGCGGTCAGCGACTGGAACGCGGGGATCTGCCAGTCGACGACGTGCCGGACGCCGGCGCCGTCGACCGCGTAGCCGGTGTACGGAAGCCCGAGCCCGCGGGCGACCCACAACGCCCAGGATTGCAGCGCGACCCCCCACTGGAGCTCGCCCCCACCGTTGGTGATCGAGTCGCCGAAGGCGAGCACGCCGAGGTTCCGCTCGCGGAAGTCGCTGGTCAAGAGGGGGAGCTTAGGCTGCCCGAACGGCTGGGGTCGTAACGTGAATCCACAGCCCCAGCGCGTTCAACCGCCGATTAATCGATAATCGCCCCGTGGCAGACCGCCTGACCGTCGTCCGCGACGGAACCGCAGACATCCAGCGAGCGATCGCGGACCTCGCTCAGCGGCTGCCCACGCCGCTGGCGACCTTCGCCCGCCTGGCCTACAACTATCGCTGGTCGTGGCTGCCGGGCGGCCCTGAGCTGTTTCGCGCGATCGATCCCGCGCGGTTCGAGGCCTGCTCCCAGAATCCCGTGCGCCTCCTCCAGGAGGCCTCGGCCGCGACGCTGGCGCGGGTCGCCGGCGACGAGGCATTGATCGAACGTGCCGCGACGCTCGAGGCAGCGCTGCGGGCGGACCTGGACCGCCCTCCGGCGCCGGGGGCGTACGACCCGGACCATCCGATCGCGTTCTTCTGTGCCGAGTACGGGGTTCACGTTTCGCTGCCGGTCTACTCGGGAGGCCTCGGCGCACTCGCGGGCGACTTCGTCAAGCAGGCCTCGGACAGCGCGATCCCGTTCGTCGCGGTCGGCCTGATGTACCGCCAGGGATACTTCCGCCAGCGCATCGACGCCTCGGGCTGGCAGCACGAGTACTGGGTCGACACCGACCCCGAACGGCTACCCGCCGCGCTCGTGACCGACGAGAGCGAGCGGCCGGTGAAGATCGCGGTGCCCTTCGAGGAACGCGAGATCTTCGTGCAGGTGTGGCGCGTCGAGGTCGGCCGGGTTCCCCTTCTGCTGCTCGACACCGGCTGCGAGGAGAACACGCCGGTCGACCGCTGGCTGACCGCGCGCCTGTACGTGTCGGACCCCGAGATGCGGCTCGCGCAGTACGTGCTGCTCGGGGTCGGAGGCGTCCGCGCCCTGCGGGCGCTCGGGATCGAGCCGGGCCTGATCCACCTCAACGAGGGGCACGCCGCGCTCGCCCCGCTCGAGCTCGCCCGCCCCGACGTCCGCGCCGGGGTTCCCCTCGAGCAGGCGCTGGACGCGGCGCGTGCCCGCACCGTGTTCACCACCCACACCCCGGTACCGGCCGGAAACGACGCCTATCCCCGCGAGCAGGCGTTGAAGGCGCTGCAGGGGCTCGCCTGCGAGCTGGGTATATCGCCCCCGGAGCTGATCGCCTTCGGCGCCACCAACCCCGAGGACGGCAACGCGCCGTTCGGGGTCACCCAGGCGGCCCTGCACCTGAGCGGCGCGGCCAATGGCGTCAGCCGCCGCCACGGCGAGGTGGCCCGGGAGATGTGGAACGAGCTGTGGCCCCAGCGCTCCGTCGCCGAAGTACCGATCGGACACGTCACCAACGGTGTGCACGTCCCCACCTGGCTCGGGGCTCCGATGCGCGACCTGCTCGACCGTCACCTCGGCGACGGCTGGTGCCAGCGCGCCGAGGACCCGGCCACCTGGGAGCCCATCGACGCGATCTCCGACGCCGACCTGTGGGCGGCCCGCGAGCGCCAGCGCACCGATCTCGTCGCTTTCGTGCGCTCACGCAGCGTCGCCGATCGGCTCGCCCGCGGCGACCTGCGCGAGTACGTCGACGCCGCCGCCCGGTCATTCGACCCGAAGGTGCTGACCATCGGCTTCGCGCGCCGGGTCGCCACCTATAAGCGGCTGGACCTGCTCATCCGCGACCCCGAATGGACGCTCTCCCTGCTCGGCGGAGACCGGCCCGTCCAGGTCGTCCTCGCCGGCAAGGCGCATCCGCGCGACGATGAGGCCAAGGCCATCGTCAAGCGCCTGTTCGGCCTCAAGCACGCCCGCGTCATCGGCGAGCGGGTCGTGTTCCTCGATGACTATGACCTCGGATCGGCGGCCTGGCTCGTCCGCGGCTGCGACCTGTGGCTCAACCTGCCGCGTCCGCCGCTCGAGGCGAGCGGGACCAGCGGAATGAAATCGGCGATCAACGGCGGCCTACAGCTGAGCGTGCTCGACGGCTGGTGGGCCGAGGCCTACGAAGGTTCGGGCGGGTGGGCGATCAGCGGCGAGGTGCGCACGGACCTGGCGGCGCAGGACGACGAGGACGGCGCGATGCTCCATCGACTTCTGGCCGGCGAGGTCCTCCCGGCTTTCTACGAGCGCGACGGCGACGGTCTCCCCCGCCAGTGGATCGCCCGCATGCGCGCGTCGCTCCGGACGCTCAGCCCCAGGTTCAGCGCGAGCCGTATGCTCGATGAGTATCTGGACGGGCCGTACCGGCCTAATCGTGAGCGGACTCCCCCCGCGAC
>Ga0302325_10033375_pt1 | contig 10546 bp, 4 predicted proteins | sample Palsa_T0_2_FD_201948 | JGI IMG/M metagenome (GOLD analysis project Ga0302325, IMG submission 201948) | Peat permafrost microbial communities from Stordalen Mire near Abisko, Sweden - Palsa_T0_2 | ecosystem: Environmental > Terrestrial > Soil > Palsa > Peat permafrost | place: Sweden: Abisko...
CCGTGTACGGCTCTCCAGGTCGAGGGAAATCGCGGGGTGCAAACTCCTCACCAGGGTAGACATCTTGGTCTTTGGCAGCAATGGTATCACATCGTTCGCGAGCGGGGGCTAACTGCGAGGGGGGTTAAATGCAAAGGGAAAAGCAGGCCTTTACATCAGCTTTCTCGTATTCATAGCGGCGACGGTGGCTAGCCGCCTGGAAGCCCTAGGCCGCAGCCGAACTCGACTCGATAACGGCAGCTTCGGAGTACACAACGGTACGGCCTCCGTCACCAGCATTACCAGGGTGAACCACCAGATTCTGTCACGCCAACGCCAACCCATTGACCGCCCGTGGAACAGTATGGAGCGAACCCGTCGGCTGAGACACGGTAATTAAGGACAGGTTAACCAGAACGAGAATTATCCGAGAATTATCCGAGAAATGACTGTCCTCAAAGTTTGATTGGCTGTAGCATGGCTGTGCAGGGTTCAAGAGAACGTTGGGATTAGACCGCCCACGCGGCCGGGCAACAACTGTTGGCCGCCCTAACGCTCGGATGTACACGACCAAGTACAAATTCACTAAGGTGTCCTGGAGGCGCTTCGATGGCGGAAGAGAGAGAGTCATACGAACGAAGGCATCTGTTCGGACTGGTGGCGAGGACCGCCTTTGCCGGGGCAGCTCTCGCGCAGACGGCGCCCGCTCAGGAAACGCGGATGCCCGATGGCCGCCTCATCTTCAGTGTGCGCCAGTTCGGCGCCGCCGGCGACGGAAAGACCAAGGATACGGCTGCGATTCAGAGGGCGATCGACGCTTCGAGCGCGGCGCGCGGGGGAATCGTCTATTTCCCACCTGGAGAATATCTGACTGGTTCCGTCGTGCTGAAGGACCACGTGACGCTCTACCTGGAATCGGGCGCCACCTTGGTTGGCAGCCGCGATCTGAGCGACTGGACGAGTTTTCCTGCGCCCGGCGGAGCGCCCGGGGGAAGAGGCGGGAGGCATCTGATTTACGCGGAGAAGGCCGTGAACGTCGGCATCATGGGAGCCGGGAGAATCAATGGCAGCGCCGACGCGTTCTACCGCAAGAGGACCGAGGCCGAGCACCCGGGGGATTACCAGGGCCGCATGGAAGGAGGGCGGGTGGCTGCGTTCTGGTCGGTCCCGCTGGCCCGGCCGAACACTCTCATCGCCTTCCGGGAATGCACCGGCGTACGCCTTTATGACGTTTTGCTGACCAGTACATGCAACTGGACCTTTCGCCCGATCATGTGCGATGGCGTGTTTGTCCGCGGCGTGACCCTTCGCACGCCGCTGGAGGTTCCCAACTCGGACGGAATCGACCCGGACGGCTGCACCAATGTTTTGATCTCTGACTGCAACATCTCCACCGGTGACGACGGCATTTGTCTGAAGAACAATATTTCGGGGCGAATGTCGCGCAACATCACTGTCACCAACTGCACCGTCGAGACGACCTGCAACGGCCTGAAGATCGATGAAGCGCGCGGCGATGGAGGGTTCGAGAACATCACCTTCAGCAACTGCGTAATTCATTGCGCCGAATCTCCGGACCAGAATCGCGCCATATCCGGCATTCACATCGATTCCGGTTATGATGGCGGCCGGGTGGCGGGAGTGGTGATTTCGAACATCTCGATGTATCAGGTACGGTCGCCGATATTCATTCGCAGTACAGCACGCACCCGTGGCCGCGGTCCGGCGCCCGGCGCAAACGCACCACCGGTTTCGCTCAAGTACGGAGTGATCCGTGACATCATGATCAACAATGTTTTCGCCACCGGGCAGACGATCACGAACTCTATCACGGGCCTGCCAGACCACGACCTCGAGAACATCAGCTTGAGCGATATCCATATTGCGGCAAAGGAGCGCGGATCGAGTGAACTTGCGAGAAAGCAGGTTCCGGAATTACCCGAGGACTATCCCGAAGCGAGTATGTTCAGCCGGGTATCGTCCTACGGCCTGTATTGCCGGCACATCAAGGGTCTGAAATTGAGGAGCATTGAGTTCGAACTGCTGGAGCCGGATATGCGGCCGGCGCTCATCTGTGACGACGTAAAGAATCTCGATGTCAATAGTTTCGCGTACGCGACTCCGGGCAGTGGCGAACCAGGAATCCGCTTAATTGGGGTCAAGAGAGCATTCATCCAGTCCTGCGTCGCTCCGCCCGATAGCGCTACCTTCCTCCAGGTGGAAGGGAAGGATACCGGGAAGATCACGGTGATCGGGAACGACTTGAGCGAGGCGGCGAAGGGCGTTTCGATCGCGGACGGCGTGCCCGCCGGAGTCGTTTTTGAGGCCGCGAACCGGCCCGCAAAATCGTAAGAGCCGGGCAAAAAAAGGCGCCTGCCATCGAGGTGTTGGAAACGCGTGGACTATAAAGAAGTATTTGAACGCAGGCATCTGTTTGGCCTCGTGGGACGAACTGCCTTCGCCCGCGCCTTGCTCTCATGGTCCGGCGCCGCGCAGGAGTTCCGGATGGCCGACGGCCGTCTCATCTTTAACGTGCGCCAATTCGGCGCCGGAGGAGATGGCAAAACGAAAGATACGGCGCCAATCCAGAAGGCCATTGACGCCTGCAATGCGGCCAGGGGCGGAATCGTCTATTTCACGCCCGGCGACTATCTGACCAACACCATCGTCCTGAAGAGTCATGTCACTCTCTACCTCGAATCCGGGGCCACTATTTGTGGGCGGCCGCGAACTCGCGGATTGGACACATTTCCCGTACTTCGCCAACGCGCCACAAGGGCCGGCGCGGTGTTCGACGCTGCAAACCGGCCGGCGAAATCATAATGGCAAGAGATGCAAAGGAGTATCGCAATGTCTTTACCCGCTACGAACCGGCGGAACTTCCTCAAGATCGGCGCCACGACAGTTGCTGGTACGAGTGCCGGCTTGACCGTCACCGCCGCGGCCCAGACCCCTCCACCGGCATCCAAACCACCGTCGCCGCCGGCCCCCGACAAGGTTGTCATTTACCCGGCGCCTGAAGGAGAAGTTCTCTCCCCCGACTACACCGTGGAGGTCAATGGACGCCCGGCGCCCGTTTATACAATACAGTCGCAGTGGCATGATAGGAAATACTCCACGGCCTATTTCGATTTCTCGGGCATGGTCACGGTAAAGATCAAACCTAACGCCGCGACTCTCAAAACCACGGAAGCGCTCGAAGGCCTTGCCATCCGTCCCGCGAAGTACGGCATCGGGGCCAAAATCGCGAACGGTGAGGCTACCTTCACCACCGACAAGCACTTCGATATCTCGTTTGAGCCAACGGGTCAGAACAGTCCTCTGCACCTGTTCAGCAGCCCCATCGAGGTGAACCCACCCAAACAGAGCGATCCAAACGTGGTCTACTTCGGTCCCGGCATTCACAAGCCCACGCGTATCGATTTAACTGCGGGACAAACGCTCTACATCGCGGGTGGCGCGATCGTGAAATCCGCCGTCACCTCCACTGGCGATAACATCCGCATCATGGGCCGGGGCATACTCTGTGGCAACGACTGGCCGCACTCCCAAGGTCCAACCGCCCGCATGGTGTGGCCCATGGATGGCCGGAACATCCTGATCGAAGATATCATCATTCGCGGCGCATGGAACTGGACCGTAGCGCCCTCACGCTGCGACCAGGTCCTCGTTCGCAACCTTCGCATCTGCGGCTCCCGCTGCGGGAACGACGACGGTATCGACCCGTGCAATTCCAGCAACGTCACTATTCGCAACTGCTTCATTCACACTGACGACGATGGTATCGCGATAAAAGGCACCGCCGTTACCGGACAGAATCCCAAAGCGGCCGAGAACATTGTTGTGGAAGACTGCACATTTTGGATCGACTTTGCCAACGTCTTCCGCATCGGGGCTGAGAGCCGGGCCACAGGCATGCGGAACATCGTCGCGCGCAATATCGATGTCATTCACTTTCCGAACCGTGCGCCGGTCGATATCTTCTACGTTCATCCCATGGACAACATGCCATTGGAAAACCTCTTTTTCGAGAATTTCCGGATCAACGGAGAGGAGCCGCTCAATCTCATACGGCTTACTCCAATGCTGCCCGATACGCGGCGTTTGCGGCCGCCCGGAGCTCCGCCGCGTTTTAGCGTTGCCGGCGACGGGCCCTATATCCACAACGTGGCGCTCAAAAACATCGAAATCTACGGTAAAAGCACCGAGGGGGCCCCTGCGCCCCGCGTCATTCTGACCGGTTTGACGGAGAAACACGACGTCACAAATGTGACTTTCGATAATGTGACCCGCTACGGCCAGCTTCTGGTGGCGGAATCCGAAAACGTTCACCTGAACCCGTTCGTCAGCCAGGTGAAGTTCAACGGCGTCGCCGCCAACCGGCCGCCGCTGAAATAGTCCGTTAGGCCCGCCGAAACGAAAATTTCATTCTCGTTATGCACTTGTCGGCCGGCCGTGACATCCCGGCTTCTGTCTCCTGACTTCCTCGACTTCCATATCCCGCGGGGATATAAAGGCGAAGCCTCGGCTCGTTAGCTCCAGGCAAGGGTTCTGCAGTTTGACAGGACTCGCCAACCGAACGGGCTTTTGACCTTGCCGGGATGTCTTTGTGCTTTGGAGCCGTTGTGACCGGGCCGAGGAACCGTTCATGAGGGTCGAGCATCGTGGCGCCCTCGGATAGGCTTGTCTTCAAGCGAAGAGCGTCGGGAGCGCGACACGCATGGTGCGCTATGGCTGGCTCCAAATGAGTGTGAGCGCGGTAAACGGGAAGATATTGTCCGGAACCATCGAGAATCCTGTAAGAGCCTAGGAACGTGACCGTAGGTTTGCCAAAGGTCGCCACCGTAAATTCTCAGAGAATTCTCCGAGAATCATCTTGTGCGGCCTCCCGTTCTGGGTTTAAGCTCACCGAGTAATGCTATTTTACGGGGTCCGGCGCCCCCACACGGTTCGCGTTGCAGCGCGACATGGTAGGGAGAAGAGTAACATGAGGCTTCTGAGTCTTTGTTCCGCAATTCTGGCAATGGCGAGCACGCTGTTCGCCCAGGGAAATACAGGTACCATCCTCGGCACCATCACCGACCCTTCCGGTGCTGTCATGCCTGGGGTAAAGGTGACCGTTACCAATATCGACACTGGCGTGGCGCTGCCCGCCACAACCAATAGCGTGGGCGACTACGCTGCCCGGTTTCTGATTCCTGGCCACTACAAAGTCGAGGCCAGTGCTCCCGCATTTAAGAAGGCTCTCCGCGCCGATATCAATCTCGATTTGGGGCGTGAATTGCGCGTAGACTTCACGCTGGAGCCCGGCGCGATTACGCAGGAGGTAACAGTTAGCGCAACCGCTGCGCTCCTCGAAACGGAGTCCGGGACGTTAAGCGCAACCTATGAAACGAGGCAATTGCAGGGGTTGCCAATAGCAGCCCGGACCGCGATGAGCCTCGCCGCTCTCGCGCCGGGGATGGCGGCAATTGGCGGAGGGCCCACGGTGAACGTGAACGGTGGCATATCGGGGAAAGACCCTTTCCTCGTTAACGGCGCCCCCTGCTCCCTCCAGGTGAACACCGGGACATGTGCCGCACCGAGCATGGATGTAGTCGGCGAGGTTAAGGTCGTCACCAACAGTTACTCGGCCGAATACGGCGATTCCAGCGGAAGCGTAACGATCATCACGACTAAATCCGGCACAAACGAGTATCACGGCAACCTTTTTGAATATTTCGCGAACAACGATCTGAATGCCGGAAATTACTTCACCCACGTACAGCCGATACAACACTTCAACCAGTTTGGCGGCACGATTGGGGGCCCGATCCGCAAGAACAAGGCCTTCGTCTTCTTTGGCTTCCAAGACACGCAGAGCCACGGGACTAGCGTGTTTACAGGCATCACGCTCCCGACTGACGCAATGAGGGCCGGAAATTTTTCTGCTGTCCTCGGAAAGCAGGCAGGTTTCGATGCACTCGGTAGTCCGGTTTTGACGAACGAGGTCTTCGACCCGTTTTCCGCTCAGACCGTGAATGGAACGGTGGTTCGAACGCCTTTTCCCAATAACACGATCCCCACTTCACTCCTCAGCCCAGCTGCCCTGAAACTCCAGGCGCTGTATCCGGAGCCGCTGACGAGCGCTATCGGCGCCAATTACAGCAGCGTCGCCGTTACCAGCGGCCCCGAGAAAAAGTACGATTTCCGGTTCGACTACACCTTTAACGACAACAATCGCATTTCGGCAAACTACGCGCACCGCTATTCGGGACCCAACATCGCGCCAGGTCCGTTGCCCCAACCGGCGAACGGTGGAGGAGCCGGAGACGCGGGCTTTACACGTCCCGATTACCTGGCGACGGTGGATTACGTCCACATCTTCTCTCCCACTATTGCGAACGATTTGCATGTGAACTTCTTCCAGGTCTACGCCAAGCGAGTTCCGGCCGGTTACGGCCAGGTGGGATTGGAGACCTTTGGTATTAATGGTATGCCGAACGGCAACCAGTTACTTGGAACTCCGAATATCAACTTCGGCGGCACATCGGGAACCAACGCACTCGGCAATGGCACCGGCACACTGTGGGATGAGCTGCAGGGGAGCGAATCTGCCTTGGACCAAGCCACGTTCAACCGCGGCAGGCAAACGATCAAGATTGGCGGCGAGTGGCGTCAGATCCATACCAACGAATTCCAGCCCACTGGGCCTTGGAACTTTGCTTTCAATAATGACTTCAGCAATCAGCCCGGTTTCGCATCAAGCGGGTACGATTATGCGAGCTTTCTGCTCGGGCTGACGAACGCTTTCACTTATCAGATCCAAAACAGTTTTTTTGATACGCGGGCACATGTATATGCCGCATATATCCAGGACGACATCCGTCTGGCGAAACATTTGACGGTAAACGTGGGACTTCGGTGGGACGCGCCTCTTAACTACCACGAGGCACAGAATAAAACCGCGATCTTCAATTTGAATACGGGACAATACGTACAGCTAGGCGTAAACGGAATGCGAAACACGGCGTGGAACAATACCTACGATGATATCTATCCGCGTTTCGGTCTTGCCTGGAATCCAACTATCTTTGGGAGTACCAAGACCGTGATTCGTGCAGGCTTTGGGATGTTCACAGTCGGTAATCTGCTTTCGGGCGGGACCTCCTTCCTGCCGACGACCCCCTTTTTCTCTGATGGCGACGCAGGCCGATATACTACAACCGATAACGTTACTTGGAAAACGACGCTCGACAACATCCCCTATACGCCTGCCAGCCCCCTCGGCAACAATTCGACGTCGGTCACGATCTTCCCGGCGCACAACCCAATGTCCTACTCCGAGCAGTGGAATTTAAGTGTCGGACATGAATTCAAAGGCATTCTGATCGAACTGGGCTACGCCGGACAACACGGCGTGCACCTGCCACAAGGCTCATACAACCTCAATGCTATTCCCCTGGCCTTGGCGCCGGAAGCACAGGGCCGATTCATCGCTCCTTTTGTTCCCTATCCGCAGTATCCGACTGCAGTAACCGTTAACGATTGGATCGGCTCAAACGAGCTGAACGAGCTGGAAGTCAGGGTCGAAAAGCGCTACCACAACGGTATATCCTTCCAGGGCGCATACACGTGGCAGAAGAACATCGAGGTAGGCGCCCTGGGTTATCGCGATCCGGTTGGAGACCGTCAGTTAGATCGAGGTCTCGGCGGTCTCGGTAATCCACAAAGAATGACAGCCGGGTGGGTGTGGGAGCTGCCGCTCGGTACCGGCCGCAGATGGATGTCGAAAGGTTTCCTGATCTATCCGCTGAGCGGATGGGAAATCAATGGGGTCGCGACGCTGAATACCGGGTCATGGTTGACAGTGTCGAGCGCCAATACCGAACTGATTGGAAATACGGTTTCTCACCCGAATCTTATTGGCAACCCCGTCCTGCCGGTTGGCCAGAGAAGTCTCGCTGAGTGGTTCAACACTGCTGCGTTTGCAGTGCCGACGGAATACACTGCCGGGAATGCCGGCTGGTCTTACATGCACGGTCCTGGCCTGGAGGACTTCGACTTGTCGGTGGCGAAACGTTTCTATGGGTTTGGCGGCGAGCGGCGTTACTTGTTGTTCCGGGCCGATGCCTTTAATGTGTCCAACACGCCAGCTTACGGCAGTCCCAACACCACGCTTGGTTCGTCCACTTTCGGCCGTATCACAAGTGCTAGCAATTCTCGAACCATGCAACTGGCACTGAAGTTCTATTACTGATCCCGGCGCTTCCTGAAGTCGGGCAGGCCTATATTCGAGCGCGGCGGTTTAGTGGGGTTGGAAACGGCTCATAGCAAGTCTTTCCCGCCGTCTGCCAATGGTCTGAAAGTGTTGGCGACTACAATCGACGATGTGAACGGCAAAACCAAAGACACCGTCGCTACCGGGCAAACGCTCATTACCGGCGTCGCGGGCAGCGGCCTGGAGCATATCTTTGAGGCCGCGAACCGGCCCGCAAAGTCAGACGGGTCTGGGCACATCCTGTTACAGCCACTTCACCTAGGGCGATCGAACTACCCATTAAGAACCCGGAATTCCAAAAAGAGAATTCTCCGAGAATTTCCTTGTGGCGCCGGATAAGCGACAGACACCATAGAGGTTTAAAGTACCTATGAATGCCACGGAAACCTCGCCAGGTTGTGAAGAGATCCGGCGTCTCACGCCGGACTACTCCTCTTTTTTCAGGTACTTGGACCTGCAGCGGCCCGGTCTGGAAGAGGTTCATGCCGCCGTCCAAGCAGACGCGCTGGATCGGGCAGCGGAAAAACTGTTGTCGTACTATCGAACCCGCACGGACATCGCTTACTACGAGGGTTGGCGGAATCGCCAGCCTAGGCCGGGCTACGACACGGCGAAAGCAGACGAGATTTGTGCCAATCGCCTGGTCGGTCAGGACCTGACCGAGAACATCGACTGGCGGGCCGACCCGCACGGCGACCCGGAGTGGCGTTACTGCCTGCACCGCCACGAGTACTTGACGGAACTGGGGCGCGCCTACTGGTACACCGGCGACGAAAAGTACACGCTCGCCTGGAAGCGTATTCTTGGCCACTGGATCCGCGAAAATCCCGCGCCCGATCTGGAGTGGCTGCTCCGCATGCCCAGCGAAGCCAGCCGTATGCAGTTCATGCGCGCCGGCAACTGGCGGCCGCTAACGCTCGGTATCCGCATCTACACTGCTTTCGTCCCCTGCTTCCACCACTTCCTCCACTCTCCGCATTTCACTCGCGATTTCCTGGTGACCGTGTTGACGTCAATGATGGAGCACGCCCGCCATCTGCGGCTGTATTACACGCGCCACAAGAGCTACTTCAACGTCTCGCCGAATTGGGGCCTCATGGAGTCCAACGGCCTGGCCCATATGGGCATTCTCTTCCCGGAGTTCAACGAGGCCGCTGACTGGACGGCCGAGGCGATGTCGCGCTTGGAAGAGCAGATCCGCATGCAGGTCTTGCCGGATGGCATGCAGGTGGAGCGCGCGACGGGCTATCACTTGGTTAGTACATTCTGCTTCCTGCAAATTCTGGACCTGGCAGACCGCAACAGCATCCGCGTGAGTGACGCCTATCGGCGCGTGGCCGAGCGAATGGCGCAGTTCGTTATGAGCGTCATGAAACCGCACGGCGTCTACCCCATGCTCAAGGACGGCGACGAGAGCGATGTCTTTGGCGATCGGGCCTCGCACGGCCTTTGGGAGGATATCAACAACCTCAACATGCTGGAGGACTCCAATGACCTGCGCTGGGTGTTGAAGACCGCCGCCCGAATCTTCCGCCGCCCCGAAATGCTGTATGTAGCGACTCACGGACGCGAAGGCGAGCCTCCACAACAGGGGTCTACCGGGATGCCGGATGCCGGTTTCTTCGTGATGCGCAGCGGTTGGGAACATCACGATCTCTACACCGTCTTCACCTGCGGCGAACTGGGTGTAATGGACCAGAAATGCGTGCACGGCAATGCCGACGCCCTGAGTATCGACGTTTCCGGCTACGGGGCGACGCTGCTCATCGATCCCGGCCGCTACCTGTACGAAGGTCCCTGGCGCGTCTGGTTCAAGAGCACCAAGGCTCACAATACAGTGGTGGTGGACGGGCAGGATTCGTCGGAACTGGCGGACGAATGGATGTTCCGCACAGTCGCCAAGAGCGTGTTGCACTGCTGGTCTACCACCGAACGATTCGACTATGTCGACGGCCGCCACGAAGGTTACCAGCGCCTGCAGGATCCGGTCACTCACCGGCGCAGAATCCTATTCGTGAAACCACATTTCTGGCTGGTGGTGGACGAACTGACAGCGGAGGGCAGGCACACCTACGACCAGTATTTTCATTTAGCGGAAGAGGCCGAACTGACTCGCCAAGACGACTCGGCAATCATCGGCAGCTATCCGAACGGCGCGGGCATCCTGGTGAAACCGCTGTTTCAGGACGGTCTGCGTACTGAAACCAGCTTTGGCAGCACCGACCCCATTCAGGGATGGGTGTCCTACGACTACGCCGCGAAGGTCCCGGCCTACACCGTCCGGTACACCAGAGAGACCGCTGAGGG
>Ga0302325_10033376_pt1 | contig 10546 bp, 8 predicted proteins | sample Palsa_T0_2_FD_201948 | JGI IMG/M metagenome (GOLD analysis project Ga0302325, IMG submission 201948) | Peat permafrost microbial communities from Stordalen Mire near Abisko, Sweden - Palsa_T0_2 | ecosystem: Environmental > Terrestrial > Soil > Palsa > Peat permafrost | place: Sweden: Abisko...
CGCGGCCAAGCCGATGATCGGCCCCGCCAGCAGCGCGAACACGAGCTGTTGACCCGGATGCAACAGGTAGTGCGGGAGCTGGTAGGTCGGCTTGGTGCCGAGCGTGATCCAGGCGACCGCGGTCGCGGTCACCGAGGTGGCGAGCGCGGGCAGCACGAACGGGAGCGCGACGGTGCCGAGCAGCACCTCCAATGCGAACAGCGCGCCGCCGAGCGGCACGTTGTAGATCGCCGCGAAGCCCGCACCGGCTCCCGACGCCACCAGCAGGCGCCGCTGCCAGACCGGCAGCTGCTCGAGCTCCGACAGCCACGACGCGACCGCCGACCCGGCCAGCTGCGGTGCCGACTCGCGGCCCATCGACGAGCCCAGCCCGACGGTCACGATCGCCAGCACGCCGCGCGCGATGCTCGACAGCAGCGGCAGCTTGCCCTCCGACAACCACAGCGACTCCGACACCTCCGTCGCCTCCGAGCCGCGCGGGCGGCCGAGCACCAGCCCGCCCGTGATCACGACCGCCGCGGCGGCGATCAGGGCGGCGAAGTGGCGCCAGCCGACCGCCGCCTGGACACCGTCCAGAAACGGGCCGCGCTGGTAGCCGTAGGCGACGTGCTCGACGAGGTGCAGCAGCTCCACCAAGCCGGACGCGAGCGCGCCGGTGACGACGCCAAGCACCACCACGATCGCCCAGAAGCGCGCGCTGTAGCCGGCCACGATTCCGCGGCCCGGAACATTGGGTTGATAGGAGGACCAGCGACGACCGTCCATCTACGGCTCCTGGATCGGCGGTGTGGTCTGCGGCACAAGCCTCCCAAATTTGGCGAGGCGATGAGGGTGGGCGGGGCGCTACCCTTGCCGCGTGTCGTCCCTCCGTTACCACCGGGTGGTGGTCAAGCTCAGCGGGCGCGCGTTCGCTGGTGACGCCGACTTCGGCCTCGACAATCAGGCCCTCGGGTATGTCGCCGATCAGCTGATCGCCGCCCGTGGCCTCGGGATCGAGGAGGCCGTGGTCGTCGGCGGGGGCAACTTCTTCCGCGGAAACGTCGCCGGCCAGTGGGAGATCGAGCGCGCCGAGGCCGACAACATCGGCATGCTCGGCACGGTCATGAACGGGATCCTGCTGCGCGGCGTGCTCAAGCATCGCGGCCTCGACGACGTGCGGCTGATGACCGCGCTGCCGATGACCTCGATGGCCGAGCCCTACATCCGCCTGAAGGCGCTGGAGCACCTCAAGCGCGCGCACATGGTGCTGCTCGCGGCCGGGATCGGCCAGCCATACGTGACCACCGACTACCCCGCGGTGCAGCGGGCGATTGAGCTGCGCGCCGAGGCGATCCTGCTGGCCAAGCACGGCACCGACGGCATCTACGACCGTGACCCGCGTGAGGGCCCCGGCGCGATCCGCTACGACAGCCTCGCCTATACCGACGTCCTCGCCCGCGATCTGCGCGTGATGGACCAAGCCGCGATCGTGCTCGCGCGTGACCACGGTCTGCCGCTGCACGTGTTCGACTTCGACGATCCCGGAGCGATCTCCGCGATCTGCCTGGGCGAGAACCGCGGCACCTACATCTCGCCGCAGACGACGCTCGTCACCTCGGTCGCGGTGTGAGCGCCGCGACGAGCGCGTCCAACGAGCCGACGATTACTCCGCCGGAGTCGACGATCAGCGCCTCGACCTGGAGGTTGAGCGCGACCCCGGGCTCGCCTGCCTGACGGGAGTCCGAGCGCAGGCCGAAGCAGGTCAGGCCCACGCCGCACGCGTAGCCGACCTCGACAACCGTGCCCGAGTCGGGCTCCTGACCCTCCAGATAGGCCGCCAGCAGCGTGCACGAGCGGATCGCGCCGGCGTTGCGCCGGCCGACCTCGAGCGCGAGCGCTCGTTGCGCGTCGATGCCCTGCGCCGCCGCGACGGCGAATTCGTCGGCTGTCGCCAGCGCCCACGGGTCGACGGGTTCGACCACCTGCGCGAGCGCCGGCAGGTAGACGCGGGCGCAGTAATCGCGGCCGGCCTCGGTGAAGCCGAGCGGGCTGGCGACGTAGCAGCGGGGACGGGCCGTCAACGGGGCGCGAGCGCCTCCAGCAACTCGGGCAGTTGCTCGGGTGGGCACAGCGGGGCGAGCACGACGGTGGTGATCCCGCGCGCCACGAACTCCTGCAGGCGCTCGCGGATCTGGTCCAGCGAGCCGGTCACGTAGATCTCGGAGATCAGCTCGTCGGGCGCAATCGCAAGCGCCCGTTTGCGATCGCCTGAGCGGTACGCGTCCACCATCGGGTCCAGCTGGGCGCCCCAGCCGAGCCAACGGAAAAACTCGGTGTAGACCGGGACCGAGCCGTAGTTGACGAACATCGTCCGAGCAAGCTCGTGGCCTGCGTCGCCGGGCAGCACGAAGAAGCGGCAGACGAGCTCGCCCTGATCGCGCCCGGCCGCTTCGGCGCCGGCGCGGTGAGCCGCCACGACCTGCTCCGTTCCCGACAGCGGCAGGAAGTTCGTGAACGCCCCGTCGGCCAGCTCGCCGGCCAGCCCGAGCATCCGGGCGCGCAGCGCCGCCAGCACGATCGGGACGGTCTCGGTCACCGGCCGCTCCAGCCGCAGGCCGCCGAGCCCCTTCTCCGGCGGCGCGGTCAGTACCGGCCGCAGCCGCTCCACGGCCTCACGGACCTTTGACAACGGCTTGGCGAACGTCCCCGCGTTGAACCGTTCGACGGCGACGTCCGACGACGAGCCGAGTCCGAGCACGAACCGGCCCTCGCTCGCCTCCTGCAGCGCCGCCGCGGTCTGCGCCAGCACGGCCGGACCGCGGGTGAACGGGTTGACGATCCCGGTCGCCAGCCGCATCCGCTCGGTCACCGGCGCCGCCAGCGCCAGGGTCGTGAATCCATCGGTGCCGTTCGGCGTCTCCGATGACCACAGGTCGTCGTACCCGAGCGCCTCGACGCGGCGGTACAGGTCGGCGTGCTGGGCGAGCGGCACGCCCACGAACGGAACGGTGATCCCCCAGCGGGTCGGCGTCACGCGCGCGAACCTATCAGCCGGGCGATCCGGCCCGGGCTCTCGAGGCCCGCCCGAAAGGCCCGCTCGGCATCGAGCTCGACCGCGTCGTCGGCGCCGCCGATCACGACGTGGGCGATTCCCCGGGCCGCCAGCCCATCGGCCAGCGACCGCTGGCTGCATTGCCCGGCACAGATCACGACGGTGTCGGCCGGCACCGCGATCGCCGTCCGGTCCGCCGCGCGGACATGCAGCGTCCCGGGTTCGATCCGCTCGTACTCGACGCAGGTCAGCGCCCGCACGCCGGCCCGCTTGAGCTCGGCGAGCACGGCCCAGCGCGTCGACGGCCCGATGCGCTCACCGATCCGGTCACCGCGCCGCAGCAGCGTGATCTCGCGACCGCGGGGACGTGTTGGCGATCGAGTCACGGGGGGTGTGACGAGATCGCCATTGCACGTCGGAGGCACGAGACCGTAGCGCTCGTAGAAGGCCGCGCGAGGATCACCATCGTCGCGCGGCGTCGACAAGAGGTGCGCCACGTCGACCCCGATCCCGCCGGCGCCGATGATCGCGACCGTGCCGACCGGTAGCTCGGCATCACCCGTCAACAGCTGCGCGTAGCTGATCACGTGCGGTAGCTCCGCGCCCGGGATCGAGGTCGGACGCGGGCTCACGCCGGTCGCCACGACGACCGCGTCGAAGCCCGACAGGGCGCCGGCGTCGCTGAGGCGCGTCTCCAATCGGACGTCCACACCCAGCGCACTCAACTCCGCCTCGAAGAACGCGATCGTGCGCGCGTAGTCCTGCTTGCCGGGGATCCGGCACGCCATCTGGAACTGGCCGCCGAGGCGCGCCCCCGCCTCGAACAGGGTCACCTCGCCGCCGCTCGCCGCCAGCGACCGGGCTGCCTCCATCCCGGCCGGGCCACTCCCGACGACGGCGACCGAGGCCCCGCGCAGGTCGGCCGTGACCTGCTCGAGCTCGTGTCCCGCCCGCGGATTGACGATGCACGACACGCGCTGATCGAAGATCGAGCGGTCGATGCACGCCTGGTCGCAGCCGATGCAGACGTTGACGGCGCGGCCCTCGCGCGCGCGGGTGATCAGACCCGAGTCGGCGAGGAACGGCCGCGCCAGCGAGATCAGGTCGGCGTCGCCGGCCGCCAGCGCCGCCTCGGCCTGATCGAGCGTGTTGATCCGGTTGGAGGCGATCACGGGCACGTCGACGACATCCCGCACCGCGCGCACCCATGGCAGCCAGGCGCCGTGCGGGACCAGCAGCTGCACGGTCGGCACGCGCGCCTCGTGCCAGCCGATCCCGACGTTGAGCGCGTCGGCATGGCCGTCGCCGGCCAGCGCTTGCGCGAGCGACAGCACCTCCTCGTGCGGGGCGCCGCCGTCGACCAGGTCGGCGCCCGAGAGCCGGTAGACGGCGACGCGCTCCGGGCCGAGCGCGGCCCGGACCGCGGCCGCCACCGAGAGCGGGAACCGCAACCGCCGCTCCGCGTCGCCGCCCCACTGATCGTCACGGCGGTTCGTCGCCGGCGCCATGAACTGGTTGAGCAGATAGCCCTCGGAGCCCATCAGCTCGACCCCGTCGTAGCCGAGCTCGGCGGCCCGGCGCGCGCCGGCGGCGAACTCGTCGATCACGTCCGTCACCTCCGAATCCGCGAGCGCCCGTGGCTCGGCGCGACTGAACGCCGAATAGACGGCCGACGGAGCCACCGGCCGCAGCCCGAACGCCCGCTCGAACGCGTAGCGGCCGGCATGGAACAGCTGCAGCAGGATCCGGCCGCCGGCTTCGTGCACGGCGTCGGCGACGCGCGCCAGCGAGGACGCGCCGGCGTCCTCGTTGACGAACGCGTAGCTGCGGCCACCGGCACCGACCCGGCTGATCGCGCAGCCCCCGGTGACGATCAGCCCCGCGCCGGCAGCGGCCCGCTCGGCGTAGAACGCCGCCAGCGCCCGACCGTCGTCGTCACGGGCCTCCAGGCCGACGTGCATCGACCCCATCACGACCCGATGCGGGAGCTTCAGGGGCCCGAGCGCGACGTCCGAGAAGACGTGCTGGAGCTCAGCGTGGCTCACGTGAGGAGGTCACGAGCGATCACCGTCTTCTGGATCTCGTTCGTGCCCTCCTCGAAGCGCTGCGCCCGGGCGTCACGGTAGACGCGCTCGATCGGACTTGACGACCAGTAGCCAATCCCGCCGTGGACCTGCAGCGCCTTATCGGTCACGCGGCCAAGCATGTCGACCGCGAACAGCTTGCTCATCGCCGAGGCGGCGTTGGCGTCGCCTCCGGCCTCCCAGGTGTGCGCCGACTCCATCACCAGCGCGCGGGCGGCGCGGATGTCCGTCGCCATCTCGGCCAGCGTGAACGCGATCGCCTGGCGCTGAGCGATCTTCTTGCCGAACGTCTCTCGCTGCTTGGCGTAGCCGAGCGCCAGGTCCAGCGCGCGTTGGGCGAGCCCGACGCACGTCATCGCGACGGCGATCCGGCTCGGGGCCAAAAAGCCGCTGAGCGCCACGCCGAGGCCGTCGCCCTCGTCGCCGAGCCGGTTGGCGACCGGGACCGGCGCGCGGTCGAACACGAAGTGGCCGTGGTCGGTGCCGCGCACGCCCATCGTCTCCGGCATCACGTTGGCGGTGATCCCCTCGCCGTGCGGCGGGACCATCAGCGCGACCGTGCCCGCGGCGCCCCGGGTGCCCTCCGCACGGGCGAACAGCAGCAGGTAGTCCGAGATCGTTCCGAACGTGATCAGGTGCTTTTCGCCCGACAGGTAGTACGCGTCGCCCTCACGCGTGACCGAGCAGCGCAGGTCGGCGCCGGTGCCGGCGGTCGGCTCGGTCAGCGTGAACGCGACCCTGATCTCGCCGGAGACGATCGGCAGCACGAACCGCTCACGCTGCTCGGCGCTCGCGTGCGAGTCGACCGGGCGCCAGATCCCGTTGCAGACGTGGACGATCATCCGCAGCGAGGCGTGCGACATCGCGAACAGCTCCAGCAGCGGGAGGTACTGGGTGAACGGCAGGCCGCGGCCGCCGTAGGCGACGGGCGCTGCGAGCCGGAGATATCCGCGATCGCGCAGCTCGGGCCACAGCTCGTCGGGAACGGCGCGCTCGGACTCGATCCGCTGCGCCCACCGCTCGCCCTCGTGCTCCACGTAGGCGCGGATCTCGTCGGTCAGCTGCGCCAGCTCGGCGTCCGCGAGCGGCATCGGTTCGGTGGCGGTGAAGGTGGTCATGTGGCGATCGCCTTTCTGTGCAGATCGGTGAACCTACGTGCCTGCTCGCGCAGCACGAACTTCTGGATCTTGCCGGATGGCGTCCGCGGCAGCTCCGCGACGATCTCCAGCCGCTCGGGCCAGTACGGCTTGGCGACTTGTCGCTGCACCAAGTACGCCCGCATCGCCTCGAAGTCAGGCGGCGTGTCACGGTCTGCCGGGACCACGAACGCGCAGGCGCGCTCACCCAGACGCCCGTCGGGCATCGCCACGATCGCGACCTCGGCGATCGCCGGATGCTCGTAGAGCAGCTGCTCGATCTCGGCGACGGGCACCTTCTCACCGCCACGGTTGATCACGTCCTTGACGCGGCCGGTGATCCGCAGGTAGCCATCCGCATCGATCGTCGCCAGATCGCCGGGGCGATACCAGCCGTCCTCGGTGATCGCCGCCGCCGTGTCCGCCGGCCGGTTCAGATACCCGGCGAACAGCGTGTCGGTGCCAATCTCGAAGTTCCCCTCGGTGCCCGGCGCCAGCTCGCGGCCGTCGTCGTCGACAACCCGCAGCGAGACGTTGGCCAGCGCCACGCCATCGCTCGTCCACGCGCGGATGTCCTCCAGTCCGGGGACGAAGCCCGCGCCCATGCAGCTTTCGGTCGTGCCGAAGCCGCCTCCGACCTCAGCGCCCAGCACGTCACGGGCACGCCGGGCCCGCTCCCGGGGGATCGCGGCCCCGGTGGCGACGAACATCCGCAGCGGATTATCCGCCCCGCCCACCCCGGCCGGCCGGCGCCCGCGGTCGCCGGCAACGCGGGTCAGATCCGCCAGGAACGGCGTCGCCGCCTGCGTGAAGGTGACGCCGTGGCGGCAGATCGCCTCGAACGCCAGCCCCGCATCCCAGCTCTCCTGGATCACCTGGGTGGCGCCCAGCCGCCAGGCGATCCACATCCCGTACAACCAGCCCGTCTGGTGTGCGAGCGGTGACGGGATGTAGATCACGTCGTCTGAGCGCAGACCGAAGTGGGCGACGTGCGCGTCGGCGGCGCGGTCGAGCACCTCGTGGCGGTGCAGCACGCCCTTGGGCTCGCCGGTCGACCCCGAGGTGAACAGCAGCTGGGCGATCGCCGAGGGCCGCGGTCGACGCCGGGCGACGACGGACGGCTCGGCCTCGGCGCACGTGAGCTCAGGCGCGCCTCGGTCGTCGACCACGATCAGATGGCGCAGCGCCGGCAGCTGGTCACGCAGGCCAGCTGCCATCGCGGCGTGGTCGTGCCCACGGAACCGATCGGGGACGACCAGCACCGGCGCCTCGCTCTCGGCCAGCATGAACCGGAGCTCTCGCTCGCGAAAGATCGGCATCAACGGCTCGCAGACGGCGCCGATCCGCAGCGCGCCGAGCGACAGCGTCAGGAACTGCAGGCGGTTGGGCAGCTGGTAGGCGACCGCGTCGCCGGGCGCCACGCCGAGCGACAGCAGCGCCGCTGCGGCCCGCCCGGACTGCGCCCACAGCAGGGACCAGGTCAGCCGGTGCTCGCTGCCGTCGGCGCTGATCGCGACCGCCGCGAGGCCGTCCGGGGCACGGGCCGCGTGGCGGGCGACGTCGTCTTCGATCAAGGGGCCAGAACCGCTGCGGGCACCCGCGGCGTGATGCCCGCGGGGATCCCCATCGCGTTCATGTGGTCGATGAACTCCGGGTAGGAGATCCGGTAGGCGTGCGGATAGGACAGCTCGGTGACGCCGGTCGCGGTCGAGCCCGCGACCGCCAGCGCCATCAGGATCCGGTGGTCGTTGAACGACGACAGCTCGGCGCCATGCAGCTGCGCGACCCCGCGGAACTCCATGTCGTTGCCGTCGAACTCGACATCGGCGCCCATCTTGCGCAGCTGCAGCATCGACGCGACCCGATCTGACTCCTTCAGCTGGATGTGCGAGACATGCGAGAGCACGGTCCGGCCGCGGGCGCGGCTGGCGAGCGTCGACAGGATCGGGACCATGTCCGGGATGTCCCGGCAGTCCAGCCGGCCGGCGACCGGCGGCGTGCCGTCGTGGTCGATCGAGATCGTCAGCCCATCGTCGGAGAACGTCATCGGCACGCCGACGCCGACGAGCTCGTCGAGCACCGAGCGCTCGGGGTGACCGTCGATCGGGACCGGGCTGCGGAACGTCACCTTGCACGGGTGCAGCGCGCACGCGCCCAGACCGAACGCCGCCGAGCCGATGTCGGGCGGGAGCACGATCTCGCCGGCAACCGGGACCTGACCGGGCTCGATCCGAAACTTCCGCCAGTCCTCACGGACGTCGACCTGCAAGCCGAACTGGCGCATCATCTCGAGCGTCAGCTCCAGGTAGGGGCGCTCGTTGAGCTCGCCGGTGACCTCGATCGTCGTCGGCTCGGAGGCGAACGGCGCCAGCAGCAACAGGCCGGAGATCCACTGCGACAGCGTCCCGTCGATCCGGATCGAACCGCCGCGCGGACGGCCCGGGTAGACCGTGACCGGCACGCTCTGGCCCTCGTATTCGAGCTTGATCCCGAGGCGCTGCAGCGCGCGCAGCAGCGGCCCGATCGGCCGGCGGCGAAAGTATCGCTGCCCGACGATCTGCACCGGCCGGTCCGACAGTGCCGCCAGCCCGACCAGGAAGTACAGGGTCGTGCCCGAGCTGCCGACGTCGATCACGTCTGACCTCGGCGAGAAGCCATGGTCGCCGTTGACGATCCACGTGTCCCGCTCGGAGCGGATGTCGGCCCCGAGCGCGCGCAGCGCCGACACCGAGAAGTTGACGTGACGCGCGGTCGTGCGCGCCGAGATCGTCGTGCGCCCCGGCGCCAGCGACGCCAGCATCAGCGCGCGATGGGCGTGATACTTCGACGGCGGGATCATGATCTCGCCATGCAGCGGGGTGGCCGGTTGGGCTACGAGCAGACGCATGTGTGAAAGAGGGCTCCTGACCGGGGAGCGGTCGGCTCACCGCACGTGAGCCGCACCGAGGGGACGGCGCCAGGATAACGGCGCACAGGCCGCGTCTCTGCCCCCCAAACGGTGGGAATCTCTTGATGCGGCGGGGCTCAGCCGGCTTCGGACGGCGCGGCCGGGTCGCCCGGGCGCTCGTCCTCGAACAGCGTCACCAGCCGAGCGCGCACCTCCCACAGCTTCGGCAATTGACGCTGGGCGATGAGCTTGGTCAGTTGCTGCACGGCGACGCCCTGGATCCCGACCGACTCCTCGCCGATCGCCCGCGCGACGACGCTGTAGTGCCGAAAGCGCCAGAGCCGAACCCGCTCGTCGAAGTCGGTCAACAGCTCCGCCAGCTCGTGCAGCTGCGCGTGGTGCTGACGGTCGCGATACAGCTCGGTCAGCGGCACGCCGGTGCGCGCCAGCGCCTCGTCGAACGCCGCCCCGATCGGCGGTGTCGCGCGGGCCAGCGCTCGAAACCCCGGCGAGTCAAAGCCCGAGCCGTGCCCGAGCGCCGAGCGGACGAAGTTGTAGTCCCACGGGTCCATCAGGTCGAGCATGTCGAGCTGGTCGGTGATGAACCGCAGCGACTGCACCACCCGGCGCAGCATCCGGCACGCCTCCGGGAGCCCATCTGCGCCGATCAGCTCGGTCGCTCGTTCGAGCTCGTTGACGGCGAACTTCAGCCACAGTTCCGAGGACTGGTGCACGGTCGTGAACAGCAGCTCGTCGCGGTGGACCCGAACGTCTGAGGGCTTCTGCAGCGCCAGCAGCTCGTCGGTGCGAAGGTAGCGCTCGTAGTCCGATGCCCCGGGACCCGGGAGGACGGGGTCGGCGGTGGGCGTGAGGTCGCCGTGGCCCATGCCGAGCACGATACCGCCGGGTCAGACCGGGCCGTCGTCCAGCATCCCGGTGCGGCGGAAGTACACCAACAGGATCAGGCAGGACGCGACCAGGCTGCCGATCCCGAAGCCGAGAAAATCCCAGATCGAGTCGATGTGACTGGTCATCCAGTTGAAGTTCATCCCGAAGAAGCCGGTGAGGAATGCCAGCGGCAGGAAGATCGTGGCGATGACCGTCAGCGTCTTCATCGCATCGTTCTGTCGGACCCCGAGCTCGGTCTGCTTGAGCGAGATCACCGCCATGTTGGCGTGCAGGACCGAGGCCAACGCGTCGCGCTGGCCGAGCATCTCCTCGTTGACGAGCTTGAGATGGTCGTTGATGTCACGGAAGAACGGGATCAGGCCAGGCTCGATCTGCGGGTAGATCCCGCGCTGCAAGCTCTCCAGCGGGGCGAGCAGTGGATGGATCGCGCGGTAGAAGTCGGTCGCTTGGCCACGGAGCCGGTAGATCCGCTCGGTCGCCGCCGCCGAGCCGCCGAACA
>Ga0302325_10033378_pt1 | contig 10546 bp, 10 predicted proteins | sample Palsa_T0_2_FD_201948 | JGI IMG/M metagenome (GOLD analysis project Ga0302325, IMG submission 201948) | Peat permafrost microbial communities from Stordalen Mire near Abisko, Sweden - Palsa_T0_2 | ecosystem: Environmental > Terrestrial > Soil > Palsa > Peat permafrost | place: Sweden: Abisko...
CGTGGCTCTGGCAACACGGTTGTCTCAAAGCGATGCCCGAATCAGCGTCATGCGACTAACCGCAAATCGGGGACCGGCCGCCGCTCGAAATCGCGCCTTCGCCATTGCGCGCGGTCGCTGGATCGCCGTGCTCGACAGCGACGACATCATGCTGCCGCAACGGCTACAAAACCTATGGCATCGTGCGAGCACCGACAAGGCAGCGATCGTTGCGGACAATCTGCTGGTGTTCTCCGACAACATTCAAGCGGCCCAACCTTTCCTGACGGACGCTCTGAGCGTCGCACCCCGATGGATTTCGCTTGCGGACTTCATCAATTCGAACCGGCTTTATTCGCGTACTCCGGACCTCGGCTTTCTGAAGCCGTTCCTCAACGCCGAGATGTTGCGCAACTCGGGCATTTCATACGACGAGCAGCTTCACATTGGAGAAGACTACGACTTCATGGCGCGCTTGCTCGCGCACGGCTTGAAGCTTCGGTTGGAGCCGTCGGCGCTTTATCTCTACAGAAAACACGCTCGATCCGCTTCGCATCGAATTCGCGGCGGGGACATCGTGGCGCTCATCGAGGCTGACGAGCGCCTGCTTCGCGATTTTCCGATGTTGAAAGACGGCGAACTCCTGGCCCTTCGCCGGCGCCGGCAGTCGCTTGCTTCGATGCTGTTGTATGACCGAATAGTCGTGTTGATCAAAACAGGACAATACGCCCACGCGGCGGCGTTGGGCTTGGGCGCGCCCCATGTCTGGCCGCTCTTGACGCGACCCTTCAGAGCGCGCTGGAATCGTCTGCTTTCGGGAGATAGGCGCGCCAAAGCGGACTCGAATAGCCTCTCTCCGGATCGGCAATAGCTCGAGCCTGCCCGTTTGCCGAGCCCAAAAGCGCGAACAACAGCACTGTCGAAAAATAGAACTCGTTGAAACCGATGCTCTCGACCGGCATGCGGATCAGCAGATACGCCGCCATGCTCAACCAGAAGCAAGCCGCCAGTGTCGGACGCCGAATATATTCCACAGCCACCGATGCGAGGCCCGCGATCAGTGTGACTCCGAATATAATCATCCCGATCGAGCCGAGGCTCACGAGAATGTCGTAGATCGTGCTGTGAAAATTGAACCCGTCCCGGTTTGTGATGCCGGCAAACTGCCATAGCCCTTCCGCATCCAAATTGCCCTGCTGCCAGAATGCGCCGAAACCCTTGCCGAACAGGGCTTTCTCGGCGATCAAGTCCTGGGCCCTGCTCCACAAATAAGTGCGCCCGGTAAGTGTCACGTCCTTGCCGAAGGCCGTGGCGAGCCATTCCAGGACATCGCCGGTGAACGCAACGAACAGCACCGCGATCGACGTTGCGCAGATGCCGATAACGCCGACGATCGAGGCGCGCGCGGCAGGACCGGCTATACTTAAGAGCAGCAACAAACCGAGGGTTGCGAGAGCGATCACCGATCCGGCCAATGCGCCGGCCGATTGGGCCACGACGACGGCATAAATCTCCACGGCGGCAGCGGCAGCTGTAATTGCGCATTGCAACCAGCTATGTCCTCTCAGGCCCATCATAAACAGGGACGCGGAGATGACAAGTCCGGTGGCGGCCGTGTCCGCTTGCTCGTTCTTGCTGTCGTTGAGGCCCGTGACAGCCGTGGTGCCGGTGTTCCCGACGTCAACCACGTTACCGACCGCCAACGATACCGCAACGTAAACGGCGAATGCGGCGAATATTCCGAGAAGCACGGAGCGTTGATTGCGGGAAGATACGAGCAACATGGCCGCGAAGACCGTCAGCGCAAATTCCGCAGAATGCTTAAACGTTTCGAGCGGCGCATCCGACCAGACCGTCGAAAGCAGCGCAAATGCCGGAAACGCAAACAAGAATCCTCGACCGCGCAAAACATCCGGCAAACTACGCCAGCATGCGCTCGCGTAGACAGCGGTCAGGGCCGAGAACAGAATTGCACCATAGGTGCCCAGCTGCACGATGAAAAGCATTGCCGTGAATAACGCAAATGCATATGCCCCGCTCCAATCGATTGTCGGCAGGCGATCGATCGTCTCGCGATCGTCGACCAAAAGTCCGGCCGATAGTCTTATCCGACCGGTCGATATCATGCTCCACACCGTTTTCGACCGTCGGACGGAGGCATTCGGCGCTTATGAACGATCATTTGCAAATTTGTAGGCGCGAATGAAGTCGATGGTCAGCCTTGCGGGAAAATCGGTTGAGCCATCGGGCGACCCGGGCCAGTCGCCGCCGACCGCCAAGTTTGCGATCATATACATCGGCTTGTTCAAATCCGCCGGAGTGTTCTGTTCGCCGGTTTCCTGGCCATCGATATACCAGACGATCCGCCTTCGGTCCCAACTTACGGCATAAGTGTGAAAAGCATTGGCGGAGACATGCGCTTCGATACCGATCGCCGGCTGCAGCGTACTGTGCACCGTCGAATAGACATGCGATGGGTCGCCGACGGATTCCAGGATGTCGATTTCCGGCGGCCAGCTTTGATCGGCCGGCAGCAACCAGAAAGCCGGCCAAAGTCCCTTGCCTCCGGGAAGCTCTGCACGCATTTCAAAATATCCGTAGGTCTGCGAAAACGACGGCTGGCTGCTGATCATTCCTGAAATGTAGGGGTGATTGCCGAGTCGCAAGAGTGCCGATTGCGGGGTCGGCGAGGCCATGATGTCCAGATAGCCGTTGCGTACGCGAAATGGGCTCAGGCCGATTTTTCCGTTCGCATCGGACAGATCGGAGTCGACATACAGCTCAAGCTCGTCGTTCGTCGGCAGACTTCGTCTGTCCAATCCGAGTTGGGAACCGTCGCCGAATGTTGTGCGCCAGACTCCTCCCGTCGCGCCAAGTTGCCGGAAAGTGTCGAAATCGTCGGAAAACACCGGAACGAGCGGTCGCCCATCGGGTGCTACCTGCAAGGCCGCGATTGGGCCAGTCGAACAGCCAAGGGCCGGCGCTCGCTCCGGTCGGGATGGCGCAGCAGCAATTGCCGAACCGGCATTCGACGCAAATTCCTGCGCCTGCAATGGTGCAGACGAACAGATTGAGATCGCCGCAAGCGATAGAAGACAACGGTTCACGATTGAAACCCTTTCGCGCCAGCGAGCGCGTCGGTGATCGGGGTACCAACGTTAGCGACTTCTGTTGGTTCCTGCGACCGCGGCAACAACGCATTTCGGAATATCTCGGGACGATATGATTTGTGTTCTACAATGACCACAATGACAAACGCGTTGTGTGCACATTACAAAATCGCGAACGATGCACCGTTGTGTGCGCTATTGATCACCAAGATTGCCGAGCGTGTATAAAATCGATCACCGCAACTGCCACGACATTAACGACAAATTCTAAACCGCAGCGCGAGTGGGGAACGAAGCGAGTTCGGTGACGTTAACCAATTCGAAGGATGCGCTGTGCAGGCGCCAACGTTTCCATGATTTCAATTACTCTCCCAGGCCAACGAACGCGACGCAGTCTACCCACCGTTCGCAAACGGAATTTCGACAAGTCGATTATCCGGAGCCTCGATGTGACGATCGCGGTCGTGGCGCTGATATTCATTTCGCCGCTTCTTTTGGTCGTCATTGTCATTCTTGCAGTCGAAGGCGGCCCCATCATGTTCGCTCACCGGCGCGTCGGACTCGGCGGCAAGAGGTTTTACTGCCTCAAATTTCGATCCATGGTCGTCGATGCGGAGGAGCGGCTGTCTCGCGTGCTGCGCGACGATTCGGAAGCGCGGCAGGAATGGCAGCGGAACCGCAAGCTGCGCAAAGATCCGCGAATAACGCGGTTCGGCCAGTTCCTTCGCCGCTCAAGTGTCGACGAGCTGCCTCAATTGCTAAATGTTCTGCGCGGCGAGATGAGCATCGTCGGGCCGCGCCCGATCGTCGATGCCGAATTGCCACGTTACGGCCGACGTATATCCAGTTACTATGCCGTGAAGCCAGGCATAACGGGTATCTGGCAGGTCAGCGGCCGCAACGACGTTAAATATCGAACGCGCGTCGCTATGGATTGCGTGTTCGCGAAGTCCATACGGCCCTCGTTGTATCTGTATCTGGTCGTCGTGACGGTCCCGGCAATACTCGCTCGACGCGGCTCCTACTGATTGAACCAGAGCTGATCGCCTCACGCGTGGGTTGAAGAGTTCCACATTCGCTCTCCTCTGCGACAATATCCGCGCAGCACTCAATACATTCTGATCTCCCCGATGCCGCTTAGCCTCGCGACAACACCGCAGTGTAGCGCTGCGCGAATGAGCAAACGATTCCTTTGATGGACGCTCGCGAGGTGAACAGCCGCACCCATAGCACAAATTGCGACCTTTGCCGCCGCCGCAATGAAAGGAAGGAATGTGCGATTTTTGCGCTTCAGTCTCGAACCATGCGATTGTCCGGCACGAAAGTTTCGGCGCAAAAGCCACAATAAGTTTGCCCGCTTTCGATCGACACGCTCGAACACAACAGCGTCGGGCGCGAAGCCGATACGACCGCCCGCATCGCCGAAGCGGTAGAAGAAATCTTCATCTTCGCCTCCGGTCCTGCCCAGTTCATCGCGGAACCGCAATCCGTGCATTTCCGCCAGATCTCGGCGAAACAGCACATTGCCGGTATAGGCTGTTTGGATCTTTCCGCCAGTCCAGATCGGCCACGTAGAATGAAAGTCTCCCTGGCCTAGCCATGGCGGAACACCGTCGGGATAAATGGCGGTGACGGGCCCGAGAACCGCATCCCAATGTCCACGCGTGGCTTCTTCGAGCAGCGCTGAGAGCCAGTTCGGCGCGGGAATTTCGTCGTCATCGAGAAAGGCGACCCACTGACCTCCTGCCGCATCGAGACATGCATTGCGCGCAACCGATATATTGTTTGCCGGGGCGTGCACATAGTGCAGATCGATACCGTATTCGGCGGCCGCGTACAGAACCCACGCGCGGCCTTCGCCATGCACGCTATTGTCTGCCACAACGACGCGCAGGCGTCCGGGCTCTATTTGGGTCTGGCGCGAAACGGCCGCTAACGTCTCGACGATTTCCGGACGGCGATAGCTGCAGATGCAAAGATCGATGTCCGGCTTGCGGTTCAGGATATTTGGCTTGCCGTCCGAACTCTGTACACCAGCTTCCGGTTCGATTGCCATTCACCCCTTTTGGCCTTTATCGGCCTTACGTGCAACTATCGGCGTACAAGAGTGTTCCCTCTAAGAGCGATTCATTTCGAATAGAGAGAATTCGCGGGCGGGCAAAAGGATGAACACCCAAATACGTACGTTGTTGGCCGCGCACGGAGGTCTGTCTTCCAGCGCGACAAGCATTTCGAACGACGCCGATCTCTATCGCGCCGGTTTGAAGTCGCACGCCTGCGTTGAACTCATGTTGGCCCTGGAGGAAGCGTTCAACGTAGAATTTTCGGACGAGATGCTTACACGCGCAACGTTTCGCAGCGTGGCGGCAATCGAACGAGCCGTTTCGATGCTCCGCCACGAAACATTGCCGGTATGAGCGCACTTCGGGTTGTTGCGGAAACCGGAGCATTGGAGCGTGCGCAGCGTCCCATAGCCATAGCTGCGGAAAACGCCGACGACGTCGATCGTCGCAATCGATTTCCCCTTGAGGCGGTAGATGCACTCAAAGCCCAAGGACTGCTGGGCGTGGCAGTGCCCCGCGAATTTGGCGGGGACGGTGCGACACTTTCCGACCTGTCGGCGATTGCGAAGGCGCTGGGCGGCGCCTGCGCCTCGACGGCCATGATATTTGCGATGCATCAAATCTGCATGGCAAACCTGTTGGACTGCGCGCTCGAGAGCCCCTGGCATCGCGATTTGATCAAGCAAGTCATCGGCTGTCCTCTGTTGTTCGCTTCAGCCACGACGGAAGCGGGCGTTGGCGGCGACCTGCGTCAAAGCATTTGCGCGCTGGACTATAGCGGTGATAGGATTTCCCTAATCAAGGACGCGCCCGTCATCTCCTACGGTGAATATGCCGACGCAATATTCGCCACCGCCCGGCGTAACGCCGACACGGCGTTCTCGGACCAGGTACTGGTTGTGCTTATGCGCTCGCAGTGCCAGGTCGAACGCACTTCGACATGGGACGCACTCGGGATGCGGGGTACCTGCAGCCATGGCTATCGACTGAAAGCCGAAGGCAGAGCCGAACAGGTGATACCAAAGCCCTTCGCCGACATCGCCGCCGATTCCATGGTGGCAATTTCCCATCTCTTGTGGAGCAGCGTCTGGTGCGGTATCGCCACCGCCGCGCTTAGTCGGGCGCAGAATTTCGTGGCGGCGCAGGTTCGCAACCATTCGGGGCACCCCCCTGCCGGCGCCGTGCGCCTGGCAGGAGCGTTCTCGCGTCTGCACTCCGTGGAAGCATCGATCACGAACGTGCGGGAGGAGTGGGAAGCGGCTCGCAGCCAGCCGACATTCGGCGTAGCGCTTTCCGTTAACGCTCTGAAAGTCTCCGTTTCGACCGATTCGCTTGCCGTTGTCGACGATGCGATGATGATCTGTGGGATTCAGGGTTACAAAAACAACGGACCCTACAGCTTGGGACGTCATTTGCGCGACATCCATTCGGCCAGACTTATGATCGCGAACGACCGCATCCTCGCCACTACTGGCCAGATGCTGCTGATGCAGCGCCGCCACAGATCGCGAGCCGATTGAGATGGATGTCTCCACACCATTGCTCGAACGATTGGTGGAACGACGCATTCTCGTCCCGATGGGGGTGGACGGGCTATATGGCCGCAGCGGCATTTTCGAGTCGGTCGTGACGGGTCTCGAATCGGCGATTGCGCGGGCCGGCTCGGCCGACGAAGCCGAAGTCCTGCGATTCCCTCCGGCGATGCCGCGAACGGAATTTGAACGCAGCGAATACATGAAAAGCTTTCCGCAGTTGGCCGGCACCGTCCACGCATTTTGCGGCGGCGACCGTGAGCACATGGCGCTACTGACAAAGCTTGCAACCGGCGAAGACTGGTCGCGCGATCACAAGCCGACGGAGCTCGTGCTGGTTCCCGCTGCCTGTTACCCGCTCTATCCGATGTTGGCCATGGAGGGGGTCATACCGGGAGGGGGCCGTCTATTCGATGTCCAATCTTACTGCTTCCGTCACGAGCCGAGTGCCGATCCGGCGCGGATGCAGTTTTTTCGGATGCGAGAGTTTGTGCGCGTCGGAACGGCCGGACAGGCGCTGACATTTCGGGATTTATGGCTCTTGCGCGCCAAGACTTTGATTTCGAACCTGGAGCTGCCGTTTGAAATTGCGCCGGCAAACGATCCGTTTTTCGGTCGCGCCGGAAAGCTGATGAAAGACAACCAACTGGAGCAAGGACTGAAACTCGAACTTGTTATTCCGGTGGCAAGCGCGCAACCGACTGCATGCCTCAGTTTCAATTATCATCAGGATCATTTCTCGAATATCTGGCAACTGACGCTGGCCCCCGGAAAGTCGGCGCATTCGGCCTGTGTAGGCTTCGGACTGGAACGGATCGTTTTGGCTCTGTTTCGTCATCACGGATTCGAACCGGGCCATTGGCCCGCCGGCGTCCGTCATACGCTCTGGGGGTAGCTATGCTTGTGTGCATGCCTGGGATTTCGTCGGAAACCTTTCATCCGCACGCCCTGCATCACGTCGACCGCTGCTGGCCCGAGACCAATTGCTCGCTCGATCTCTGGATTGCAGTTTTGCATGCGCTTGGTCTTTCGCCCGAACCCGCGCTCGGCATTGCTGCGCGTCAGGACTTTGAAGGCGACCAATTCGGATTTACGAAGATACCCGCTGAGGATATCGAATTTCTCTACGGCTTGCGCGTTCAGGAACTCGCTCCATACGAGACGCTCGAGGTTCACATCGAGCATCAGATGGCCCGCGCACGCTTGTGCCTGATGGAAGCCGACGCATATTATCTTCCGGATACTGGTCAGGCCGCTTATCGAAAGCGTCACGCCGCAACGATGATCGGCATCAATCGACTGGACCGCGCCGCGGCCATCGCCGAATACTTTCACAATGGGGGGTACTTCAGACTCGCGGCAGAAGACTATCGCGGATTATTTCGGTACGAATCGGCAATGAGCGCGGGCCAGCCGCCCTATGTCGAGTTCACCACCCTCCACTCCGAGCCTGTCGAACCTGCGGAGTTGAAGCGGCGTGGCGCAATGCTGCTTTCGAAGCACTGGGCACGGCGTCCGACAACCAATCCCATTCGGGAGTTTCAGGCTGTGTTCGTCGAGCAAGCCAAGGCTCTGGTCGATCGAGAGCCGGAAGCATTGCACGCTTATTCTTTTCACACGTCTCGCATGTTGGGCTCTAACTTCGAGCTTCTGGGGTCCTGCTTGGACTGGCAGGCCGGCACCAATCATGCGCTAACCGGACATTGCACAACGATCGCCGAAGTCTCGAAGACCCTCCCGCTTCGGCTCGCCAGGGCTGTTGCTCATCGCCGTTTCGAACGGTTGAACGTCTTCTTGGATCCGGCAGCGGATGCATGGGACGCCCTTTTTGGCGAGGTGAATATTCGCGCTGTCGCATAATTCGTAACGAACTGTCGTTCCCGTCGGCGGATGTGGGATATTATGCTCGCGAACGACGCCCAATCCGGATTCCGTCACAAGGATTATAGCCCGTGCGCTTCACGCCGGAGCGCTCGACACGCGTTCGACAAAGGAAAGAAGATCTTCCAGCGCGATCCGCCGGCTCTCACGAAAAAACAGCCCGTGATCCAATCCGTCGATGATACCAACGGACATTCCGGGCAGCTTGGCGAACCAGGCTCCATCGCGGTCAAAATGCGTTTCAAGTTCGTCCAACGAGCTGTCAAATGCTCCTACGACGACACGCGCCTGTCCGCCGCGCATTGATAGTTGTCTCATGCTTGCCCGAAAGGTTCGAGTCTGTTTGCGGTCCAACCGAGCAATCCATCGCCGCAGCAAGCCGCTGGAGATATTCGTCAGCGCGCTCCTCCAGCGGATCTCGCCATTAAAAATGCGCCGCCACTGGTTTCGCGAACTCAGATGCCGCCCGATATTCCTCAGCCAAGGTTGGCTTGAGCCCTCCATAGTCGCAGATTGCGTTAGAGAGTCGCCAGCCCGCCAAACCAGAATTGCTGCGTTAACGGCATAAGCCGCAGCTATGCGCTCGTTGCGACAGGCAATTTCCAGCGCATGGTAGCCACCGGAACAAACCCCGGCCACAGTGATACATGAAATGTCCTCCGCAGCCAGAAGGGCGACGGCCGCGACAAAATCTTCGTCTCGCGGCGTCTCGTAAATGTGGCTTCGCCACCCATCGGAAAAAGCGCTGTCTCCGAGACCTGCGAAATCGAAACGAAGGGCGGCGATGCCATGATTGCAAAGTTCCCGAGAAGCCTCAACCGCAAATCCCCCGATGCCTGCCCTCGAATCCCCTCCCGTGTTGACGAAAATGACGGCTTTTTTTTCGCCGACTACATCTACAGGAGTGCATAATACCCCGCGCAAGCCATTTCCAAAGCTGACGGCACGTTCTTCTCCGCCGATCACCGTCAGCCGTGCGGAAGCTATCGGCTCGGTCATAGTTACAGGCGGCCAATTTACCGAAAGACATAGCAACCAGGAGGCAATTCGGCGGAAGAGTGCATCGGGAGGCTCGTTGAGATAAGCCTCCTGAAATAGCTCCCCATATCCCTCGAACGATTCGAAATCGATCGCCGCCCCAAGATCGCTCAACCGCTCCTGGAGGCTCGTAGCATCGCCGCGGGATGCAATAAAAACACTAGGGGAAGTTGAGTCGAGTTCGCCGAGATCGAGCTTTGCCATGCTTTCCAAGGTCTGCGGCGAGAGCCAGAGCCCGTCTGCATTGAGCCCCAAACCTGCGTCGTTGCCTGGTGAATGGCCCCTGAGAAGAGCAGTGGCGAACTGCAACTCTCGTAGCCATGGACGCCCTTTGATAACGGGAGCCAGCAGCAAGAGCGCATCTGCATGCACCCTGGTTGCGGCGATCGCGGCGAGGCTGGCTCCCATGCGTACCCCCCCTAGAACAAGAGTGCCGGCATTGGTTGCTGCTTGAGCAAATTCGACAGCTTTTTCGACGCCGCGAAGCCACTGCTGCCACGCGTCGACCTCGTCGGGCAGGGGAAGAGATTCCCCTGTTCCAAGATGGTCGTAGCGAAGAACGGCGAAACCTGAAGACGCAAGACGATTTGCCAGAAGCCAGATTGAACGGTGCGCGTTGCGTGCTTCGCGTCCCAGCGGTTGGCAAAAAACGATCGTTGCGAGCAGGGGCGAATGCGTTTGGGGGAGATGGAGCCAGCCTCGGTGGCCGTCAAAAACAACCCCCTCCATACGGGTGGCGTCGCTCGGGTCGCCTATCGCGTTGCTCTCTTCCGGAGGTTCTACGTTCAATACGTGTGGAGCAACCATGTTTCCCTCTAGCGGAAACCCTTGCCGCGGGAAATGGTTGCCTTTTTCCTCTCAGACGCCCGAGCACGAGCGTTTGTGCGACTGCCACACCCCGAATCCCCGTCGCTTTCGACCAATCGTTACGCCAATTGACTGG
>Ga0302325_10033380_pt1 | contig 10545 bp, 7 predicted proteins | sample Palsa_T0_2_FD_201948 | JGI IMG/M metagenome (GOLD analysis project Ga0302325, IMG submission 201948) | Peat permafrost microbial communities from Stordalen Mire near Abisko, Sweden - Palsa_T0_2 | ecosystem: Environmental > Terrestrial > Soil > Palsa > Peat permafrost | place: Sweden: Abisko...
GTCCCGGCCATTCCGGAGCTGGGCACACCGTCGAAGTGGTTGCCGGGCTCGCCGGTCGGCAGCGTGTTGCAGACGCAGGACGCCAATGGCACCGTCACCGGCTTCTACGCGTTGCTGCCCGACGGCGTGCAGAAGATCACCAGTTTCGTCGCCGACCTGCTGCGCACCGCGACGGCCCAGGGCTCTGCCACGCCGACCCTGATCTCCCCGGATAAATTGATCCACATCCCGGTGGTCGAAATCCTCAACGTCGGCTATTACCCGTCCGGCAAGCTGAATTTCGTTGACACAGCGGTGAATCCGGTGACGTGCCTGGCCTGGCAGAAGGAGTCCACCGATCCACAGGCGTCGATCAAGGTGATCAGCGGCCGGGGACTGCCGGTGCCGATCAGCATGGATGTCCGGCTGGTCCGGCTGGTGCGCGACGACCGCCAGCCCGAGTCGGTCGAGGCCGACCAGGCATTGGTGTTGCCGGGCGCGGCGAACTTTGTCGCGACGACCAGCGGCGTCGCCACGTCGGACAGCCGGGAAAGCTTGTATTGGCTTTCGCCGCAAGGGGTTCGGTTCGGCGTGCAGTGGGACCGCAAGACGCTGGAACCCCTTGGTCTGGATGCCGGCGGCGCTGTGCAGGCGCCGTGGCCGATCGTTCGGACCTTTGCGGCCGGGCCGGCCATCAGCCACGACAGCGCCCTGCTGGCGCGCGACACCATCACCGGGGGCGGCGCGGTCGCGCCCGTCCCGGAAGCCAACCCACAGGCCGGAGGCTAGCCATGTCCAAACGTGGATTCGTACGAGGTATTCGCAAGCCCGCGCCGATGGTTCCACCCGTCCGGGTGGCAGTCGCTCCGCCGTTGGCGCTACCGGAACGCGAGCCGCGCAACATCCTGCTGATGATCGCGCTGCCTGCGCTGCTGGTCGGGATCCTGGGCACCTTGGTGGTGATGTACACCTCGGGGGTCCGATCGCTGCAGTCCGGGTTCTTCCCGATGATGGGTCTGGCCGGGTTCGGTGCCTTGATGTTCAGCGGACGGATGGGACGGGGACGGCGAATCTCCTGGGGCGAGCAGGAGAAGCAGCGGCGCGTCTATCTTCGTCAGCTCGACGAGGATCGCGAGGAGGTCCAGCGCGCCGCCCAGGACCAGCGGCGCAGTCAACTCTTCGTGCACGGCGACCCGGAGCATCTGGACACCGTCATCGGTGGCCCGCGGATGTGGGAGCGCCGCGTCGACGACCCGGATTTCCTGGACATTCGTCTGGGCATCGGCGTGCAGCAGGCCAGCGACTCGGCGGTCTCGCTGCAGTGGCCCGAGGTCCCGATCGGCGAAGAGCTGGAACCGGTCACCGGCGGTGCGCTGCGCGATTTCATCTTGGAGCAGAGCAAGATTCGTGGCATCGGCAAAGTGCTGAACCTGCGATCCAAGCCCGGCTTCAGCTTCATCGGACCCGATCCGGTCGAGTTGCACAAGCTCGCCCGGTCGATCCTGTGCGCGTTGGCCGTCTATCACAGCCCGAACGACCTGAAGCTGATGGTGGTCACCCGCCACCCCGAGTTGTGGTCGTGGCTGGTGTGGCTGCCGCACAATCAGCACGACGAGATGTTCGACGCGTGTGGTCTGCGGCGCTTGCTGTTCGCCTCGCCGACCGAACTGGAAGAGGCACTCGACGCCGAATTGCACCGCAAGGGCCGTGGGCCGTGGACGCCGCCGGTCGGCACCAGCCCGTCGTCGATGCCCTCGGCGATGGAGTCGTCTGGGCTGAGACTCGGCCCGCACTGGGTGATCATCGACGACAACATCGGCACGCCCGAGCAATGGGAAGGCGTGACCGGGCAGAAAGGCATGGCCGGAATCACCGTGCTGCGGTTGGCCACCCGGCCCGGGATCGGTGTCGGCTTCGCGGACGAGGAGCAGCGGTTCGAGCTACGCGAAGGCCGCCTCTACCACCGGGATTCGTTCTACGCGGTCGCCGACATGCTCGCCGAGAGCACCGCGTACCGGTACGCCCGGGCACTGGCCCGGTGGTCGCCGATGAGCGCGGGGGAGTTGTCCGAAACCGACAGCCAGGCAGGCGAACTGCTGCGCGCGCTGGGCATCCACGACCCGCGCCAACTCGATGTCGACCGGCTCTGGGCCGAGAGCCGCGGACGTGGTGATGCGAAATGGGCGATGGTGCCGGTCGGGGTCAAGCCCGGCGGCGAACTGCAATACGTCATCTTCCGTGCAAAAGACTTCGGCGGCTTCGGTTTCCACTCCGTGGTGGTCGGGACATCGGGTTCGGGTAAGTCGGAGTTCTTCCTGTCGCTGGCCAACGGCATCGCGCTGACGCACTCGCCCGAGACGTTCATCGTGATCTTCGTCGACATGAAGTTCGAGTCCGCTGCGCAGGACCTGGCGGGCCTGCCGCACGTCGCTGGATCGCTGTCCAACCTCGGTAAAGACGACCGGCACCTGGCCGAGCGGATGCGTAAGGCGATCAACGGCGAAATCCACCGACGCTACCGGCTTTTCAAAGAAGCAGGCGCGCGCGATGCCAACGAATACGAGGAAATGCGGTTGGCCGGCCGGGATCTCGAGCCGGTGCCCATTCTGCTGGTCATCATCGACGAGTACCTCGAGCTGTTCCACCATCACCAGGAGTGGATCCAGCTGGTCATCCACATCGGTCAGGAAGGCCGCGGCTGCAACGTTTTCTTCACCCTCGGCGGCCAGCGCCTGGACCTGTCGTCGCTGAGTAAGGCCAAGAGCAACATCGCTTTCCGAGTCGCGCTACGCGCCGAGACCGCCGAGGATTCGCGCGACGTGATCGGCAACGACGCGGCGCTGCACCTGCCGTCTAAACAGAACGGCTACGCCCTGCTCAAAGTCGGCCCGCGCGATTTGGAGCCGTTCCGGTGCTTCTACCTGTCGGCACCATTTGTGTTGCCCAAGAAGGTGACCAATGTCAACGAGACCATCGATGTGAGCTTCTCCCAGCCGCGTCCGCTGACGTGGGAGTACCAGCCACTGAGCGCGGAAGACACCGCTGCCCTTGCGGTTGCCGACGAGCCGGAGGAACCCGACGAATTCCTGTTCCACTCTGACGGCTTCCGAAAGAAGAAGCTGCTCGACGTCATCCGCGATTCCCTGATTGCGCACCCCGCTCGACTGCCGCACCAAATCTGGCTTCCCCCATTGGAAGTCAGCGAGCCGGTGGACGCGCTCGTCGGGTACTGGCGCGGCAAACCCTGGCACGTCGACTACGGGCAGAACCCGGGCCTGGTCTTCCCGTTCGGGATCGTCGATGTCCCGGAAGACCACACTCAGTTGGTGGAGGTGCTCGACGTCGAGATGGACAACGTCATGGTCGTGGGAACCGCTCAACGCGGCAAGAGCACCACACTGATGACGTTGATGGCATCGGCGGCACTGATGTACCGCCCGGAGCGGGTGACGTTCTTCTGCATCGGTGCGGCGCTCTACCCCGTCGAGGACCTGCCCCACGTGGCCAGTGTCGTCAGCCTGAACGACGACGAAGGGGTGTCGCGGACCATCGCCACGATGGAGGGAGTGATTCGGGCGCGGGAGGCGTCGTTCAAGCACTATCAGATCGACATCGCCGAGTTCCGCGAGCGACGTTTCGGCGCGGCCGGCGGCGGCGGAACCGACCCGGAAGACAAGTTCGGTGACGTCTTCCTGATCGTCGACAACTACGGCGACCTGTACGAGAAGGACTTCGGGATGGGTGACCGGGCGATCGCCATCGCCCGCCAAGGCCTGTCCTACGGCGTGCACGTCATGACCAGTGGCACCGGCTGGTTCGTGGGCCAGAAGCAGGGCTTGCTCAACGTGTCGAACGCCCGAGTGCAGCTGCGACTGAGCAACCCCGACGAATCGCAGATGGGCGGCTCGGTGGAGCGGCGCAAGGCAGCCCGCAACACACTCGACCGACCCGGGTTCGGCCTCAACCGGGATGGACACGAATTGCTGGTCGGAGTTCCCGAGATCATCGGCGCCGACGGGCAACGAGTGAACACCCGCGGTATCGGTGCGGTGCTCGGCGACGTCACTGGCGCGGACAAGGTCGAACGGTTGTCTCGGTTGCCCGAACGGGTGCCGTTGGCCCAGCTCATCGAGGTCTACGAGCGCTCCGCGGACGCCTCCGACCCGCTCAACATCCCGTTCGCGATCGGGGAGAGTGGGCTGCAGCCGGTGGCTCTGCCGTCCCGGGCATTACCCAACATGATCGTGATGGGCCGTCAGCTCTGCGGCAAGACCACGACGCTGGCCGCCATCGGTCAGGCGATCACCCAGCGGTTCACCCCGGAGCAGGCCCAGATCACCGTGATCGACCCCAAAACCACGCTGATCGGAAAGATCCGGGGACCGCACGTACGCGCTTACGCCTACACCGCGGACGATATCGACGCCGTGATCGCCGAATTGGTGGCAGAGCTTCGCGACCGCCTGCCACCGTCAGGTCTGACGCAGGAAGAACTGTTGAACCTGAAGTCATGGGAGGGCCCGCGTCAGTTCGTCTTGATCGACGACGAGAACGAGCTCAGACCGCACAATCAAGTGATGAAGCCGGCGGCGACCGCGCCGCTGTGGCCGCTGATCGAGCGCAGCCGGCAGATCGGCCTGCACGTGATCGCTGCCCGCTTGCCCGGCAACTGGGCCGGTCAGGTGGTGATGAACCCGTTCCTGCAGAAGATGACGGGCGCCCGCTCGCCAATCCTGTTCATGGATAACGATCCGGCGAATGTCAAAGTATTCGCGCGGATCGCCGCCCAGCAACTACCACCCGGGCGTGGACTCCTGGTGACGACCGAGGGCGGTATCGAAGGCGTGCTGGTAGGGACCCCGGAATCGGGCGAATAGTTATTGACGGAAGCGTCGCATAATTGGCTCGTTCACACGCGGCGAGAAAACGTTTTAGACTCTGCTAAATCTGTAGGCGATTCTCGGACCAGACATAGGGGGACAGATATGTCGATAGTCAACGTGGCCACGAGTGCCGTGGACCTGTCATCGCTGACAGAGTCGGTCATCGGTGGGCAGATGGCAGCCACTACCGCGGCCGGATCTGCTGCCCTCACCGCTGTGGTGCCCATGGCCAGCTCTGCAGATGACGTGGCTTTCGCAACCGCGATGGCGGCCGCCGGCGGCGCATACCTCAGTGCGGTCGGGGCGCACGTGGGGGAGCGCACCGAATACTCCGTCGGGCAGAGCACCGCGTCGGTCAGTTACGTGCTCAGCGAACTGATCAGCGCCGCTCAGTTCTCCTTCTAGCCGCCCGGTATGCCTCTCGACCCGCGGTGGATCGCCGCGCCGCCAGAGATGGTCGCGCTCATTTTCGAGGCCGGCCCAGGCCCGGAGTCGGTCGTCGCCTACTCGACGGTGATGGCCACCGAAGCGGCCAGCCACCAGATGTCGATGGCTGCCTCTGCCACGAACATTGCCGGCACCGCCGAACAGTGGGGTGGCCTGGCCGGTGCCGCCAACGTGGCTCGTGGAACCGCACTCAACATGGGTGGGCTGCAGCCGTTGGCGACACACTGCGCCAAGCATGTGCTGCTGGCCCAAGCCGCCGTGGATGCCTACACGATGGCCAGGCCGTCGGTGATTCCCTCGCTGGCGTGTAACGCGAATCGGGACCTGTGGGGGCTGCTGAACGGCACGAACTGGTTTGGCCAGAACACTCCGGGCATCGTCGCCACCGATATCGAATACTTCGGCCATTTCTGGGTGAACAACTCCAGCGTCGGCACCCTGTATGCCACGACGCTGGCGGCAGTGGCCGCCGCGGCGTCGGACCCGTCGCTGCTGGTGTCGAGTGCCGCCGCACCGATGACCACCGGCATGGGGTCCGCCGTCAGCCTCGTCTCGCAGACCGCCCAGACCGCCGGCACGGATGCGGCGCAGGCACCTGCGCAGGCAGCTCAGCTCGTCGGGAGCACTGGGTCCAGCACCTCCGGGGCGACCAACCAGCTGGCCTCGTTTGGCACCCAGGCACCGCAAATGCTGATGGGCGCGGTCCAGCCGCTCACCCAGGCGCCGACGCAGTTGTTGCAAAGCGGTCTCGGCCCGCTGCAGTCTATGACCGGCATGTTCATGGGAGCCAATGCACCGGTAGCGGCGGAAACCGCCGGGCTGGGCGCCCTCGGTGCGCCGCTGGGCAGTGCAGGGGGAGCGGCCGCGGGTGGCCTGGGTGCCGGCGGCGGGGGGATCGGTGGTTTGGGTTCCAGCGCTGCCAGCCTGACCAGCTTCACCCAGCCGGCCAGCACTTTCGAGCCGGAAACCGGCGGACGGCCGACCGGCAAGGCCGGCGTTCTCAATGCCGCCGACCTGCGCGGCAGCCCCACGGCTCGGGGTGGCTCGGCAATGCCGATGTCGCCGGGGATGCTGGGACGCGGCGAGAGCCCGTCAGACAAAGGCAAGGACGACGTCACGCACGCTCGCATCGTCGTTGGACCTGACAACCAAGATCCGACTCGAACGGATCTTTAGCGCGGTATGGCGGAGGTTCTTCGGGCCATTGGTGCCATTGAGGGAGGCAGATGGGCAATTCCGATACGAGTACTGCATCGAAAACGCGAAGTGACAAATATCGATAACCGCTTAGAATTTCCCCCATACCCCGCCCCGGGGCTGGGGCAGGCGAGACATTAAGGAGAGCTAAATGGCCGACGCATCAGGATCGTTTCCGCGGATCCCCCAGGAGCTGGCGCTTCAGGTTCAGAAGCAAATCGAATCGCTGATGGAGCACGCGACCACCGCGGCCACTCAGGGCCTGACGGCGGTCGAAGAGATGGTCGCGGGAGGCGCGCACTCCGGCCAGGCCGCGATCATGTCGCAGCAGAAGGCGGTCGAGATCAACTCCGACCTGACGCGAATCATCCACGGCTGCACTGAGCTGGCGAACAAGCTGGGTGTCTCGGTGGCGCAGTTCGCTCAGCACGATCTCGACGCTTACCACCAGATGTCGTCGCTCAACGCGCAATAACCAGCCGCAAATTCACATTCCAAACGGGAAGACAGGGGAAAGACAATGGGCTTGGACCCGAACGTCATCACTTACAACCACGGCGCGATCGAGCAGGGAACCAGCACCCTTGCGTCGGCGTCCGCGGCGCTCGCCGAGGCGCAGCAGGACTTGGTCAACATCAACAACCTGCTGGCCAGCGCCATGCACGGCCAGTTCCACGCGTCCTACCAGGAAGCGATGCTCAACATCGAGAAGCCGCTCCAGCACCTCGCGGAGACCGTCGGCATGCACGGCCAGGTGCTGAACAGCATCACGGCCGACGCGATGGCACTGGACGCGTCCCTCGCAGCAGGCTGATCTAGAAAGCACGGCTGGGGCGCACGCGAAAGGGTGCGCCCCAGCGGCTTTCAAAGGGACAACTCATGTTGACCACCACTGTCGATGGCTTGTGGGTTCTGCAGATACTCACCGGAATCGAGACAATCGCTCCGGAGTTGGGTCTGCGATCGATTCGGCCCAAGTTCGAAACCCGGTTTGAGGCACTGGCACACCCGGTCGCGGCCGAATTGCGGGCCGCTGGTGTTCTCGACGAAGCGGATAACGTCGACCGCGCCGTCATCGAATGGCTGACTGTGCTTTCACGCCGCGACATCGCATTGCTGATCAACGTCCGTACCCCGGACAGCGTCGATAAACCTGCCGGGGCCCTGTTGGCGCGCTTTGCAGAGTGGTGGGTCGTTCTCGAACGATCCGAAGAGCTGATCCGAATCGGCGGCGCCGGAACGTCGACCGCCGAGGGTGCGGCGAACGCGGTGATCCGTGCCCAGATCGAACGGCTGTGCGGCACCAGCTCGCCGGCGCGGTTGCGGCCGGTCACGCTCGATGCCGGTGCTCTCCACGAGAAGGCGACCAGCAGGCAGGCATTGGACGCCTTCCTGGCCAGTCAACGGCTGGACCCCGACCAGGTGCAGATCCTCAAGATGGCCGCAGACCCAGAACGGTCGGCTCAGGCAAGCATCGTTGCGCTTCAGTCTGGCTTGGCGATCGCCGGACCGTCACGGACACACGTCGAGCAGACCGCGGTGACCATCATCGACACTCCCGAAGGCCGAATCGTCGCCGAGCACGAACCGTCCGGCGGCAGAATTTGGATGATTCTCGCGCCGGGAACAGCAAGCAACATCTCCACCGCGGTGAACCAGATGATGCGGCGACTTCCCGCTAATGAGGAATGGTTTTCCTACCGGAAGGTTGTGTAAGTGAGGGATACGGCGCGCGTGTTAGCATCGGCCTCGTGACAAATCCTTGGGCACCGAATTCACCGGAACAACCCCGGCAAACGCCCAGGCCAGCTGCGGGCTCGCGTTCTCAGCACCCGGACTCCGTATCGGACACCCTACGCATCTCCGATATGGTCGCGCCGCGCAAAATTCCGCCCGGTTCGGGTTGGCGCAAATTTATTTACGGCGCGTCGTTTCAAACAATTAATCTCGGTGAATCTCCGGCCGAACGGCATTTACGTGAACTGCAGGGGCGGATACGCCGCCACATCCGCAAGCAGTACGTCGTCGGGGTGGTCTCCGGTAAGGGCGGTGTCGGCAAGACCACGCTGACGGCCTGCATCGGTGCGGTGTTCCGCGAGTGCCGACCGGAGAATGTCGTCGCGATCGACGCGGCGCCCGGGTTCGGGACGCTGGCCGGCCGGATTGACGAGTCACCGCCGGGCGACTACTCGGCCGTCCTGAACGACACCGACGTCCAGGGCTACGCTGACATCCGGGAACACCTGGGGCAGAACAGCTTAGGGCTCGACGTGCTGGCCGGTAACCGGGCATCGGACCAACCGCGTCCGTTGGTGCCGTCCATGTTCGCCGGCGTGCTGTCGCGACTGCGTCGTACCCACAACGTGATCGTGGTCGACACGTCCGACGACCTCGAGCACCCGGTGATGAAGGCGGTGTTCGACGCCTGCGACACGCTGGTCTTCGTCGCGGGTCTCACCGCCGACACATCGCTGCCGGTGACCCGGGCGATCGACTTGCTGCGGTCGATGGGGTATCACGAATTGGTGTCGCGCAGCATGGTCATTCTGAATGACAGCCGCGACAAATACGACGCGGATGCGCGCGCTTATCTCACCGAGCGTTTCAGCCAGTCGGGCGCGACAGTCGAATTCATGCCGTTCGACCCGCATTTGGCCAAAGGTGGCATCATCGACACACGCCACGAATTGCAAAAGAAAACGCGACTCCGGTTATTCGAAATCACCGCAGCGTTGGCGGACAAATATGTTCCGGACGCCGATAGGCCCCGGTAATGGCAAAGGTCGCATTCCCGGCGCGTTGCGCAGTTGCAGTGGTATGTGGTGAACACCTTGTCTCGCAGGTTTATCCGGCGTCGGTGCCGGTGGAGGTCTTCGTCGACAACGTCGTCGAATTGCTCAACGATGAACTCAAACGGCGAGGCCTGACCGGGCTGGAATCCGGCATCGGCTACGAATTGCACAAGTCCAACGGCGTGCGGCTCGACGTCACGAAGACTCTCGACGAACTCGGTGTCGAGGACGGGGCCACGTTGGTGTTGTCGCCGGCGCAGGAAGGTGACTCGTTCGAGCCGCAGTATGAGTCGCTTTCGACCGGTCTGGCCCGCGTGGGCAAAAAGCTGTTCGAGCCCGTCACCGCGACCACCGCGGCGCACACCTCGCTGGCCATCCTGGCGATGATCTCGGCGTCGGTGCTGGCGCTGGCGGTGCGTAATCGCACGGCGGGCGACTCGCTGGTGCCCAGCATCGTGACGGGCGTACTCGGCTTGTTGACCATCGGCGGCGCGAGCACCGTCGCGCGGTGGTGGCCCCATCGCGCGGACTTGCTCGGCGGCTTCGCCTGGGTCGCGGTGCCGCTACTCGCCGTGAGTCTGGGCGCAGGCGCGCCGGGTCCACTCGGGGCGGCCCACCTGTTCATCACCGTGCTGGCCGCCGCGATGCTCACCACGGGAATAGCGGTGATGACCAGGCGCAACGTCAACGTGGCGGCGACGGTCATCACATTGTGCGGGCTCGGCGGGCTGATCGCCGCGGTGCGGATGTGGCGGCCGGTTCCCGCCCAGTGGCTGGGCATGATCACCCTGGTCATCCTGCTGTTTTTGTTGACCCTGGCGCCCACGTTCGCGCTGTGGTCTGCCCGGATCCGGCCGCCGTACTTCGGCTCGGTCACCGGTCGCGACCTGTTCCGCCGCAGCGCCGGTCTGCCGGTCGACGCGGTGTCACCGGTGGAGGAGGCAGCCGAAGAGGAACTGAGCCCGGACACCACACCGCGAGGCGCGCAGATCGCGGCGTCCGCTGTTCGCGCCAACAACGTGCTGACCGGAATCTGCGTCGGCGCGAGCCTCGCCTTGCCTGCAGCAGTGTGGGCGACGCTGATGCCGGGTCATCACCGCAGCGGCCACGCGGCGGTGCTGGCGGGGCTGTTCGTGTTGATCTTCATCAGCCGCGGCCGGGCATTCGCCGATAAACGCCAGGCCGTTGCGCTGGTTACCGGGGCCGCCGCCGCGACGTGCGCCGGCGTCATCAAGTACGTCGGGCAC
>Ga0302325_10033381_pt1 | contig 10545 bp, 10 predicted proteins | sample Palsa_T0_2_FD_201948 | JGI IMG/M metagenome (GOLD analysis project Ga0302325, IMG submission 201948) | Peat permafrost microbial communities from Stordalen Mire near Abisko, Sweden - Palsa_T0_2 | ecosystem: Environmental > Terrestrial > Soil > Palsa > Peat permafrost | place: Sweden: Abisko...
CTTGGCTTGGGCGACAATGCGGGCGTGCAGTTGGTCGACAACAGCGTGCTCGCGCGCCACAAGCTCCGCGGGCGTAAGTTTACGGCCGGCGCCAGCCGCGTTCGGCGCGGCAGTGCGGTCAATCAGCGTGACACCGGCTGGCCAGACGGCGCCCTCTGCAATCCAAGCACGAATCAGCTCGCGCAGCGCCTTGGGAAGCTGCGGGCCATCCGGCGGCATCGCGCCTTCTTCGTCCGGCGACATCTCGATCGACCGGAATAGCCGGCTCTCCGCCGGCTTTCCCTGAACCACGGCCGGCCCGGATTTTCCGCCCTTGAGCGCCGCATCCTGCGAATCCAGACGCAGATTCCCTCTCACCTTCGCCGAGCCATGGCAGGAAACGCAATTCTGTTCGAGGATCGGCCGGATCTGCTGCTCAAAGTCGACCGCGCCGTACGCGGCGCCGGCGGCTGTGGAAGCCAGCGCAGCGCACACGAGCGGCCTGCCGAAGCAATGGAGCACGCGATCGGTCCTCACAGGAACTTCGTGACTCCGGGCATGGGACGCGGCGCCACTGCGAGCGCGCCATTCCAATCGAGCTTGGCTGGGAAAATACTCTCCTGCGAGTTCAGCGCCTGATCCCAGGTAAGTTGCTCGCCAGTGTACGCGGTCATGCGCCCCATCATGGCCAGCAGGGTGCTCGTCGCCATGCGTTCGCCGTCGTTGACGGGCTGGTTCTTGCGAACGGCCGCAAACAGCACGTCGTGCTCGCGCTGATACATGTCGTAGGGCGTCGTGCCCGCCCACGTCCAGGTGTTCTTGCCGGTGATTCGCGGCGTTTTTCCGCGCCCGATGGTACACGCCCCATCCGTGCCCAGAATGTAATCGGCATTCTCGTTGTAACAACCTTCTATCTGGCGGTTAGCCAGAAAGCCGCGCACGTCATTCTCGTACAGATAGTTCACCTCGAAATGATCGTAAATGTTTCCGCCATTAGCGGGAATTTGCCGCCCGCCCACACCCACGCAGCTTACCGGCGGCTTGTCGTTCATGGCCCATGCGATCTTGTCCGCGCTGTGTACCGCCTGCTCGACAATACTGTCGCCACACAGCCAGCAGAAGTTGTACCAGTTACGAATTTGCCACTCGGTATCGCTCATTCCCGCGGGCCGGGCGCTCTCCGGCGGCATGGGCTTCACTGGGCTCGTGTAATACGTCGCGTAGTAGGCGACAATGCGGCCGATCGCTCCCGAATGAATCTGCTCAAATGTGGCCTGAATCATTTCGTTGTAGCGCCAGCAGAAACCCGCCACCAGCGAAAGATTCTTCTGCTTGGCCAGCTTCACCGTCTCGAGCACCTTGCGCACGCCCGGCGCATCGGTCGAGATCGGCTTTTCGCAGAAAATGTGCTTACCGGCTTCCAATGAGGCCGCCAGATGCGTCGGCCGGAATCCCGGCGGCGTAGCGAGCAGAATCACGTCAATGCCGCTGTCGAGCACCTTCTGGTAGGCATCGAGGCCCAGAAATTGCTTGTCCGTGGCCACTTTTACTCGCGTGGAGAACTTGCCCTGGCTCGTCGTCCGCAGCTCTTCCAGGGCCTTGTCGATCTGGCCCTGATCGATATCGGCAACCGCTACCAGCTCGTTGTAGTCGTCGGCAGCCAGCGCCTGCGCCGCCGCTCCCGTGCCACGGCCGCCGCAGCCGACCAAGCCAATTTTGATGGCATTGGAAACAGACTGCGCGGAGATGATGGCGGGAAAACCAGTCACCAGCGCTGCGCCCAGCGCTCCCGTGGTCCTGAGAAAATCACGGCGATGCGTGGCAACGGAAGCGGCTGCCTCTTCCACCGGTTTCGCGTCCGGGTCAGGGCACGCGTCAAGGAACAACTTCGATTCATTCGGCATGCCTACCTTCATATCACTTGTCGGTTTTGAGTTTGCGTGTGGGGCGGCCGATAGAATGAAAATGACGCAGAATGAAAAGCTCACGAGGGATCCGGCGCATCCTTAGCTGCCTCGTATTGGCCGCTCTTGCGGCTTTCGTGCTGCTGGGCGATGGCCCCGGCTTCAGAAGCCCGCGCCAGTTCGAAGAGCACTTTGCCAGGCATGGCGCCGAGTTCGGCGACATTACCTCCCAGCAGTATCTGGCGCTGGCCCAGCAGTTGCGCGATACGCCGAAGGGAGGCGACATACTCGAGGCCGTACGGCCCGATGGCGTGATCTCGAAATTCGACAAGCGTCACGGTTATTTCGGCGCTTACAACCCGGACCGCACCATCCGCACATTCTTCATTCCCAACGCCGGCGAACGCTATTTCTGGCGCCAGCTAAAGACAGGCCACGAGTAAAGAGTTGATGATGACTCCACGACCGAGTTTCACCGACGAGCAGATTGTCGAGTATCTTCGCGAAAACGGCTCGCCGCCGCACATTGTCCGGGGAGGGCGGGCCGGCTTGATCGAGCGCTGGCAGATGTTCGTCGGCGAAGTAGAGGAAGGTTACCAGCTCGGCCTCGAAGACTATCGCAACGACCTGGATTTGCGCGGCATCATCGAAACTCTTGGCCTGGCTGACGACGAAGCCACGCGCCATGCGGACGAGCGCCTGGCTGGATTGTTGACACCCGCGTCGAAGCGCCTGTGGGAAAGCTGTGACGGGGATCCATTCTGGGATTTCGGCTATCCGAAAAACGCCCGCGGCGAACTGCTCGCCGACCTCCGGCGCGAAGATCTGGTGGCTCACGCGGAGCCCTGACTCACCCCGAGAGATGCTTCTTTGGATCCGACTGAATATCGCCAGACAGCCGCGCGACGAGTGCCTTTCAGAACCGATTCGGCGACAATGGGATTTGAGTCGTGCTTCGGACAATCCGAGTCAATCCAAAATGCTCGGACCGCGGCACGTGGCGTTGATCTGATGCATTCAATCTGGAGGAATTCGCCGGCTGCCGCTGCGGCCGCTCTATGGTCACTCAGTTGGTTTGCTGCGGTGTCATCCGGCTCCGAGCCGGCTCCCGCGGCTTTACCGGCAAACGTTCCCGCGATTGACGCGTGGCGGATAGTTGGCCCCTGGGGTGGCACCGCGACGGCAATCGCGGTTGACCCGAAGGATTCGCGCGTCCTGCTTGCCGGCGGTAGAAACTCGCTGTTGTTTCGCTCCGATGACAGCGGCGAAGACTGGCGCATTCTGCACTTTCCCAAACGCCAGTTCGGCGAGGTTTCCGCGATTCTCATCGACCCGGCCAACAGCCGCCATTACCTCGTGGGCTTGGGAGGTTCCGAGCGAGGCGGTTTGTTTGAATCCGCCGACGCGGGATTGAGTTGGGCGCCGGTTGAGAAGCTGAGAGAAACCGGCGTCCGCGCGCTCGCCATCGCTCCTGGCGCAAGCGGTATCTTCGCTGCCGCTACCGCCACGGGCATCTATCGCACAACCGACGCGGGCAAGACTTGGGAATTGATTTCCGACCCCGGCAACCTCGAGATGCGCGCCACCACGACGGTTGCCTTCGATCCGGTGAATGCCGAAATCATCTACGCGGGCACGGCTCACCTGCCCTGGAAAACTACTGACGGCGGCAAGACCTGGGAATCGATCCACCAGGGCATGATCGACGATTCTGATGTGTTCTCCATTGACGTCGATCCGGCCGAGCCGCAACGTATTTTTGCCAGTGCGTGTTCCGGTATTTACACCAGCCTGAATCGCGGCGGGTCCTGGCATAAGTTGATGGGGATCCCGAACACACACCGGCGCACGCACATCATTCGGCAGGATCCTGCCCGCCCCGCCACTATTTACGCCGGCACTACACTTGGCTTGTTTCGCTCGGATAACTTTGGGGCGTCCTGGAAGCAATTAACCTTTGACCAGGTGAACTGGCTCGAGTTCGATCCCGAGCGTACAGACCGAATGTATCTTGCCGTCGAGGGCCAGGGCGTATTTCTCTCCAAGGATCGCGGGCAGACACTCATCCCGCTCACACAAGGATTTGTGGACCGGCGACTCAGCGCGGCGGCAGTGGGCGGCAATCGCCTGATTGCGGTGGAAGCTCATGAGGGATCTACCAGCGGCATTTTCGCAAGCGATGATGCAGGCGCGCATTGGACGAGGATTGGCCCGTCAGCCGGCCTTGAGGGAGTGCATCTCGAATTCATCACGGGCCTCGAGGGCGACAACAAAACCCTGATCGCGGGCTCGCTGCATGCGCTGTATCAGTCGCACGACGGCGGAGTCACCTGGAAGCCCCTGGAAGTGCTTGTGCGCAGCGACTCCTACGTCTCCTACTTGCTGAAGAAGGCCCGACCGAACTCGGCGGCGGCACCTGGGCGCCAGCCTGTGACGTTGCGCAAATTCGCTTTCCACCAGGTGCATGGCCTCTACACCGTGCAAAGCGGTACGCAGCAATTTATCTACGCGGCCACTGACCACGGGCTTCTCTCGACACTCGATCGCGGCGCCACTTGGATGGCCTCGGATATTTCCGGCACCGAGTCGGTGGATGCGCTGTTCATCTCGCCTTCATCCGACGGACGCATGGTGGCGCGCGGGACAAGCCTCTTCTACTCGGAAGATTACGGACTTTCCTGGCGCTCGATCGGTTTCCCTCGCGATCTCGCCGTGATAAATGAAATTGCATTACCAGGCGACCGATCAAGCCCTTGGCTCGCGGCGATGGAGGACGGTTTATTCGAATCGCCCGATGAAGGTGCGCATTGGTATCGCCTATGGCAGGGCGTTCCCATATCTACTTTTGATTCAGTGGTTTATAATCCCTCAGACGCGAAGGCTGCGTACGCGGTCGAGTTCGGCCAGCTTTATGAAACTAGAGATGCGGGCGCGAGCTGGCATGGTCTCGATGAGCGCGCCGCGTACCAGTTCCGCCACCTGTGGATTCCCGCAACTGCGCCAGACCGAGTCTTCGGCCTGACAAATGAATTCGGTTTTGTCTTTCGCGAATGGCCCAAAGTTAGGTAACATCAAGAAAGGTTAGGTTGAAGTTAGCTTTCGCGGACAAGCAATGCTTCCTGTCCGCATCCAAATTGTCCGTGCATTTTCCGGCTCGCTGGTAGGGCCAGATTAGTAGTACCTGATTCGTGGGAGGAGAGTACATGATAATCCGGCACATAACGAGACTGCTGAGGGGAAAAGCGCTTAGGTGCGCGTTGCTCACAACCGTGCTGCTTTCGTTTGGATCATTGGCCTTCGCGCAACCGGCCATTCCCGATACCGTCGAAATCGATCCATTTGGCGGCCTCAGCGTGTTTGCTCAAGTCAACTCGGGTCTGGGTGAGAAATTTATCGATAGCGCAGATTGGGGCGCTCGCATCGGTTGGAACGCATCTCGCTACATCGCTATCGAAGGCATGTTCGAATGGATGCCCAACAACCTGCGCCTGGTGACGCCTATCGCCGCCGGTGTTCCTACCTTCAATTTCGACAACGAGAATTATTACTTTGCAGCTAACCCGGTGTTTCACTTCACGCCAACCGGTTCCCGGTTTCGTCCGTATGTGACGGTCGGAGTGGGCGCGATGCTGTTCTACCCCACGGGCGCGGCAAAAGACCTCGCTCGTTCAGGTGCGTATACGAGTTTGTACAATTCCGGCACGCTCGACAACAGCGTGAAGGCGGCTCTGAATTACGGTGGTGGTTTCAAGTATCACTTTTCCAAGCACGTCGGTTTGCGGTTTGACGTGCGCGGCTACTTTTCGGGCAACCCAACCTACAGTTTGCCCACCGCTCCGGGCACCAGTGGCGTCAACGGTGGCATCTATATTCCGTCCGGGCACAAGCTATTCGGTTTGGAGACCACTCTCGGCTTGACCTTCTACCTGGGCCGGACCTATGTTGCGCCTCCTCCTCCGCCTCCGCCTGCTCCTCCGCCGGCACCGCTGGTAGCGGGCTCCATCTCGGGCTACGGTGGTCTGCTCTGCCAGGGCAAGACTATTACGCTGCATTCTTCGGCCAGCGATCCGCTGGGACACACCCTCGCCTACGCCTGGAAGCTGAACGGCTCTCCCTCCGGCACCAACAGCGCCGACTTCTCGTTCACTCCGAACAACGCGGGTGATTTCACGGTGGAAGTCAGCGTGAGCGACTCAACCAATCCCAACCGCGGTGGTGTCACGGCCGGTCCCGTCACTCTCTCAGTGAAGGAATACCTGCAGCCCCAGGTGGTTTCGCTGACGGCCTCGACCTCCGCGCTGGCATGCGCCGCGGATCCCAACGGCGCCCACACGGCCACCCTGACTGCTAACGCCACCGGCTCTGCCTGCGGCGGCGACCTGACGTATGCGTGGAAGATTACCGAGGCAGCCTCAACGGCTCCGGTTCTTCGGCCACGTTCGATACGTCCAGCCTCAACTTCGAAAGCGGTTCGGCCGCTCAGACCAAGACGGTGACCGCGACTGTGACGGTGACCGATTCTACGGGTCAATCCGCTTCCAAGTCGGTTCCGCTGACAGTCACCTGTCCGCCGGCCATTCGCCGCTTTGACGATGTGATCTTCGCCAAGAACAACGATCGCGTCAATAACTGCGGCAAGCACATTCTGATTGACGAAGTCGCTCCGGCTTTGGCCAGCGGCGATTACGACGTCATCCTGATCGGCCACGTCGATAGCGATGAGAAAGCCAATCTGCCGGCCAGGGGCAGGGGCAAGAAGAGGATTGAGGGCGAGGGCCTGGATGAAGCCCGTACCCTGAATGCGGCCGCGGTTCTGAGCGGCGGCACCGGCACATGCGCCAAGGTAGACATGTCTCGCGTAAAGGTAGTCTACATGGGCACCACTCAACAGTCCGAACCGAGGCCCGGCCTCTGCGGCACTTCCACACGTCCGGCCGAGAAGGAACGCCGGAGGTTCGAGTTGAACGATTCCGACAAGAATCGTCGCGTCGAGGTCTATCTCGTTCCGAAGGGCGGTTCGCTGCCCAACGTAACCGGTCTCAAACCGCTTCCGGAGTCGCAGGTTCAGGCTCTCGGTTGCCCCAAATAAGCACGCTCAGCTGACGCGCCGCGGGCCTCACCAGGCCCGCGGCCCCAACGAAACGCAGAGGGCCAGACGATTACGTCGCCTGGCCCTTTTGCTTACTGGCGATAATGTCTATAGGCGCCCGCGAGCTCGAGACGCGATGATCCCTCTTCGTGCACTCATTTACAACACGTCTTTCCCTGCCGTCACGCTCGCCTTGATCATCGCGAATTCGCTGGTTTTCTTTTACGAGATGATCCTTCCGCCGGAGGCTGCCGCCGCGTTTGAGCAACACTACGCGCTCATCCCAGACCGGCTTTTGCTCTCGAGTTTCCTGACGTCGATGTTCCTTCACGCCGGCTGGTTGCACATTATCGGCAACATGTGGTTCCTGTGGGTATTCGGCTCACACATCGAGACCGCGCTCGGCTCCCTGAAGTACCTCGCCTTTTACCTGCTCTCGGGCATCGCCGCGGCAGTCGCTCAGTTCCTCGTGAGTCTGGGGAGCCCGGTTCCCACCGTCGGCGCCAGCGGAGCAATTGCCGGTGTGATGGGCGCCTTTCTCCTGCTCTACCCACGCGCACGCATCGACACCCTCATCTTCATCGTCATCTTCATTACGCGCATCCAGATCCCAGCCGCATTCATGCTGCTCTACTGGTTCGCCATCCAGCTCTTTAGCGGCCTGGGTTCGGTTGGCCACATGCTCGGCAGCCAGGGCGGGGTGGCCTATTTCGCGCACGTGGGCGGATTTCTTGCAGGGCTGGGGATGGTTGCCTTGTTCCGCGCGACCGCCGGAATCCGGCAGATGAATTATTACTACCGGTGAGGGGGAAGACAGGGGTCAGGGGTGTGGACAGGGGTCAGTGGACAGGGGTCAGGCTTCGTCGAGAGCGACATACGCGATGGGGACGGAGCGGTCTGGTGCGTTCGTGAATTCGATGAACGCCTTGATTCTGGCTGTCCACTTCGGCCCTACTTCGGCCCTTGTGAAGGGCTCACGTCAGGCCGTCCCTTTCGGCTCCCGCTGCGACCTTTTCGGACGCCTTGGCCTGCGGCGGTAAATTGAGACACAGGCGGAATGGGACACTTTCAGCGAATGGAGGCGAAAGTGGCGGCCAAAGTGTCGGCAAGAGGGCGGTGGCGGAAGTACGATCCGAAGTTTAAGCGCCAGGCAGTGGACCGGATGGTAGCGGGCGAAAGCCCGACAGCGGTGGCTCGGGAGTTGGGGGTCCGGTGCAAGTTTCTCTATCACTGGCGGGACCAAGGGTGGGGCACGTTGGCTCAGGCGGCAGAGACGACGGCAGAGCCTGAACCAAGCGCAGGAACGGCGCCGGATCGGGAGCAAGAGGCACTTCGGAAGAAGGTCGCGGCGCTGGAGCGCCTGGTCGGCCAACAAGCGGCAGAGTTGGATTTTTTCGCCGCAGCCTTGCGCAACATCGGGGCACCGGACCCGAGGAGCGGCGTGCGTTCAGACGGCGGATCTATCAAACGATCGAAGCCGTAGTGAGTGCGCAAGGCGAAACGACGGTGGAGCGGATGTGCGAGTTAGCGCGGCTGAGTCGAGCCGGTTTCTACCGGGACTGGCAACAACGGGAGCCGAGTAAGGCCGAGATGGCGATTCGTAGTGCGGTGCAGGAAGCGGCATTGCGATATCGCCACTATGGGTATCGGCGCATCACGCCGGTGGTGCAACGCGCCGGCGTCATGGTGGGCGAGCATGTTGTGCGGCGGATCATGCGTACGGATAACTTACTGGCGGTGCGGAAGCGGAGGTTTGTGGTGACCAGCGATTCACGGCACACTTACACGGCGTATCCGAATCTGGCGCAATATGTCCAGGTCAGCACCGTAAACCAGTTATGGGTTGCTGATATCACCTATCTGCGGTTGGGGAAAGAGTTCGTTTACCTGGCGGTGGTGCTGGACGTGTATTCACGGCGTGTGGTGGGCTGGTCTCTGGGGAGGAGCCTGCACACGGAACTGCCACTGACCGCCTTGCGGAAGGCGATCGCCGATCGACAGCCAGGACAGGGCTTGGTGCATCACTCTGACCGAGGCTCACAGTATGCCTGCGACGAATACGTGAAGGAGTTGGAGGGCGCCGGGATGGTGATCAGCATGAGCCGGCCGGCGAGGCCGTGGGAGAACGCTTACTGCGAGAGCTTCATGAACACGCTGAAAAGCGAGCAGATCTACTGCACGCGTTATCAAACCATGGAGGAGTTGAATGAGCAGATCGAAGAATTCATTGAGGAGTTTTACAACCGGCAACGCTTACACTCGGCGCTCAAATATCTAACCCCGGAAGAGTTCGAGAGTAAGGCAGCTTCCAGAGATTCAGGAGGGTCTTCTCGGCCAGCGGCCTTGAGTTTTCCAAGGCATCGGGAAATCTATCCTGATGCGGCAGGGCTAGAATGAACGGGAGAACGAACCAAGCCGTTCTCCCGCAAACTCATCAGGATGAGTTTCCAGCAGAGTATTCCTTAGCGGGTTGCTCTCCAGCAGAGCCCGCCTCCGCTTCCTCTGCCGCCCTCATCCTCAACCAGAAACCACCTGTTCGCCAACGGAATTGCAGCGAACGGCAACTGTCCCCTTCGGTCCGTGTCTCATTTCCTCACGCAGGCCACCCTCAGCCGCCCCCTTCAGCCGCCCCCAGCCGCCCCTTCAGCCGCCCTTCAGCCCCCCCTTCAGCCCCTTCAGCCGCCCTTCAGCCCCCCCTTCAGCCCCTTCGGCCCATCAACGAGCTGAAAAACATCGCTACTAATCTGGACCCAAAGTGCGCTGGGTGGCTGACCTCCGGCCTCCCGGCCGCGCAAGCCCTTGCTGCCGTGAGGAGTATTATCAGCGGTCTCATCGACACTGGCGGAACGCCTTACGTCGCGGTCGGCCAGTTCGACTCGGCCAGTAACAGCCTCGTCGCCTTCACCAACGTCGACCCAGCCATGGCCAACGTGCCAGTCGGCTACGCGAGCATCACGGTCAACACTAGCGGCGCGTTTTTCAACAGCGCCTACACGGTGGGGCCCGAGAGCTTCGTAGGCGGGACCGGGCAGGCGCAGGCCGCTATCCTGATACATGAACTGGCGCACCTTCTAGGTGCCCCCGGTTTTCAGCCCGACTTAAACAATGCTGCGGCAGGGAAGAGCAACGACAACCTCGTGAACACGAACTGCGCGCAGACCATCAATGACGCCAATGATTAGGCACTGGAGAGTAGCAGGCCCCGCCTGCATTTTTGTGGCGTTCGTCGCCACATCCATGGCGCAGTACATCGAGGCCGGCGGCTGGCTGGAGAAGCCGCCGGCCGGGATCGAATCGTTACAATATCCGAGGATTGCACTCTCCGCCCGTGTCAGCGGTCTGGTGATAGTTGAGACCGTGATTTCAGACCAAGGCGTTCCGTCTGAGACCAGGATCCTGCAGGGGCACCCCTTGCTTGCGCAGGATGTTTTGCGAGCCATGCCCATCGCCCGTTTTCGCCGCGAGCAGCTCGGCGCAGCAGCGCCGACCGGCCCGACCCGCGCGATTGTCGTGTTCCGCTTCGTCATAACTAAGGCCTGCGCCGACAGTAGCTGCCCCACAGTTGTGAGGTAC
>Ga0302325_10033382_pt1 | contig 10545 bp, 7 predicted proteins | sample Palsa_T0_2_FD_201948 | JGI IMG/M metagenome (GOLD analysis project Ga0302325, IMG submission 201948) | Peat permafrost microbial communities from Stordalen Mire near Abisko, Sweden - Palsa_T0_2 | ecosystem: Environmental > Terrestrial > Soil > Palsa > Peat permafrost | place: Sweden: Abisko...
TCGAGATCTGCCGACCGGAGGGCTTCCATGGCTGCCCGCAGGTCCGGGTTATGGGCCTTCGCCGCAGCGTCTATGTCCGTTCGCGATGGAAGCGGCGGCAGCTGCTCCAGCGACGATGCCAGAGTGTACGATGTGGCGGGGTCGGGGAAGAGAAAGACTCCGAGATCGATGCGTGCCTTCTCGGCGGAGAGACGGGCGTCGTTCAACTCCCGTTGCCTCTGCTGGATCTCAAGATCGGCGCGAACGACATCGGCGTGCGCAACCTCTCCGCCGGTCTCCCTCTGCTCTGTATTGTGGCCAAACTGGCTGGCTTCGTCGAGCGCCCGCTCGGCGATCGTGGCCTTGGCATCGGCTGCGATGGCTGAGTAGTAGTCGTTGACAACCGTCGAGACGAGGCCCCGTCGCGCGACCTCGAGCAGGGCGTTGGCCGCGGCAGCATCCGCATTGGCGCGTTGCAGCTCTGCGATTCCCGCGCCGCCGACCGTCTCCGTAACAGTCCCCTGGCTGGTGTACTCATGGATGGTATTGTTGGACACGAACCGCACCGGTGGCGTTGTCGATCCGTTCGAAGCCGTCGTCAGTGCGGATACGCTGGCGGCCTGGGTGTACAGAAACTGATTGTGGTAGACGATGCCCGGTAGCAGACCGGATCGAGCGATCGTCCGCTGGGCCTGGGCGACACCCGCATTCGCTTTCGCGCTGGCATATGCGCTATCAGCGTTTTGCGACCGCTGGATCGCGTCGTCCAGCGTGATCGTGGGAACTGCCGTCGCGACTGTCTGGGCGATGGAGAGACCCGGCCAGAGGTTGGCGACAAGCAGGGCTACGGCGTATTGACAGAATGACTTCATAAATTCGGAATCGTGAATTTTGATTGGCGGCTGAGCGGCGAGCAACGGCGAGCGGCTTGCAAGACCCGCAAGATATTAGGCGGGAAGCGCGGTAGGCCGCCTTCGGCATCTTGCGCTCTGTTTCCTTTACTTCGAACGTGAGGACCTCCGCCATAGCCTCGTGTTCCCCGGAGATATAGCGAGAGGAAGCCCCGGAGCCTCATGAATCGCTCGCATCCTGAACACACAGAGTATCCTGTTCGCGCGGCATGAGTCTGGACTGAAATCCGAATTAAATTGCGTTCATCTTTGCGGTGCTGCAGCATTTCTCGAGGGAAATCGAGGTTTACGCTCTTTCGTGCAAGATGACTCACATCCTGGAACTTTGACTTTGCACTCCGCTCAGGATTCGTGCTCAGCGCCTTGGTTCCGAGATCGACAGCATCGATCGCCACGATATCACGAGCGGCTCCCGAGATCACAATGCAGCCCACCCATCGATGCCCGCCTGACTCGACTTACCCCGCAAGGTGATTGAACTTCACCACGATCATCTTCTGCTGTGTCATATCTCGCATGGTGTACGGAATACCTCCCGTGCCGTATCCTGACTGGCGGCGGCCAGCAAAGGGCATCCAATCGGTTCTGAAGGCGGTGTGGTCATTGATCATGACTGCGGACGCGTCAAGTCGGGAGGCCACCCCAAAAGCAACGTCAACATCGCGTCCAAAGATGGATGCCTGGAAGGCGTAAGGTAGCCCGTTGGCGCGGTCCACCGCCTCTGAGAGCGAAGCATAGCCGTAGATACATACCACCGGACCAAATATCTCCTCGCGGGAGACGCGAGCCGTCGGAGGCGGTTCGAGAAGCACGGTGGGCTCGTAGAGGCGATCGCTTATGCGCTTGCCTCCAGCAATTACATGTCCTCCGCCTGCCTCAGCTTCAGAAACCCACTCGCCGACACGAACGACTTCGCGGGGAAGAATGAGAGGTCCTACGTCGGTCTCCGCCGAGGACGGGTCTCCTACCCGGAGACTGCGGGCTCGATCGGCGTAGAGCTCGGCAAACTGCTCCTTCAACTCGTCGCGTATATAGATGCGCTGCACGGACACGCATACCTGCCCCGCATGATAGAAGCCTCCCTTCACCAGCGGGGCGACGATCGCATCGAGATCGGCGGACCGATCGATGATTACCGGCGCGGCGCCACCATGCTCCAGTGCAACTCTCGTGCCCGCGGCTACGCGTGAGCGGAGGTGCCAACCGACCTTTGCAGAACCGATAAAGGAAAGAAGAGCAATACGCCCGTCGGTGGCAAACCGCTCAGCCAGCGACAGGTCTTCGACAACAAAGGCCTCGCACAGAGGCTCGGGAAGACCGGCCTCGCGAATCAGATCGATAAGGCGCAGACAGCACAGCGGTGTCGTATTGGCCGGCTTGACGATCACGGGGCATCCTGTCGCAATGGCGGGAACGACCTGGTGAACGATCAGGTTGAGGGGATGGTTGAAGGCTGAGATGGCGGCAACAATACCGATAGGCTCAAGGGTTGTGAATGCCAGACGATCCGTTGAAGCCTGCGAGAGCCCCATTGGAATCTCCGTGCCGGCGAGGCCTTCGAGTGCCGACGCGGCTCCTTCGATTCCGCTGATAGCGCGCGCCACTTCGACGCGGGAGTCGACCAGCGGCTTACCGCCCTCGCGTGCGATCAGCAGCGAGAAAGCATCGGAATCCCGCTCCACAAGGCGAGCAAGACGCTTCAGTATCTCGATCCGGCGATACCGTTCCAGCCAGTTGCTGCGATTCCGAAAGAAGCGATCTGCCCGAAGCAGTTTTTGTTCCAGGCTTGCCTCGTCATCAAGCTGTATCTCGCAGATTGTTTTGCCGTCGTAGGCCTGCGTGACTCGCATCGACTTCCTCCTTCCATAGGGTCAGTCGAGTTGCACGGCCTTTGTGCTGAGCTCATCGATAAGGACTCGCTTGTTTTCTGAATAATCGATGGGAACTGTGACCAGATGCACACCGCCAGCCTGAAACGCAGCTTCCAGCGTGGAAACGATGGAGTCAGTTGAAAGAATGCGCGAACCCTTCGCCCCATAGGATTCGGCATACTTCACAAAGTCAGGATTGTTGAAGGATAGGCCGAAGTCGCCGAACCCCTCGGCCTCCTGCTTCCAGCGAATCATCCCGTAGCCGTGGTCCTCGATGATAAGCACTACCAGATTGAGTTGCAGGCGGATCGCAGTCTCCAAGTCCTGCGAGTTCATCATGAATCCGCCGTCCCCACAGACCGACATCACTCGCCTTTCAGGATGAAGCAGCGCGGCCATCATCGCCGAGGGTAGACCGGCTCCCATCGTGGCCAATGCATTATCCAGCAGAATCGTATTCGAGACATGCGTTCGATAGTTGCGCGCGAACCATATCTTGTACATCCCATTGTCGAGACAGAGGATGCCGTCTTCGGGCATCACACGGCGGACGTCAGCCACAATGCGCTGCGGCGTCGGCGGGAAACGTGGATCGTTCGCTCCATCGGACGTATGGGCCAGCACGGTCGTGCGAACCTGATCATAGTACGTCGAATCGAGTGCAAGCTTGCCGTCGAGGGCGTCGGCGAGGCGAATCAGGCTGTCCGCAATATCACCGACGACCTCGATTTGCGGAAAATAAATCTGGTCGATATCGGCCGGGTTGAAGTCGACATGCACAACCAGTGGACCGCCGGGTGACATGAGGAATGGTGGCTTCTCAACCGTGTCGTGGCCGACTGCAAGGATCAGGTCGGCGCGCTCGACTGCGAGGTGAACGTAGTCTCCTGAGGACAAAGCAGCGGTCCCCAGGAACAGGTTGGAGTTGCCATTCACGGCGCCTTTGCCCATCTGCGTGTTGAAGAATGGGATGCCGATGCGCTGCACGGCGGCCGAAAGCGGGGGGGCGAGACCTGGACGGTTCGCGCCGCCGCCAATCACGATAAGCGGGTGTTTCGCAGATGAAATGGCAATGGCGGCATTAGCGATGGCAGCATCGGAAGCGATGGGCGGAAAGGCCGGACTTATCGGGACGACGCCCGCGTCTTCCACCATTTGAGCTGCGATGTCTTCAGGAAGTTCGAGGTGGACGGGCCCAGGGCGCTCTGCCAGCGCAAGGCGAAACGCATCGCGAACCAGTGTGGGGATGTTCCTGGCATCGATAATCTGGCGAGCCGATTTGGTAAGGGGGCGCATCATGGCCACTGCATCAATGATCTGGAACCGTGCCTGACGGCTGTGCAGGATGGGCTTCTGTCCCGTGATCATGAGCATGGGCATACCGGCCAGCGACGCGTACGCTGCGGCCGTCACCAGGTTGGTCGCCCCCGGTCCTAGCGTACTCAGACAGACTCCTGGCCTTCCCGTCAGGCGGCCATACGTGGCAGCCATAAAGCCCGCCACTTGTTCATGCCGCGTGACGACGAGTTTGATGCTGGAAGTGCGAAGGGATTCGAGCAGATCGAGATTCTCCTCGCCGGGAACGCCAAAAATACGCTCGACTCCTTCATTCTCAAGGGCACGGACAAACACGTCCGACCCCTTACACGGTGCTCTTAGAGACGAGCTGAGGGGCCCGGAATGTAACATGCTCGGGACGCCGCTTTGCATCTCGGAATATTGCAGCAATATCTCTGGAGGCATTTGGTTTTTTGTAAGTGCGTACTACCCCAGTATCTCCGCCTGGAATAAAAACACGGTGAAGCCAGCATGAAGAACGCTAAATCTCTCCCTGTCTCTCGCGCGAATCGTCTCTCTCGCGAATCGGGCTATCGAGACCTGGAAAACTTCAGCGGCCCCTGATTCCGATTGCTTCCTGCTCATAGGCGACTCGGGCGGGCGGGGCAAATGCGGGATGAACATCTTTTCATTCGGGTTTCAATAGAAACTCATGCGGGGCACACAAGCTCTTCCTGTTGGCTTCACGAGAAGTTGGGCGCAGGGAAGTTCAGCCCGGTAGATCGAAGGCCCTGGCGAAAATTCGCGCCTACGCAGTCTGTCAAAAAATAACCGCAGGGCACGCACGCCTTGGCTTGCCCGCCAGAACTCTGAAGGAGAAGATTCAGGAGACCCATGAGAAAACTACTCGCAACACTCTGCCTCACGGCGTTTGCCGCAGTCACCGCAGCCGCCCTTGCCCAGCAGACGCGCGAACAGGCCGTTGGCGCCATGCGCAAAGTCGAAGCCAAAGAGATGGACGCAACCTATACAACACCGGCCCCGTTTGCTCAAAGACTGGTGGATGAAGCTCTGGCAAACCATCCCGAGATTCTGCTGATCGCCATTCACGCCACGCCTCCCGGGCATCAGAATGTCATCGTTGCTTCGAGCTTCGGGCGCATCGGCAAGATCGGCGATGAAGACGATATGCGCTGCATCCGCACAGGCAAGAGCAATCTGGAGGTGAACGGCCCCCACTTCGAAGATGAACTGATTCTGCTCGACGCCTCCGGCAAGACCATCGGCGCGCTCGGCGTGGTCTTCAATTACAAGGCCGGCGACGACAAGGACGCCCTGGAAAAGATCGCGACTCAGACTCGTGATGAGATGAAGGCCAAACTTCCATCGGCGAGGAAGCTCTTCGGCCCGGCATAGCCGTCGCGACCGTGAGCCCCCTGCAGCACCATGAAAAACCGCGCGCCTTCCCTCTTTCAATCGACTGCGAAGAGGGGGAAGGCGCCGCGATTCTTGTGGACTACTTTGACTGCATCGTCAGCGTCTTGAGCTGCCTGAGCGCGATCCCGGGAGGCAGTGGCAGATAGTTGCCCTCCTGCATCACCGCCCGCTGTCCCTGATGGCTTAGAACGTAGTGCATGAACTCGATGACCGCAGCGCTCGGTGGATGCGCGGCGTCGTTGTTCAGCACCATGTAGACAGCGCGCGTCAATGGATAGCTTCTACTTGCCACGCTTTCGCGCGTAGGGGGGACCGGTCCCCTATGTTCGGGCGTAGAAAGCGCCAACATCTTCACGGCTGGCGTAGCGTAGTGGGCGTTGGAGATACCGATGGCATCCGGGTCTTTCGCGACGGCCTGTACGATCAACTCGCCGGCATCGGCTCCGTTCGGACCAGCGACGTTCGAGGACTCGTTCAGCCCCGAGTTCCATCGTTCTCCCTTGACAAAGACAAGTTGGCTGAAGATCTGTGACTTGTCGTTATCGACGCTGAAGCCGTAGAGATGGACAGGCCGATTCGCCCAATCGCCTTTGAGCCCCAGATCGCCCCAAGTGCGGACCGGCCGGTTGCCGGAAGCGAAGATGCGCTCCAGTTGGTCGGTCGAGAGGCTGGTGATGGGATTGGATGCGGGCACGAAGATCATCAGCGCAAACGTCGCCTTCGGCACATCGAAGGAGCCTGTCGCCACGTCAATCACAGTCGGTGAGTGACCCTCTACAGATTCGAATGCCTGAACTTCAGTGGGCCAGATCTCGCGACCCAGGAGGCCAATCTCCGCGCGGCCTGTGTATACGCCCGCGACCGCCGTGAGCGTGCTCTTGAGCTCGTTGTCGAAGTGCACCGCCGGCTGCGCCTGCATGAAGCCCTGCTCATAGAGCTTCAGCAGGTCTCCCATCTGAGTGCTACCCCAGACATGAATCGTGCCGGAGACCTCTCGCGCGGGCTCGTAATCGGGAAGCTCCGCATCCTGTGCCGCTACTGCGCTCGCCAGCACAGCCACGCAGGTCGCGGTGCAAACCCGGGACAAGACCCTTAAAGACATCCTCATGGAGCGCTTCTCGTGGAGGTAACCGCTTCCGCGAGTGACCGCTCCGTGGTCTTGCGCTGCAACAGTGCCTTGCGACCTCGTGCAGCAGCGCGCAGCTTGTTGAGCCACATGAGTGGGCCAGTCACTGCGAGCACCGAAAGCAACAGTGCAAAGCAGACCGCCAGGATCTTTGTCGGAAGGCCGAAGAGCGTGCCGGTGTGAATCTCGCGCGTCCACTGAACCAGAGCCGTCTGCATCAGGGGCGCAGTTCTTGACGAGCCAACGCTAAGAACTGCGCCGGTCTGGGGATCGATGGTCGTGAAGCTACGGCCGGCGGGCGTCTTGTCCTCGGGGAAACGCATGTAAAGGAAGACCGGATCGCCCTTCTTTTCGGGGAGAAGCAGCCGAGGAATCGCCGCGCCCGGGAGCGCCTCGCGTGCGGTCGCCAACATGCCTTCGATCGAAGTGCCGTGCCCCGACATCGTTATCGCCGTCTTCGGTGTGTTCAGAAGATCGACCAGCTTACCCGTCTGATAGTGCAGTCCCAGACCGGTAACGGCGAAGCCGAACATCGCGAGAGACGACCAGAAGCCTACGCTCAAGTGCAGATCGCGGTTGAAACGCGACAACGATTTCCCTCGCCGAAAGCGAAAGATCTTGCGGGGCCACCAAAGGAAAATCCCAGAAAGCGAGAGAATCAACAGGCCAACAGTGCTCCACGTGACAATCTGATTGCCGATCTTGCCGGAGAGGAAGTTCACGTGCAAATCATGGACCTTGAGAATCCAGTTGCTTCCGTCTTCGGTGGTGCCGAGGATCGCTCCGGTGTATTGATTCACGTAGACGTGATGAATCTTGTGAGTTGCGACGTTTCGCAGGCGTACGTAGGTCGACCAGCCGGGTTGCTCCGGAAAGTAGAAACGGATCAGCTTCCAGCCTGGCGATTGCCGCTCGACGCGGGCACGGAATTCGTCCCAGGTCAGAGGCTGGCTCAAGGGAGTCACGTTCGTCAGTTGAGGATGAAACGCCCGGTTCAGCTCGGGTTCAAACGCGATGATGGCTCCGGACAGGCTCACACAAATGAGAAAGAATGCGGCGGTGAGGCCTGCGTACAGGTGCAGCGTGAGGAGTAGGTTCTTCATGCTCGTATCCTTGCTTTGTTTGGCCGTTTGAAGGCGCGGTTGCTAGAAGATCCCTGGCAATGCGGGAGAATGTTCCAGGTGCAACGCTTGCAGATCGAACTTTTCCATTCCGAGTGCCCGCAGCAGCAGCGGCCCGAGCTGCGTAGTCGGGACATACGTCGGGTCACACCTGCCGGTAAGCTGCGCTCCAGAGAGAAGCAATGCAACGTGGGTGTCCTCATCGAGCGTGCCGCCATACGCTGCAAGCGTTGTGTCACCCAGAGACCCCCACAGGATGCCGAGCTCCGCCTGCAGGATGATGTCGGGCATCCGCGAGTCCTTCCGCGGCGAGTTCAAGGTGAGCGCGAGCCTTGCGCCCGAGTAGATATCCTGAATCCCGATCGCCGCGGCTCTGTCCCCCAGGGCTTTCACGACGGCCGCGGTCTTTGCCGGATCACTGAGCCAGATCATCGCAGCATCTCCGCTGCTGATGTGTGCCGCGAGGCCTGGTTGAACGGAGTCCACAACCGCACGCGCACGAGCGATGGGGATGAGTCGCCTTCGCCGCGGATCCATTGGCGATTGGCCATAGGGCGAGGCGACGCATATCCATGTGGTGTCGTAGAGCTGCCGGACCTTCAGCTCCTGCACGAGGCGACCGATCGCTGCATCGACAAATTCGAGTCTATTCGCCAAGGCTTCCGAGGGGGTGCCTGCCGCATCAGTGTAGCCTGTGGCTGCCTGCGCCGCGGCCAGCGACGCGAAGCTCATGCCGAACAGCACGGGGACGGGAGAGTCCGAGGCCCCCTTGCAGGCTTTGCCGTCGATCCAACGCAGTACGATGGCCACGCGTGCCTCGTCGCCTGCGGCGGGCGGCGATCTCTCAAAGCCGCAGGCGTCATTCAATCCGTTGCCGGATGGTCCGCGCAAGAGATCGGTCGTGGCCGCACTATCACCGGCCCAAGCGGTCGGACCGATCTTCTCGCGGACGATCTCGAAGATGGTGTTGACGCGGAGCAGATCGTGCGGTTGAAGCGGAGCGCAGGCATTGCGGGGATCGAGCGGAGCCTTCGTGGCATCGAAGCTGCCATCCGCTCGAAAGCTGGTGTCGAGTTCCAGAACCGCGCCCCGGGTCTTGCAGCTCGAACCCGCCGGCGAAAGAGCATGGTCGTACCCATCGCTGCTCACAATGCCGGTTGAGATCGGTGTCCCTCCGGTGGTCAGCGCCATCAGGCCCGCCGCGGGGTCCGCCATCGGGGTATGCGCGTTCGTATAGGTGACGCCGCGCGCGCTCAACCCGGCCAGAGCGGAGCGTGGGTGCGCCGCGATCCAATTCTCCAGATCGATGGCGTGCAGACCGTCAACGCTCAGCAGAAGTACACGGGCCGCAGGATGGTCTGTGGGAGTGTGAACCAAGGGCTTGGGGTACTGCTCCTGCGCGGCACAGATCACCGCCGCGAGAATCAACAAGTGACCGGCAAGCAACCAACACGCCGTCTTCTTGGTTACGGTTCGTACCATGGGCGCTCCCACTTCGGGGCTGCCGGCTACTTGAGCTTTTCCGCTTCGCGCGCGTCCATCGCGGCGGGCAGCGGCGTGAAAATGCGGTCGTCGACGATAGCCTGCTGGCCCTCGCGGCTCAGAGCGTAGCGGATAAACTCGCGCAACACCGGGTTGATTGGTTTGCCTGGTTCTCGATTAGCGAAGATGTAAATCGTCCTGCTCAATGGATATTTTTGCGAGGCCACGTTCTCAAACGTTGGTCCGATTGGCGCGTCACCCGGATGCACGATCAGTTTCAGCACCTTGGTGTCGGGATTGGTGTTCCAAGCCAGGCCTGTATAGCTGATCGCATATTTGTCGGCTGCCACCTTGTCCGAGAGCGGAATGACTGTGTGCTGCGATTGAATGCCTTCACGCCATTGCCCGTTCGCCAATACATGCATGTTGACAAAGGCGTCGTAGCCATTGGGGATCTCGACGCCCCATGCATGAATCGGTTTATCGGCCCACTCACCGGTCAGGCCAAGCTGCCCCCATGTGGTGATAGGTTCCTTGATGCCGCGATTGTGTGTCGCCGAATAGATAGCATCCAGTTGCGGATAAGTAATCTCATTCAGTGGATTATCCTTGTTCACGATGAATACGATGCAGTCCGTGAAGGCCTTGACGGCCAGGCTGCCGCCCGAGACTGAGATCGCCAGAGGCTCATAGCCGAACTTATCGATGAACGGCGTCTGCTCGCGGCCCATCATCTCGCGGGCGATGAAGGCAAAGTCCGCTGAGCCATTGGTCAGGCGCGGTCCACCCTGGCCGGAACCGCCGATATCCACCGAAATCCTTACGTTTGGATATATCTTGGTGAATCCGTCGATCCACTTCTGCTGAACGACCGTCACCGTATTCGATTCCACACCCTTCAGCGTGCCCGAGAGACCTTTGACCGGCTTGTAGGCGGGGATTCCCGGGTCGACGGTCGCGCTGTAAGGCAGCGGAGGATTGGGACGTGGAGCCGGGGTCTCAAGATTCTGCGCCCGCGCAACGCAGCAAGTTGACAACGCAATTCCAAGAACGGAGATAATTTTCATAAGTATGTCGAAAGGCCCCTTCTGGCGTGTGCTTTTGGCGATCTGACCACTCCAAGCCGCGAACGTGAATGATGCCTGAATCGTCAATGAAAAGCTATTCACCATCGCCCGTCCCAGTTTCTCAGCCCGTCTTCCGGCAGTTCTCTACTATAGGAGTCTCTCTCCGCATATCGTACGACAGAGTCGGCTGCCCAACTCGCCGGATAAGTCAGACAAGACACACATGAACCCATTTTCATCCCAGTTATAGGCATTTTTAATATCATCACCTAT
>Ga0302325_10033383_pt1 | contig 10545 bp, 7 predicted proteins | sample Palsa_T0_2_FD_201948 | JGI IMG/M metagenome (GOLD analysis project Ga0302325, IMG submission 201948) | Peat permafrost microbial communities from Stordalen Mire near Abisko, Sweden - Palsa_T0_2 | ecosystem: Environmental > Terrestrial > Soil > Palsa > Peat permafrost | place: Sweden: Abisko...
CGACGAGCGCCACGATCGGGTAAGGCACGCGGCGGCGGCTCTCGCGGTGTAGTTCGCGCGTGCGCTTGACCTTGACCAGCTCGCCTTCGATTTTGGCGAGCCGCTCCTCGATCATGCGCCGGTCGGCTTCGAGCTGGGTCTCGCCGGGGCCGCCGAGAAAACCGAAGCCGCCGCGCTGGCGCTCGAGATGGGTCCAGGAGCGCACCAGCCGGCTCTTCTGGTAGGTCAGATGCGCATGCTCGACCTGCAGCGCGCCTTCGCGCGTGCGCGCGCGGCGGCCGAAAATCTCCAGGATCAGGCCGGTGCGGTCGAGCACCTTGGCGTTCCAGGCCTTTTCCAGATTGCGCTGCTGAATCGGCGAAAGCGCGCAGTCCATCACCACGATGCCGGCTTCTTCCGTTTTCACCAACTCGGCGATCTCCTCGACCTTGCCCTTGCCGAGATAGGTCGCAGGCCGCACGGCGCTGAGCATCACGATGCCGGAGTGTTCGACGTCGAGGTCGATGGCAAGCGCGAGGCCGACCGCCTCGTCGAGTCGCGCGGCCGGCATGCGCTCGGCGGCGGCAATGCGCGCGGCCGGGCGCCGCAGCACCGGCTCGATGACTAGCGCACGGCCGGTCGCCCTACCCGGAGAGCTTAGGCGGTCAGCGCGCGTGTCGCGACGGCGCGGCTCCAATCAGACCTTTTCCTCAGCCGGCGCATCCTCGGCGCCTTCGAAGAGCTGCACCGGATGACCCGGCATGATGGTCGAAATCGCGTGCTTGTAGACGAGCTGCGAATGCCCATCGCGCCGTAACAGCACGCAGAAATTATCGAACCAGGTCACCACGCCTTGCAGCTTCACTCCGTTCACCAGAAAAATGGTGAGCGGGATTTTGGCCTTGCGGACGTGATTGAGGAAGGTGTCTTGCAGGTTTTGTGAGCGGTCGGCTGCCATGGCCGTTGTTTCCGTTCTTGTACCGCTGGCCCCTGCCCCGCGGGTCTTTTCTTGCCAAGCCAAACATTAGAGTGCAGTGCGGCAGGCGATGCAAGCCAAAGTTGGAAGGTGACGGCAGGATTGTACTCCCGAGCCGGCCACTCGGAGCGCCAAATGGCCTCCTTTCGGCTCACCCGACCTCCACAAAACCGTGAAACGCGCGGCGCAAGGCCGTCGCCACCGGACCGGGATTGCCTTCGCCGATGACATGGCCGTCGATGCGCACCACCGGGAGCACGATTTGCGTCGCGGCGGTCACGAAAGCTTCACGCGCGGCGTAGGCTTCCGCGAGCGTGAACGCCCGCTCTTCGACGGCAAGTCCTTGCGCCTTAATGACCTCGAACAAGACGGTGCGGGTAATGCCGCGCAGGATGGCGTGATCCGCCGGCCGCGTCACGACCGTGCCGGTATGTGAAACGATCCAGGCGTTGGTCGAAGCGCCTTCGGTCACCGCCCCGGCCCTGTCAACGAACCAGGCCTCGCGCGCGCCCTGCTCGATCGCGGCCTGCCGGGCCAGCACATTGGGAAGAAGGCCGATGCTCTTGATGTCGACGCGGCCCCAGCGATTGTCGGGCATGCTGATGACTGCGATGCCTTTGGCCGCAAACGCCTCGTTGCGCGCCTTGTTCAGCGCGCGCGCAGTCACCACCACGCTCGGCGGCACATCCGGCGCCGGGAAGGCATGATCGCGCCGCGCCACGCCGCGCGTGATTTGCAGGTAGACGATGCCGTAGCCGATGCGGTTCTTCGCCACCACTTCGCGCAGCACGACACCGAGCGCCTTGGGCGACATCGGCGCGCGGATGTGCAGTTCACCGAGCGACCGCGCCAGTCGCGCCAGATGGCGCCGCTCGTCGATGAGCCGCCCTCCCCGCACCTCGCAGACTTCGTAGACGCCGTCGCTGAATTGATAACCGCGATCCTCGATGTGCACCTTCGCGTCGCGCATCGGCAGGTAGCGGCCGTTCACATAAGCGTATCGGGACATCAGGGATCAACAATCAGGGATCAAAATAAACATTGCGAAGCAGTACCTGATACCCGATCCCTGATACCCGATACCTAATCTATTCCCAACGCCTTGAGCTTGCGATGCAGCGCCGAGCGTTCCATGCCGACGAACTCCGCGGTGCGCGAAATGTTGCCGCCGAAGCGGTTGATCTGCGCCAGGAGATATTCGCGCTCGAACACTTCGCGCGCCTCGCGCAGCGCCATGCTCATCAGGTGCTCGCCGCCATTGCCGTTCGGCATCGAGGGAATCATCGAACCGACGTCCTGCGGCAACATCGAGGCGGTAATCACCGCTTCGGGATCGCCGCCGGCGAGGATCATCAGCCGTTCGACGTTATTGCGCAGCTGCCGCACGTTGCCGGGCCAGTCGTGCGATTGTAGCACGGCCAGCGCGTCGGCGCCGACGTTGCGCTTCGGCAGGCCGGTGATCTGCGATATCTGGGTCATGAAATATTCGACGAGTTCGGCGACGTCCTCGCGCCGTTCGGAGAGCGGCGGCACCCGGATCGGCACAACGGACAGCCGGTGATAAAGGTCTTCGCGGAATTTTCCCGCCGCGATATCGGCCTCGATGTTGCGGCTGGTGGAGGAAACGATGCGCACGTCGACCGTGACCTTGGTGCTGCCGCCGACGCGCTGGAAGGTCTGATCCACCAGCACGCGCAGGATCTTGTTCTGCGTCTCGCGCGGCATGTCGACGATCTCGTCGATGAACAGCGTGCCGCCATGGGCTTCTTCGAGCGCGCCCACCTTCCGGCTTTGCGTGCCGTTCCCCGCCTCGATGCCGAACAACTCGACCTCCATGTGTTCCGGCATGATGGCGGCGGCATTGATCACGACGAAGGGGCCGCTGGCGCGCGCCGACAGCCCGTGGATGGTGCGCGCGGTCAGTTCCTTGCCGCTGCCCGACGGGCCGATGATGAGCACGCGGCTGTTGGTCGGTCCCACCTTCTCGATCGTCTGCCGCAACTGATTGGCGGCGGCCGAATGGCCGACAAGGGTCGCGGCCAGCGGGCCGAGCTGCTTGAGTTCCCTAACCTCGCGCTTGAGCCGCGAATTTTCCAGCGTGCGCTCGGCGACCAGCAACAACCGATCGGCCTTGAATGGCTTCTCAATGAAGTCGTAGGCGCCGCGCTTGATCGCTGAAACCGCGGTCTCGATGTTGCCGTGCCCGGAGATCATCACGATCGGCAAATCCGGATGTTCCTGCTTGAGCATATCGAGCAGTTGCAGCCCGTCGAGACGGCTGCCTTGCAGCCAGATGTCGAGGAACACCAGATTGGGCCGCCGCGCGATAACCGCGGCCAGCGCCTGATCGGCATCGGCGGCCGTGCGGGTGCCATGACCCTCGTCCTGGAGGATGCCGGCGACCAGCTCGCGGATATCCGTCTCATCATCGACGATCAGGATGTCGGATGCCATGATCAGACCGCCGCGGTTTGCGGTTGCGCCGGCGCGGCGGGAGCGTCGAGCATTTCGGCGGCAAAGTGCAGCTGCATCCAGGCGCCGCGCGCGCCGCCGATCTTTTCCGATGCGTCGCGCAGCTCAAGATTGCCGCCATGCTCTTCGAGAATGCGGCCGACGATGGCGAGACCTAAGCCGGTGCCCTTCTCCCGCGTCGTCACATACGGTTCGAGCAGCCGCGCGCGGTTCTCCTTCGGCAAGCCGATGCCGTTGTCGATCACGTCGATGACCACGTCCTTGCCGTCACGGCGTGCGCTCACCGCGATGCAGCCGCGGCCGAGCGTGGCGGGCGGCACCGCCCCGATCGCTTCGGTGGCGTTCTTGATGATGTTGGTGAGCGCCTGCGAAATAAGCCGCCGGTCGAAACGCGCCGGCATGGCCTCCGGCGGCAGGTCAACCTCGAAGTCGATATCGGGATGGCCGACGCGCATCAGGAAGATCACCTGGCGCACGGTGTCCGCCACATCCTCGGCGGCGATGACCGGCTTCGGCATGCGCGCAAAGCGCGAGAATTCGTCGACCATCCGCTTGATGTCGTCGACCTGGCGGATGATGGTGGCGGTGCACTGCTCGAAAACGGCAGCGTCTTCGACGATCACCTTGCCGTATTTGCGGCGCAGCCGCTCGGCCGACAATTGGATCGGCGTCAGCGGATTCTTGATCTCGTGCGCGATGCGCCGGGCGATGTCGGCCCAGGCCGAGGAGCGCTGCGCCAGCACCAGCTCGGTGACATCGTCGATAGTGATGACATAGCCATGCTCAGATTCGGGAGCTTGCTCGCTGGTGACGCGCACCGAAAAGTTCCGCTCCTGGCCGTTGCGGCTGACGGTGACCTGGCGCTGTACCAGGCGCTGGTTGCCGTTGCGCGCCGTTTGAAAGATTTCGGCGAGTTCGGGCGCGACGTCGGTCAGCGGACGTCCCAGCGCTTCGCTTTCCGGGCGCGCGATCGACCGCTCGGCCGAGCGGTTGAGGATGGTGATGCGGCCGTCGGCATCGACGCCGATGACGCCGGCGCTGGCGCCGGCGAGCACGGCTTCGGTAAATCGCCGCCGGCTGTCGATCACGTCGCGCGCGCGCACGATGTCGTCGTGTTGCGTGCTCAGCTCCTGCGTCATCTTGTTAAACGTCTCGCCGAGCTGGGCGAGGTCGCCCTCGGATCGACGGATCGGCACGCGGACCTGGAGATTGCCGGTGGAGACGACGTTGGCGGCGCCGATCAGCCGGCGGATCGGAGCGACCAGCCGGTTGGCGAAATCGAGCCCGATCCAGGCCGACGACAACAGCACGATGAGCGCGATGACGGCGAACATCAGCGCGAACGCTACCTGGATGCCGAGCCGGCGGGCTTCGAGATTGGCGTATTCGCCGACGCTTTCCTGGGTCGCGCGCAATTGCTGGACGACGCGTGGATCGAGCAAACGCGCGACATAGAGATACATGTCGTCGTAACCGTGCAGCTTGATGGCGGCAGCGACGTGGTCGCCTTCGGGAATGAGCGCGACCTGCGGCTCAGTTTCGGAGATTTGACTGAGCAATTGCGCCGACGGCAGCACGATCGCCTTGTCCATGGTGACGTCCGCGCGCTCCACCGTCGAGCCGTCGCCGCGGATGATCAGCGCGGCGGAAACGCCGCGCGCTGTGGCTTGCGCCGTGAAAAATTTCTGGAACCGCTCGCGGTCGGTATCGAACATCGGCTTGGCGCGGCCGAGATCGAACGCCATGGCCATGATCTCGCCACGGATCGCCTGCGCGTGCTCGCTCACATAGGCGTCGGCCACGATCAGCGATTGCTCGATCATGGCGCGGGTGCGCGTCGAGAAGAACCGGTCGAGGCCGCGATCAAGCGTCGTCGACGCGACCACGGCGACCAGCACGGTCGGGACCGCGGCGATCACGGCGAACAGGCCGACGATCTGCACGTGCAGCCGCGAGCCGGCGTAGCCGCGCCGGCGCGCCCGCACGACGACCCAAACCTCACGTCCGATGATGGCGAGCAGCAAAAGCCCGGCGGCAAGATCGGCGAGAAGGAGTTCGACCACCACCTCATGGACCGGCGCGATCGGGGTCAGTCCGGCCAGCACCACGAAGGTGGCCGTCGCGGAAAGGAGCGCGAGACCTACCGCCACCGCCCCGATCAGCCGGGACGCAACCGGCATCGGCGCCATGGTCGCGGGGTCGAGCGTTGCCATGAGACCTGATGCGGCCATGGTAGGGTCAAGTGGCGCGACTTGATCGGCAGTCGTCATTGACGCCTTGAAAACATGGGACTTTATGAGAGCCAGAACGAATGGAGCCCGCCGCCATTCGTACGAGTGATGCTTTTATACAACAATGTTGCCCGATTGCGACAATTCCTTGGCGTCTTCCTTTCCGCGCTCAAGCGTCATCACCGGGCCGGCGCCAGGCGCCGAGAACCGGTGATCCAGCTTGACCAAAAAGGGTGGATAACCGGGTCAAGCCCGGAATGACGCGAGCGGAAATCAGAGCTGGGTCTCAACCGCCGCTTGAGCGGTAGACCTGGATTTCCAGGTCGCGGATCTTCTTGCGCAACGTATTGCGGTTGACGCCGAGCAGATCGGCGGCGCGGATTTGATTGCCGCGCGTTGCCGCCAGCGCCGCGGAGAGAAGCGGCGCCTCCACTTCGCGCAGAATACGGTGGTAGAGACCCGGCGGCGGCAGGCCCTCGTCGAAGCCGGAAAAATAGTGCGCCAGGTAGCGCTCGACCGCGTTCGACAGGTTTTCATCCCCGCGGTGGCTTTCGCCGGGCGCGGTGAGCGCCGGTTGCGACAATTCGCTGTCGACCACGGCGGCGGTGATCGTCTCCTGCGGGTAGAGCGCGGCAAGCCGGCGGGCGAGATTTTCCAGTTCGCGCACGTTGCCGGGCCAACGATGCCGTCGCAAACGCTCGATCGCGGCCGGATCGATTTGTTTGGCCGGCAAACCTTCGCGCTCGACCACCGCGAAGAAATGCCGAGTCAGGTCGGGAATGTCTTCGGTGCGCTCGCGCAACGGCGGCAAGCGCAGCGGTACGACGTTGAGACGGAAAAACAGGTCCTCGCGGAACAGGCCCTGCTGGATAAGCTGCCTTAGATCCTTATTGGACGCCGCGATGATACGCACATCGGCCTTGATCGGCGTGCGGCCGCCGACCGTGGTGTACTCGCCCTGCTGCAACACGCGCAGAAGCCGGGTCTGCGCCTCCATCGGCATGTCGCCGATCTCGTCGAGAAAGAGCGTGCCGCCTTCGGCCTGCTCAAAGCGACCGGCGCTGCGGGTGTTGGCGCCGGTGAAAGCGCCCTTCTCGTGGCCGAACAGCTCCGACTCGATGAGGTCGCGTGGGATCGCCGCCATATTGATGGCGACGAACGGCCCGGCGCGGCGCTTGCCGTAATCGTGCAGCGCGCGCGCCACCAATTCCTTGCCGGTGCCGGATTCGCCCGAGATCATCACGGTCAAATCCGTCTGCATTAGCCGCGCCAGCACGCGATAGATTTCCTGCATCGCCGGCGAGCGGCCGACCAGCGGGATCGACTCGAAATCCTCGGCCTTGACCGGCGCCCGCGTCCGCTCCTTCGGTTCCGACAGCGCGCGGCCGACGATGGCGATCAGCTCCTTGAGGTCGAATGGCTTGGGCAGATATTCGTAAGCGCCGCGCTCGGAAGCGCGGATCGCCGTCATGAAAGTATTCTGCGCGCTCATGATGACGACCGGCAAGTCGGGCCGCGCCTTCTTGATGCGCAACAACAGATCGAACGCATTCTCGTCCGGCAGCACCACGTCGGTGATGATGAGATCGCCGTCGCCCTGGCTGATCCAGCGCCAGAGCGTCGCCGCGTTGCCGGTGGAGCGGACTTCGTATCCGGCACGCGAAAGCGCCTGATTGAGCACGGTGCGGATCGCCGCATCATCATCGGCAACGAGAATGTTTCCCGCCGGCATCAACGATCCCCTCGTGACTGAATGGCGCCGTCCGGCTCGGCACCGTCGCGGGCGTACATCGGCATGAGCACGCGAAAGATGGTTCGTCGCGGTTGCGACTCGCATTCGATGATGCCGCCATGATCGCCGACGATCTTGGCCACCAGCGCCAGCCCCAGCCCGGATCCCGTCGGCTTGGTGGTGACGAACGGGTCGAACAGATGCGGCATCAGTTCCTCGGGCACGCCGGGCCCGTTGTCCTTCACGCAGAATTCAAGAGGCAAAGAGATGCGGGCCTTGGCGCCCGGAATCGACAGGCGGACGCCGGGGCGAAACGCCGTCGAGAGCGTGATCTCACCGCCGGGAGCATCGCCGATCGACTCGGCGGCATTCTTGACCAGATTCAGGAACACTTGAACGAGCTGGTCGCGGTTCGCCAGGACCGGCGGCAGCGAAGGGTCGTAATCCTCGACAAACTTGATGTGCCGGGCGACCCCGGATTGGGCGAGCCGCTTCACGTGATCGAGCACGACGTGGATGTTGATCGATTCGCGTTCGACCGGACGCTCGTCGGCGAAGACTTCCATGCGATCGACGAGCTTCACGATCCGATCGGCTTCGTCGCAAATCAGGCGGGTGAGCGTGCGATCGTCGTCCTCGACCGATTGCTCCAGCAACTGCGCGGCGCCGCGGATGCCGGACAGCGGATTCTTGATCTCATGGGCGAGCATGGCGGCGAGCGCGATCACCGAGCGCGCGGCGCCGCGATGCGTGAGCTGGCGATCCATCTTGTCGGCGATCGAGCGCTCTTGCAGCATCACCACCACGTAGTCCGGCCGCTCCGGCAGCGGCGCGACGTGCAGGTCGACCGCGCGGTCGCCGGGATTGCGCGGCGTGCCGAGATCGACCTTGTATTCGTTGACCGCCGCGCCGCTCGCGCGCACCTGCTCGACGAGGGTGAGCAAGGGACTGCCGAACGGCACCAGATCGCGCAGCAGATAGCGCCGCAACAACGGCAGCGACACCTCGAAAAAGGCCTCCGCCGCCACGTTGGCGTCGGCCACCATGCCATCGGACGTCACCACGATGACCGGATGCGGCAGTGCGTTGAGTACCGCATCGGCGGCGGTCGCTGTCAGCATTGGCTCGGCGGTCCTCATGCCGGCGTCCTCGCCATGCAGTCCAAATACGTCCTCAACCGGCCGCAGCCCGCTAAAAGGCACAGGTGAAAGGGCCGAGAACCGGCCATTTGGTGAGAGAGCGCGTGATCGGCGGTCGGTATGCACACGAATTAGGCGTTACCACGGTTCTGCATATAGATTAGCCAAATCCGCACGAGGCGCAAGTGCTGCACTGCAATATGATCAATTTCCCCGCCTTCCGCATAGCTGGCCTGTGGATGAGGCCAGGCGACCGGTTTTCCGGCTCCCTGCGGCGGTTCGCACAATCCCGGGACATGCGCTAAAGCCATGCCGGAATCGCAAGCGGAGCCGAGTTCATGACGGGCAGGGTTGCGGCTGTCGTCGTCGCAGCCGGGCGGGGCCATCGCGCCGGCAGCGAGGTGCCCAAGCAGTATCGGCAGATTGCCGGGGAACCGGTGATCCGGCCGACGCTTAATGCCTTTCTCGGCCACCCGCAGGTCGACGCCGTGCAGCCTGTCATCCATCCGGACGATGCCGACGCCTTCGGCGCGGCGACTGCGGGCCTGAAGAATCTCCTGCCCCCGGTTTGGGGCGGTACCACGCGGCAGGCCTCCGTGCGCGCCGGGCTCGAGGCGCTGCGCGCCGCCGCGCCAGATTTCGTCCTCATCCATGACGCGGCGCGACCGTTCTTGACCGGCGGCCTGATCACGCGCGCCATCGCCGCCGCGCAGCAGCACGGCGCGGCGGTGCCCGCCATCGCCATCGCCGACACCGTGAAAAGAATCGACGCGCACGACCTGGTCAGCGAAACGCTCGATCGCAGCCGCCTGCGCACCGTGCAGACACCGCAAGCCTTCGCCTATGGCCTCATCAGCGATTTGCACCGCCGCGCCGCGGCGGCCGGTCGCGAGGACTTTACCGACGACGCCGCGCTCGCCGAATGGGCGGGGCATCGCGTTAGTGTGTTCGCCGGCGAGAGCGGCAATGTGAAGCTCACGACCAACGACGATTTCGCCCGCGCCGAGGCCTTGCGTAGCGCTTCACTCGCGGAGGTGCGCATCGGCAACGGATTCGACGTGCACGCCTTCGCCGAGGGCGATCACGTCATGCTCGGCGGGGTGCGCATTGCGCATTCGCGGGGCGTGACCGGACATTCCGACGCCGACGTGGCGCTGCATGCGCTGGTCGACGCCATCTTGGGCGCGCTCGCCGAGGGCGATATCGGGACCCACTTTCCGCCAAGCGATCCGCAATGGCGAGGCGCATCGTCCGACCGCTTTCTCACCTTCGCGTGCGAGCGCGTGCGTGCGCGCGAAGGCTTGATCGCCCATCTCGACGTGACCGTCGTATGCGAGGCGCCTCGCGTTTCGCAGCATCGCGACGCGATGCGCGCGCGGATCGCCGCGATTACCGGCATCGCCATCGACCGCGTGGCGGTCAAGGCGACCACCAGCGAGAAACTTGGCTTCACCGGCCGCGGCGAAGGCATCGTGGCTATGGCGACCGCGACTGTGCGGTTGCCGTGGAGCGCATCGTGATCGATACCGCGCTGCGCGCGGCGGCAAAGCGCGTACTCGCTGCTTTTCGCGCGCGCGGCCTCACCGTCGCGACGGCGGAATCCTGCACCGGCGGGCTGGTCGCCGCGGCACTCACCGATATCGCCGGGTCCTCCGACGTGGTCGATCGCGGCTTCGTCACTTACTCGAATGCGGCGAAGGAGGCGATGCTGGGCGTGCCGGCGGTAATGCTCACGCACCACGGCGCGGTGAGTGGCGAGACTGCGGCGGCCATGGCCGCCGGCGCGTTGAAAAATTCGCAGGCCGACGTAGCGGTGGCGATCACCGGCATTGCCGGTCCGGGCGGCGGCAGCAAACAAAAACCCGTCGGCCTCGTTTATTTCGCCGCGGCGAGCCGCGACGGCCGCTACATCGCGCGCACGCGCCGTTACGGCAAGATCGGACGCCGCCGCGTGCGTGAGCGCTCGGTCGCCGAAGCGCTTGAGCTGCTGCAATTGGTCGCGGAAGACGCGCGGCC
>Ga0302325_10033387_pt1 | contig 10544 bp, 6 predicted proteins | sample Palsa_T0_2_FD_201948 | JGI IMG/M metagenome (GOLD analysis project Ga0302325, IMG submission 201948) | Peat permafrost microbial communities from Stordalen Mire near Abisko, Sweden - Palsa_T0_2 | ecosystem: Environmental > Terrestrial > Soil > Palsa > Peat permafrost | place: Sweden: Abisko...
CGTTGGCGAAGGTAAAATAGTATTCCGCTTGGGTGTTAAGCAGATCGAGGGAATACGCGTGGTAAGTCTTGTCCCAGAATTGCGTGTTCTCTGCTTGCAGCCTAAAGCCGGAGGGATTGCTGAACCCCGGTTTCGTGAAGTCCAGACGAACGAATCCGGTCCCGGTAATGAATTCCGGCTGCTGAGCGAGACCGGGAACTTCGGTCGCTGAGTAAAGGGTCGTGGTCGGATCGGGATCGGATAAACGACCCGGACCGATGTGTACCAAGAGTCCTCCGGGACGATAACCAAACACCAGCCGATTGCCGCTTAGATGGACAGCGCCTTCAAAGTGCGCCGTAGTGAATTCTCGGCGAAAGTTGCTCTTGCCACTCTCGGAACTCTCAGGTCCTTCTCCATAGAAAAACACCGAAGCCGCATCCTCATAGGCGGCGTCAGCCCTGAGGCTGAGGTGACCATCCAATAGCGACGGAGCTTCGAGCGAGGTCTGTCCTCGCCACCAGAGCTTGGTCGACCCTACCACGTAGGTATCGCTCACCAGGTTGTCGCGGAACAGGTCGCGGCGCACATACTGCGGGCCGAGCGAAAAGCCGCCTCCAGTGGGCAAGCCGCCCAGCGCCGCGCCCAGGCCGTTAGGGGGCATGAACAACGGGTTGATCACCTTGTTCTCGATCTCGACAAAGTCTTTTTCGCCGCGCGGCATTTGCAGTGCTTGAAGGTGCTGCGCTTTCGCGGTTTCGGCCGATGTGATCTCTTCGGTGCGCGACATCGGAGGATCCGGCGATTCCGAAGTCTGCTGCGCCGCAGCGCCCATGACGCAGGTCAAAGGGAGAATGAACAACAAGAAACAAAGCGGCCCTCGAGCTAGAAGGCCCATTGACGGGTGAGACTTAGGTCTAACTACCGGCCCCTCGCCCGTAGAGGCATTGAGCAACATGCTAGTCCTTTCTTGCGGCAACGATTGACCCACTGCTTGGTTTAGTTCGCGGCCTGTGATCGTAGCGAGGCGATCACAGACCTTCCATAGTGTCCTGGCAAAGTACCGATGGGGAGACCGTTGCCCAGCAGCGAGTCGCGAAACGCACGACTGAAAACAAAATCGATCATCACCGCGATGCAGCTCAGAGAGAAGATCGTTCTATTTGTCATGAAGCTGCGCAACCTGAGATGGATTCTTGCCATTGTCTTACCAGTATCGCGCTAACAATTGATGACGCGGCAGCCCCGCCGCCAGATGCGGCAGCAATACTTAGGCCAAACCCTTGAACGACCTAAGGGATCAGCTTTAGATGCTTTGACACGAACCTAAGGGTTCACGGTAAACTGTGGAAAAGGTTTAGCGAAATTGTTCCCACTTGTCAACCGGGGTGAACAAATTGCCATTCCATCTTCTTTATCAGCAATTTACGCTTCCGAAGTTCATCACTTGGGTCAATCGGTTGGTTGGATAGCGCAGAATGGCATTTCGACGAATGGTCGTGGTCGCGGGTCCGGGAGCCAGGTCAGGGGAAGCGGCATGAATCCAGATGGACCTGACGTATTCACAAGACCCACTGCTGTCAATCGATGACATGTGTCAAAATCGCTGTCAAAGCACTGACAAAACCGGCGGTCGAATTTGCTTTCAGTTCGCCAAAAAGCTGCATTAAACTCAAGCACTTCGAGCGCGCGGCTGGGGACTATGACTTTGGCAATACCCATGCGTCCAGCTTGTAGCCGGGTGCTCTGAAAGCAATGCTCGAACAAATCGAAACGATTGCTGCGGACCCGGAATCAAAAGACGACCAGAACACGCCATGATGATCGCGGGGTCGGAAAAAGGTCGATTGGAGAGGCTACTCTCCGTCATAAGCGATGTGCGCCCGGGTGAGAGCCTGGGGGCATTGCTTCTGACACTCGACCTCGCTCTTCTTCTGGGTGCCTACTACCTGCTTAAGACGGTGCGAGAATCTTTGATTCTGGCGGAAAGTGGCGCGGAGGTGAAAGCCTACTCCTCCGCGGCTCAAGCGATTATCTTGCTTGGCGTTGTGCCGCTGTATGGGTGGATCGCCACTCACCTGAACCGAAACCGGCTAATCCGTTGGACCACTTTGTTTTTTGCCTCAAACCTTATTGTTTTCTACTTCTTTGGGCGCGTCGGGATTCGGGAAGGGGTCGTCTATTACATCTGGGTGGGTATCTTTAATGTCTTCATCGTAGCGCAGTTGTGGGCCTTTGCTGCCGACTTGTTTACAGAGGATCAGGGGAAAAGGGTGGTGCATGGGCCGCCGGCAAGCTGATTGGGCCGTTTGGTCCCTACAACCTCATGCTCATCTCAGCATTTGCTCTGTGTATTTGTGCTCTAGCGTCGCGTCTTGCGGCCTACGTGATTACCAAGAGACAAGGAGAATCGGAAAAGCAAAAGAACACCGAGCCACTTGGCAAGGAAGGAGGATTCCAATTGATCCTTTCCGATCCCTACCTGCGTTTGATCGCCATTCTCACAATCCTGCTTAACGTCGTGATTGGCGCGGGCGACTTTATTTTTGGCAAGCTGCTGGTGGCTCACGCGAATGAGGTAGTCGGTACCGCCGCCAATGTCCTGCAGGCTAGAAAGGCCTACATTGGCGCATTCTATGCAAATTACTATGGGTGGATAAACCTCTTCAGTTTTCTTATTCAGGCTTTCCTGGTCTCGCGTATCTTTAAACGCATCGGAATACGCGCCTCTCTTTTTGTGCTCCCGGCGCTCTCGCTTGCGACCTTTCTATCGATTCTTGCCTATCCCGTGCTTGGCGTTGTGCGAGTGTTAAAGATTGGCGAGAACTCCGCGAACTACTCTTTGCAAAACACCGTAAGGCAAGCGCTCCTGTTGCCAACTTCACGAGAAGCGAAGTATAAAGCGAACGCGGCCATCGATACCTTCTGCGTTCGATTGGGGGATGTCCTGCAGGCCGCCGTTATCTTTGTAGGATCCACATTACATTTTGATGTTCGATCTTTTGCCGCGGTGAGTCTGGTGATGACGATCGTATGGATCTTCGTCGCTGTTCGACTTTATCAACAACCCGAACATTCGAATCGTGGTCCAGAATTTCGGGGCTCGTTGGGACATCCGGCCGTACTTCAGGGACCAGCGTCGTCAGTGTCGGAAGGTCCAGTTCAATGAGTTTGAAATGATTTTGGCGCTCGGTGACCGCTGACGAACGTTCCACGATCCGTGCCGCAAGATCCTTCTTATATCCGTGTCGTTGCTCCCAAACAGCTTCCGTTGACACCGCGTGGTAGCTCTTCCTCCGACGCCGAAGACGATTCATTGACGATCCCCCACGATGCACTACAATGCCTGCGTGTCAGGGCAGGCATACCCCAACAAAGCGTGCTTTTCCGTGGATGTATTTTTATTTGTTGGACACCGGGCTAGTTTCCCGCGATACCGTAGGTGACCCCTTTCCATTTCTTCGGTACGCTGGCTTGCCGTCTCGATTAGTTCCGGGTTGGCCCGCTCCGAATTGCGCACACGCTTACGAACCCTTCAGACCGGCGCCCCAAACCAAGTAGAATCTCCCAAATGGAACTCAAGGTGGTGTTCAGTGAAGATCCTGCGTTCGTTTTGAGCAGGGCTGGGGTTTTCCTTTCCTCGCAGCCGGTTCTCCACAATCTGGTTCTCTCCATCCTGCATGCACGCGTTGCACAAGGCGATCCGGGGCGCTATTGGATTGCAATCCAACGAGAAGACGTGGTTGGTGTTTTGCTGCAGTCGCCCCTGAAATTCCCAGCGACGCTGACACCGATGGAACCGCCGGTAGTGACGGCAATGGCCGACGCGATTGCGGATGCGGGCAACCCGCTGCCAGGAGTCAACGGCGAGGCGGCGACTGCGGCGATTTTCTCCGGCCAATGGAGCGAGCGTTCCAACTCGGCAGCCACGCCTTTCCAGGGGAACCGCCTTTATGAACTTCTGGAGATCAGAGAAGTTCCTGATGTCGAAGGCACGTTACGGCAGGCAGGTCCGAAAGATCGCAGCTTGATGATTTTCTGGACCCGTGCTTTCCAGCATGAAACTGGTGAATCTGCCTACGATACTGAACTGCGCGTGGATCGAGAGTTGGCGGCCGGACAACTGTGGTTGTGGGACCGAAACGGAGAGACGGTCTCTATGGCTCTTGCTCGCGAGCCAGTAGATGGAGTAGTCCGCCTGTCAGGCGTCTACACGCCCCCTGAAAGACGGAAACATGGTTACGCGGCGGCCTGCGTTCACGCTCTTTCGAGACGGATCCGCGACGCTGGATATCGCTGCATCCTCTACACCGACTTGGCGAATCCCACATCCAATTCCATCTACCGGCGAATTGGATATCGAGCTGTCGCAGAAGCTCTCCGCTATCGCTTTGAGTGATTACACGATTGGGGAACGGTTGCTTCCGCCAATCTCGTCCAAATACTTTGGGACGTCCTGCGCAGGGGGCCTTGACGACCGTCACCAGCGGCGCGGGCATGGCGGGCGCCGCCGCTCGCACATTACTTCGGCTGCAACCTCTCCGCCAACAGCAGACCCCCGCGCGTCCAAGCCGTCCGTATCAAAGATTTGAAGAAGTCCTCACCTTCATGTACATGGCCATAGAGGGTTCTTGGTTTACGCCAAAGTCGCTAAACATTGACCAACTAGCAGCTCAAGCAGGGAACTGCGGCGGTCGTCCGAAACCGGTTTTTCCGAACTGGCAGGCGGCAGCTGCCTGGAGTGCAACGCCATCGCACTTCCAATTTGCTCGAAAGCCCGAGTGCGCGCGGCGACGACGTCCCGCCGTGCGCAGCCCAGTAGAACAGAACAATCTTGCTCGGAGTAGCGTTCAAGAACCGTCATTACGTAGACAAAGCGCTCAAACGGCTCGAGTGCAAGAACTGCGGCAATCTCGACCTGCCCCACCGACGGGGCTTTGCCATGGCTGCTGATCGAGGCAGAGCTCGAACGGCCATTCTCTTCCATAGGCCGCGGCTTGATTGCCCTCACGGCGTTTACGATGATCACCCGCCGAGCCCAGGAACGCGCCCACTCCCTGAAAACCGGGTTGCCCTCTACCGCGTCCTCCAGACCGGAGACAAAACACTGCTCAGTCTTCTCACGATCCGCAGTTAGCAGGAACGACAGCAGGTAGAGGCTGTTCATGTCCTGGTCAAAGACCCGGTGGAAATCGTCCATGCTTGCGTACGGCGTGGGTCTCGTAATTTGCTTTGCCTCCGACATGTTCACCTCCGTCTTTCCTGTATTAGTCGTTTGAGGTTGGTGAAAATCGACAACGAAAACTGTTTTTCTGACGTTTTCTACGTCTCACTCTTTCCTTTCCAGTACCTGCGACGGTGTGCATTGACATCTTCGAGCCAGTTCCTTCAGCACGTGTCGAGTGAGAATGCCAGCGCAGGAAAACTTTGCGCCTTGCTTCATCAGATCGAAAATGGCCTCTTCCCCCTCGCGGCTGATGACGGTCAGGCTGCTTAAATCTATAACCACTTTGCGGCTGTCTGAGTCACGGCTCGCATTTCTCCAGCTGGTGCGAAGCTCATCGACCCACGGTTCGCTCAGCTTTCCTTCCACCACCAGCTTGCGTTGAGTTCGGGTATCGACGATGGAGATCTTGAACATATTGGATCGCAGGACGAACCAGGTAAGCGCAACGCGCATGCCAAAGGCGCACGCCTGCAAGATGTTGAAACTATTGGCGGAAGCAAAAACGCCGAGCGTTGTGTCAAGGAATGTCAAATCAGAATTGACACTTTTCAAGACGCGAGACAAAACAACGTAGAGTTGTGACAACGGCAGCAACCGTGTGAGTCAACTCAGAGAATCCGAAGAAACGCCAGGGTGGGGCCTGTGCGAGGTCATGGCTGGGGCGGAAACCTGCTTTCCAGACTTTCGTCGCCCACCGTCGAAACCTTACGACACTCTTCGCGGGTCGACACCAAGCTTCTTCATGCGAGCGATGAGGGTCGTACGCTTGAGGCCCATACGGGCCGCAGCGCCGTCGGTGCCTGCTACTCGTCCTTTAGTGGTTTTCAAAATGCGGACTATTTCATCCCGTTCAGTCGCTTCGCGAGTCCCGGCCAATGGGGTTGTCCTGCCGTTGGTCAGTTCCGCGATCGGCGCTTGCAACGCCGCGCTATGGGTAAGGATCACAGAACGCTCGATGAAGTTCTCCAGCTCGCGAATATTCCCCGGCCAATGCCAACTCGAGAGCTTCCTCAGGGCTGCGGCGGGAATCGATTCGATCTCCTTGTTCATGAGGCGGCCGTACTTCTGCGTAAAGTAGCGGACCAGCAATGGAATATCCTCCGGGCGCTCGCGCAAAGGTGGGATGCGGATCGGAAAGACATTCAGACGATAATACAAATCGCTGCGGAACTCGCGATTTTCCATCATTTTTTCGAGGTCGCGATTGGTGGCTGCTACCAGTCGAACGTCAACTTTCTTGGTTCGGTTGCTGCCCAGCCTTTCAAACTCACGCTCCTGCAGAGCGCGCAGCAATTTGGGCTGGATCTCGAGAGGAATGTCCCCGACCTCATCGAGGAACAGCGAGCCCTGGTCGGCCAGTTCGAGGCGGCCAACCTTCTGTGCAATCGCGCCAGTGAAGGCGCCTCTTTCATGTCCAAAAAGTTCACTCTCGAGCAGTCCTGTCGGAATCGCAGCACAGTTGAGCTTTACGAAGGTCCGCTCCTTGCGGCGGCTGCGTTCATGGATCGCCCGCGCGATCAATTCCTTTCCAGTGCCGGTCTCCCCGAGAAGCAAAACCGTCGAGTCGCTGGGAGCCACGGTTTCCACGAGGTTCAAAACATGGCGAAGAGCCGAACTCTGCCCCACAATTCCTTCGAAGTCCATCTCGCCACGAATTTCATCTTCCAGATACAATTTTTCCTGTGCAAGCTTGTCCTTGAGATCAGCGATCTCACCGTAGGCCAGCGCGTTCTCCACAGCGATCGCGACCTGCTGTCCAACTTGGGACAGGAAGGCCGTCGCCTCCCGATCAAAAGCATTCTCTTCCCGGCTCGCCAGGGCGAGCACGCCAAGCGAGCGATTCCTGCTAATGAGAGGCACGTCGCAGAACGAATTTATACCCTCGCCTGAGGCCTTGGCGTACATCTCCGGGGGAACTTCGGCCGGATCCAGGCGGTTCAAGACCCAGGGCTTGCCGCTTTGGTAAGTTTTACCGGGAAACGAATCCGCGATGGGAATCAATACCTGCTTTGTGAAGAATCCCCTGCGATCTGGGAAGTCGAGAGCGTGCACCCGCAAGTGCGCGCCGTCTGGCTCGGGAAGCATGATCGCTGCAGCGTCGCAGCGCATGACCTGACGAACACTCGCCGAGATTGCTCGCAGCAGTTCCTGAAAATTCAGGTTCGAGACGACCTGGTTGGTTAGATCAAGGATGAGCTTCAACCGATCCTGCGCCTGCCGTGACAAGTGGAAGTTCACGGCAGCATCGATGGCCAGCGCAATCTGGTCAGCGACCAGAGAAAGGAAACGGACTTCCTCCTCGAGGTAGGCATGCGGGTGGGTGCTGCCAATGCTCAGCGCACCGAGCCGGCGCTTGCCCCTGGCGAGCGGAAGGACACAAGTAGAGGCGATACCCAGTTCATTGAGGAATTCCCCATGCTTGGCAAACCGCGCCTCAGCCTTCCAGTCTGCCGTTACGAGAGCCTGCTGAGATTCATGTACCCATGCAATGGGGGTATCTTCCAGAACGACATCCGCCTGGCGCACATCGTGCCTTCTGCCATTGAAGTAGAGGAGATGCCAGCCGACTGTTTTGGTATCACTCTCAAACGCGACCAGCTGCAGGTGGTCAAAGGGAACAACCTCGAGCAGTGTCTTCAAAAGCACGTCACTCGCGGCGTCGCAATCGCTGCAGGTCCCAATCGCATTGGCCGCGCGCATCAGCGCCTGATAGCGTTGGGTGTAGATCTCTGAGATTGGTGCTTCCAAAGTGCTCATAGACTGCTTCGTTTGTCACATCGATTAGGAACACCCCAGCCACGGCTAACGCCCCCCATGCGGGCGCTGCGGATTCGTGGATATGTTTGATCTGATGTAGCCAAAGGGCAGAAAGCTTCGACAAAATGTCGTTGCCATTGCCACTTGTCGAAGTTTGTGTCGGGAGCGCTTGACAGACCGCAAAGTCAACTCTCGGATTCTGGTGCGCAACCTGCCCTCACTCAAGCATTTCCGAACAACTCCGCCACGGGCGCAACTTTGGCACCTCAGATGCCAGTATTGAATGCCGGCACGATTTACGTACTGTGACCATCAAGGTCGCGGAATTGTCGGCACTGATTCAAATATCGAGGAGTCCCATGATACGACGAACTGCAGTTATGCTTGCGAGCTTTGTCATGCTGATAGCTCTTGGCGCCACGGCTCAGGAGAGCCGGTCGGAGATCAGTGTGCAAGGCACGGGCTTTTTTACCCAGGACAGTAGCGGCCAAGGGGTCTCGCGGACAACCACAGATACCGGTGGTTTTCTCGTTGGGTACCGTTATCACTTCAATCGCTGGCTCTCCGGCGAAGCGAACTACGGCTACGACCGCGATACGCAGAAGTATTTCTCTGCTGGCGGACTGTCGCGAGTTCAATCCGACGTGCACACAGCCACTGCCGCTGCGGTTATTAGCCTTCCTTTCCGGATCAGCAGGCTCAATCCCTACGTTCTTGGCGGAGGCGGCAGCTTGATATTTCATCCAACCGGCAACGCGGGCGGCTTTGTGTCCGGTGCTGATACCCAGGCGAAAGGTGTTTTTCTCTACGGCGGCGGCGTCAGTTACGTGCTGACCCGACACCTGTCTTTGCTCGCTGAGTACAGGGGTTACGTTTACAAGGATGCCGATTTTGGCGTCAGGGCACTCAACACTGACAGCTGGGCGCACACGGCGCAACCGTCTGTTGGAATTGCCTTCCGATTCTGATCGTGTTGCTCCTGGTGGGCAGGTTTTCCTGCCTGCCAGGGGTGCTTTGATCGTTGTCGAGAGTTTGGGTAGTTGATCTGCGATTGCCTGCACTGTTGTTCGAGGAGCCGGCGAGCTACGTTCGCGAAGCTGGGACGTCGGGCAAACCCAAGTACAGATGGAAGGATTGAACATGCTGGAAAGCACGGTTGAGTTGTTGGGCGGTCTATGTTTGAGCGCTCTGCCTTTACTAATCAGTTTTTGTATCGTTGGCTCGATTGTTGCGGCCCTGAGAGCGGTCAGCCGGGCAAGCGCCATTGTGAACACGAAGGGGAAGGTCCGCGGTTTCGTCGCAGAAGTGACGGTCTGGGGTGACCTCGACCGCGATATTCCAAGAAGCCAAATGTCCGGAGGAAACGCACCATGGCTGACAGAGAGCGCAAGAACTGGAGAGAGTTGTGCAACGCCGCGCTGAGAGCAAAAGATCCCGATGAGTTACTGAAGATCGTTCAGGAACTCAACCAGGCCCTAAAACACGAAGAACAAGTCCGGCGTGATTTCAGGGAGGCCATGAGAGCGAACTGGGCTTCGCCTAAATCAACGGCTGAGAATGGCGAAATTAAGAGTGAAGCAGTGACATTTCAACGGAGTGGAAACCCGTCCGCGCAGGCCTCGAGAGGTTCCGTCCAAACACCGAGACTGAAAACACCTAGGGAGCATTCTGTGGCTGTGGCTAGGACAGCGTACCGCCTGTCCGCTTTGATCCGCGACAACGTGCGGCGCGGAGGACTGTCGGCACTCATCTTGGTGCTTTCTGCGTTGCATCTTCTAGCGTTCGCTCCATCTGCCCACGCGGTATCCCCCGCAGCGGCGGGGAAGAACGCCCAGCGATGGAGCGTGCGAGTCGATAAAGTCGATACCGGCGATGTGAGCCCGGATCCATCTCTCGAATCCGCCCTCCACAAGAGTCTTATGAGAGAGCTAGCCAGAACGAAGCGCTTCAAGCAAGTGCTGCTTAGCGATGACCGAAGCGCGAATGAAGTTCCTGAGCTGCTGATTTTGAAAACGACCGTGCAAGAATACGCCCCAGGTGGCGAGACTCGTGGGACCGCCCTCGATGACGCTGGTTTGCTGGGAGACGTCGGGGGACTTTTCCTTAGGCTTTGCGGAAGGACGACGGTGAGTGGGGCAACCCAACTGAATGCCCGCATTCAGCTTTACACACGGGAAGGCCACCTCGTTCTGGAGCGTGTTGTTGAAGGCGATGTTGGGTTCACCGGCGACAACTCGCGAGCTACTCACAACCTGGCACACAACGTTGCAGTCACCCTGAAGCGGTCAACCTTGCCGGACACGGCAATCGTGGACTCCGAACAAGAGACTGCGAGCGTGTCCAACTACCAAGTTGGCACGATCACTGCGGCACAATGCCATCAAGCCGCCCCTGCCGATACTCGTGTCAGCAGCTGCGAGGTTTCGCTGAGAGTCGGCGACACCGCTTTTGGGGTGTTGTACGCAGCGCCCGTCGGCATGGATAACGTACGGTATGAAACAGGTCGTGAGCTCCTAGTTCTAGTCGGAGAGGACACGATTACTTACAACGATATGTTAGGCAATTCATTCCAAGTGCCGAT
>Ga0302325_10033388_pt1 | contig 10544 bp, 6 predicted proteins | sample Palsa_T0_2_FD_201948 | JGI IMG/M metagenome (GOLD analysis project Ga0302325, IMG submission 201948) | Peat permafrost microbial communities from Stordalen Mire near Abisko, Sweden - Palsa_T0_2 | ecosystem: Environmental > Terrestrial > Soil > Palsa > Peat permafrost | place: Sweden: Abisko...
CGGGTCGTATTGAAAGTCCGGGTGTTCCTGACCCAGGTAGTAATTCACCGTCCAATTGATGCTCTTGCGCGGCGTTAGGACCACGCCAAACAATTCATCTTTGTAGCCATTGACCGGCTCGGTTTGATTGGTGCCGTTGACCATCCAATAGTTCACCGCGAGCTGGTCGTTGACCTGGTAATTGGCGCGCACGCCCATGTGGTAGAACGGCAAAAAATCGAACCAGAAGGATCGCGAGTAGTTGATCTGGTCTTTGGTGTAATTTCCTTCCAGTCCGATGGAGCTCGCCCATTTGCCGAAATCCAAGGTCAACCCGCGGCCGATGGGAGCTACGTAAGTGCCATAAGCCTGAAAAACCGCGCGATACACGTCGGACCGCGGTTCGTTCGCCGGATTCCCCTGCAGCGTTTCGGTCGCTTGACCGTATTGCAAATCGAGGCGAGCGCCAAAGCGTTTTCCGTTGGAGGGGTCTGGGGCGTTTTCGAGGACCAGGTCGGCTTGATTCAGGCTGAAAGCGTTGCTGCTGACGTCGTACGCGCGGAGAAGATTGGCGCGGCCGATCGGGGCGTTGAAATTGTATTCGTAATAACCGTCCATCAGAAGATTGATGGTGGTTCCTCCCAGCAGGTCGAAGCTATTCCGGGTTTCGGCAGTCGCGGGCTTTGGCGAAGGATCGCTGGCGCTTGGCGTCGTTTGTGGTGCGGGTTGCGCTTGCGGCGTTGCTTGCGGTTGCGATTGGACCGGAAGCGCCGTGGGAGGCTGGTAAGCAACGCTTTCGCTGGGCTGCGCTGCGGGTAGCCTGGCTTGCAGGTCGCTCACCTGTTTCTGAAGCTGCTCGACCACGGCGCGCAGTTCTCGCACTTGCTCGCTCAAGGTCGCGTCAGCGGCATTCGACGCCTGCGGCGGGGCCTGGCTCTGCTGAGCCTTTGCGGGAGCTGGGAGTAAGGCCATCATCAGGAATAAACAGATCCGGTTGCCCCGGGCGATGGAGGTGAGAGATGAGCTTCGCAAACGAGTGGACATGCTTTTTCTCCTGCATCTTCGTAGGTGAGAGGATGGCGAGCGTTGAGATCTGAATTTCAAATTCCGATACCTTTGGAATTGACAGGGAAAAGCCCAACTTACGGACTCTACGGTCTTTCCTGTAAGAAAGTCGTAATTGCCGCTTACTTTTTTGGGGAGGCCTTTTCCAAAGGGTCACTGCAATGGAAGGCAAAGAAATGAGATCAAACAGGGCCCTACAATTACTTTACTTTTTTGCACAGATGGATCGGAGTCCTCTTTGGGGGATGGGCCATTCAACAGGGTGCGGTGAAGATCTAAAAGAAACTAGTGCCGGCTGCCCGCGTTTTGGGCAACCGGCGCTAGAGATCTTCAGACGTTAACTACGCTTCGCCCTTTTCGCTTTTAGTGACCAAAGTCGAAGAGCTCGAATAGGTCACTGATCGCCGGGCTATTGACCGGCACGTAAGGATTGTCGGTTTCCGCGATGGGATTCGGGAAATTGTCGCGGCTGCGATGTGTTACCGTTCCGATCCCCCAGTTCTTTTCGATGAACTTCAGGATCGAGACATGGTCGCCATAGTTGTGGGTGATGTGCCCTGGCTTGGTGAAGCGCGACACCACGATCAAGGGGACACGCGTACCGTCGCCGAAGAAATCGAGCGGTTGAATGTAGCCTGAGTCGTAATAGCCACCGCCTTCATCTTCGGTGATGATGATCGCAGTGTCCTTCCAATAAGGACTCGCCTGGACCATGTCCACGATCTTCTTAGTGAACCCTTCGAATAAATCGAGCTTCGAAGAGGCCGGATGGCCGTCGACGAATCCACTGGGCTTGGCGAATGAAACGGCCGGCAGCGTACCGTTGGCGATGTCAGCATAAAGGTTGAGGGTGTCCTGCATATGTGCGGTGCGGACATCCGCATTGGCCATGGTGGAGGTGTCGTACTGGAATGGGTTGCAGATGTTGCAGTACTCATCGCTGCTGGCACCATCGGCGTAGTAGTTCAGTTGGTATTTGTCGCCGAGGTACTGATCCCACTGGTCGCCGTAAAACTTCCACGAAATGTTGTTCTGATTCAGATCGTCGCCGATGCTGGGCGTCGATGAAGGTGGAATTGTATACGCGGTATTGTTCGGGTTGTTGTCGGTGTATGCGTTACTGCCGTCGCCAAAGTAGCCCGGGTTGTAATTATTCAGCAGGTAATAGTGTCCCGGTTCGCAGCGGGCGTCGACGGGCCGCGGGAGAGAGTGGAGGTACTTCACGATGGGTCCTACTCCGGGCTGAGCTGGGTCCGCGCATTTGCTGTAGGATCCGGCGCCGTACTCAGCGCCATAACCGTACGAGCCGCCGCCATAGCCATCTTCGGTGTACCAGTTGTTGGTGCCGGGGGCAGGATTGGGATTCTCGATCTCGTCCACGGTTCCCTGGTTTATGGTGCCTATCGATACTTCCACGTTCTCGGGCGGTTTCTGTGGGTGGCCGTCGCCATCACTGAACCAGATCGCATCACCGTGGCCCAACATGATGTGGTTTGGACCGGTTCCACCGCTCACTGACTGGTGGAAGTTGTCGCTCATCGCGTATTGGTCGGCGAGGCTTTTGAGGTAGGGCGCGTCGCCGGCCTGGACGTTGTAGAAGCCCATGGCCGCGGAACCTTCGCCAGTGGTTTCATAATTAAATCCGGCGGGTTGCGCGAGGCCGTTCGTTCCTGCGCCCACGGTCACTTCCACCCACGGGAACAATTGAGATTTGCAACCGGACGGGTTGCGCTTGTTGGCGTGAGACACGCTGCAATCCATCTGCTGCCACATCTGGTAGAAGCGATGGACCGGGCTTGCCGAATACGAGTCGTAGGGAGCGCCCGGCGTCAACTGGAAAGGTCCTGAGGGCAGGGCATTATAGTCAATGATCCGGGTGTCCGGAGTACCCTTTGCCAAGCCAGTGCCGCCAGTTGCCAGATATTGGTAGTAGTCCGGCGCCAAGCCATCCTCGACAACTTCCGCTGCGGCGGTGGTGGAAACGTATGGTGTTGTGGGACCGCCTGCCAGTGGCAGCGGCAGGATGTTGCCGGGGAACTGGGACTTAGGCGGGTTCAGCAGAAAGGGATCCGGAGTCGAATCCGTCGCCGCGAGCTGTTGCGCCTTGGCGAAGTTCGGACCCGGCGTGCCATCGGCGTTGACGATGCCTTCCGAAAGCAGATTCCAAACCGATTCCCCGTTCTTCGGTTGGTAGGTAGCGAACACGTGGTCGAAGCTCCGGTTCTCACCGATGATGACGATCACGTGTTTGATCGGCGTTCGGCTCTCGGAGCCATGCCCGTCGCCCTGGCCCGCGTTGGCCAAGGAAGCACCTGCGACGAACTGGAAAAGCGCGATGGACGTGAGTCCAATGCGCAGACAAAGCAAGCTTTTTGAAGCGACATGCTTTAGGTACATTTTCCCTCCCCTTTCGTGAGATACGGGATTGCATCGGCATCCAGCAATCCTTACCGCATACAAAATCGAAAATCAGTTCCTGCCGCCCGCCTGACCGGGCAAATTATTACTGCTCGAAGACTGGGAAGCGCTCGATAGAGGCGGCTTCGCGGTATCCGGCGCTTCTACGCGAATCGTTCCCATCATTCCTCCGTCTTCGTGCTCCAGCAGATGACAGTGATAAACAAACGTGCCAACGGTATTCGGATCGCGAAAATCCATGCGCAGCCGCACGCTGGGGTATTGAAGCGTTTTGCCATCGTAAAACGGCACATTCACGGTGTCGCGAAGAAAAGGCTCGTTGACAGGCACGCCGGACCAATCGACGAGCATGAAGTGCAGCTGATGAATGTGGAAGTCATGCAGTTCGTTCGATCGGTTCTCGATGATCCAATCTTCCACGTCGCCCTGCTTCACAATAATGTTGGGCTCGACGGCGTTTGGGTCGAACGGCGCGGGCGTTTGGCCGTCCACGGTGAGGTAAAAGGTGGTGGCACTGAGGGGATTCTTTGGATCCTCGAGCTTTTCGGAGAAATATAACTTCCGAACGCGAACGGGAGTCACGTTCCCGAGCCACGGCAGCGTGGGAGGCGGAAGCGGATCGGGCTTCGGGTTCAGCGTTGAACGCGGCTCCGGCGCATCGGCCGCGGCCACAATTGTGGAAATCGCGCGATTCGGATCGTTTTCACCACCCCGCCCAGTATCTACGCTCCGCGTCACCAGAAGTCCGAGGACGCCCAGAGGCGGCCCGGTTACAATGAATTCCGCTCGGGCGCCAGGAGGCACTCCGATGTGATTCCGCCACTGGATACTGTTGGCCGCGTCGCCATTCTCGTTCAAGGGCACGCCGTCGATGGCCACGATGCCCAGCATCTGCGGCGCCTTCTTGAAGAGAACCTCCAAATTCAAATACGTGATGGCCGAGGCATTCAGGACTCGCCACAGTTGGCGTTCCGACGGCTTCATCTTGATGGCGGCGGGCGGATATTCCGGATACGGCACCGGTACGAAATTGATGGAGAGGTCCTTGGCCGGCATCCCGAAACCGGTGCCGGTATTGGCCGAGTCTCCGTCGCGATCGATCAGCATGTGCGGCACAACCGGTTCCGATTTCGAGGGCGGAGCCTTGGGGTTCAGTAAGTCCTGATCGCGAATCACAAACACACGTTCCGGCAAGCCTGCTAATTCGTGATTCGCGCGCTCGATTCCTTCGACGATCAAAGCGCCGGAGGCGCCGCCGAGAACTTGCGCTTTGCTGAATCCGTGGATGTGCGGGTGGTACCAATACAACCCGGGAGGCTCGTTCTCGGGAATGCGAAAGCGATACTCGAACGGCGGCTCACCCGGCTGGATCGATGTCTTTAGGACGTCGTCCTGATGGCAGAGCGGAGGAACGGTGAGCCCGTGAAAATGTAAATTGGTGGAGGTCAACGTCATCGAAGCGGAAGTGCATGGATCGGCATTCTTCTGAGGTTTGATGCGAGCGTGACTGTGGCTAGCGGTTGCGGCGGGATCGCCGGTGTCACTCAACTCGTTCTTCAAATGCAAAATAAGCAGGTCACCAGGACTCAGCCGCAGCGTGGGCGATTGGCTGCCGTCGCCGTAAACGTAGCAGTAGCGAATTGTGCCGCTGCCGTCGGCAAAGTTGCGAAGCGTCAAATCAACTTTCAGGACGCCGTTCTGGCTGCGCAGATCCGCGGGCTCCGGCACCGCGCTTCCTATCGCCGGGCGGGGGCAAGGAATGTTGGGGATGTTCTGGGCGTGGAGAGTCCGATATCCGGAAGCAAGAAACAAACCGACGAACATCAAGAGGATCAGCTTCTGCAACAGGGGGACGGTTAAGCGAGACGATCGTCCTTCAAGAGACGAACTGACAGCAACCATGCGGTAATTCCCCAAGTTGGCTTATCCGATTCAAAGGCTGGTTGGTGCATCCTACCCTTCCATAGTCATCGATACAACGGATTTGCCCTCGGTCCAGAGGAATCTTGTGGAAAAATATTTTAGCCGCGCCGGGCAATCGCGAACCGCCGGCAGGCGACGGTGATTTCGTACTGTAGCTGCTATAACCAGGGCTGAAATCGCCGAGCAAAAGAGCTAGGCGAGGCGGCGCGCCGGGCGCTGAGCGGACATCAGGACGAGTTTGGCATTTTACGCGGGTGGCATGTCTTGGGGGTCGAAGCTGACGAACTCTTCTTCCCACGCGTAGCCGGGCGCGTGCAGCAGTCGAACGCAGCGGTTCCAGCGCAGGATGGCGTCGTCGTTTCCCGCAGGTCGGATTTTCTCGGCTTCGCCGAAGCAGTCCATCGCGCGTCCGAAAAGCGGCAGGACAGTGTGGGGCAGGTGGCCGCTGCGAAGCTGGACCTTGGCGCGGCGTTCGTAGAGGATACCGGTGTAGTAGAGGCGTTCGTAGCGTTCGGTAAGTTTTTGGAAGGTTTCTTCCACTTCGCGGTAGCGGTCGGGCGACGCACCGATGAATTGATCGGTGATCGCGAGGCCCAGCAGGCGCAAGGCGAGCTGATGCTGCGGGTCGATCGCGAGGATATCGCGGCAGATCGACTCCGCCTCTTCCGGCTCGTTGAGGTAGCGGTAGTGCTTTACTTTGGCAATGGCTTCGGCGATCCCTGATTTAGAAATGGACTTCAGCTCGTATTCCATGGCGCCTCCCTTGGTGGTTCTTGCGCGCCCTTGCGGCGGGGTTAATCTGCTTCGGCCCTTTTGGCCGTCGCGGCCGTTTTGGCACCGCGAATTTTGCGGACCAACATCAACAGCGGATCGTAGTACTCGTCCACCACGCGCTCCTTCAGTGGGATGATGGCGTTGTCGGTGATATGGATGTCTTCGGGACAGACCTCGGTGCAACACTTGGTGATGTTACATAGGCCGATGCCTAGCTCGTCTTTCAGCAGCCGGGTGCGCGAGGCCCCGTCGAGCGGGTGCATTTCGAGGCCGGCAACGCGAACGAAGAAACGAGGGCCGCCGAACTGTTCCTGCTTGGCGTGGTCGCGCAGGACGTGACAGACGTTCTGGCAGAGGAAGCACTCGATGCACTTGCGAAATTCCTGCACGCGGTCGACGTCGCGCTGGTCCATTTTCCACTCGACGCCGGGCCGGGGCTGAAACGGCGGGATTTTGCGGTTCACTTTGTAATTCCAGGAGACGTCGGTGACCAGATCCTTGATCAGCGGAAAAGCTTTCATGGGCATGATGGTGATGGGCTGATCGAGAAGAAGCGAATCCATGCGCGTCTTGCAAGTGAGCCGGGGCTTGCCATTCACTTCGGCGGAACACGATCCGCATTTCCCGGCCTTGCAATTCCAGCGCACGGCGAGGTCGGGCGCCTGGTGGGCTTGAATCGAGTGCAGCGCATCGAGCACCACCATGCCGGGAACGAGCGGGACGCGATAATCGGCGGCCTTGCCGCTTTCGCGGTCACCCCGGAACACGCGCAAGGTTGCTTCGGCCATTTCAAACCTCCGGCAATCGCTACTTATCTTCGGCCAAGATCTGCCTCAAGTCGTCGGGCATCGCTGCGACCGGCGTTTCGAAGAGCTGCATCGAATCGCCCTTTCGAACGACGACATTATTCTTCCGTCCCCATGCGTCGTCCAGATTTGGGTAGTCCAAGCGGCTGTGGGCTCCGCGGCTTTCGCGGCGAGCGAGAGCGGCGCGGGTACAGGCTTCGGAAACCGTGAGCATGCACTGAAGGTCGCGCGCCAGGTGCCAGCCCGGATTGAAGAGGCGTGAGCCTTCGACATGTACGCGCGCGGCGCGTGCCTTCAGTTTTTCGATTTCCGTCAACGCGTTCCGAAGATCCTGTTCGGTGCGAAAGATGCCGACGAGAGTTTGCATCACGTCCTGCAGATCATGATGAATTTGGTAGGGACTCTCGCCGCCGGGACGGTCGAACGGCGCGAGTAACTCGCGCTCGGCCTGCTCGATTTGGGCGCCGTCGATCGCAGGTAGTCCCGCCGTCTTGGCGTGCTGCGCGGCTGCCATTCCCGCGCGACGCCCGAAGACCAGCAAATCCGAAAGTGAATTGCCGCCGAGGCGATTCGCGCCGTGCAAGCCCGCGGCTGCTTCGCCCGCGGCAAAAAGCCCGGGAACAGATGCTTGCGCCGTCTCGGCATCCACGCGAATGCCGCCCATGACGTAGTGGCAAGTGGGGCCGACTTCCATCGGCCCTTTGGTGATGTCCACGTCCGCGAGTTCGAGAAACTGGTGATACATGCTGGGCAGCTTGCGCTTCACATAGTCGGCGGGCTTGTGGGAGATGTCCAGAAACGCGCCACCGTGCTCGGTACCGCGGCCCTCACGCACCTCGGTGTAGATCGCGCGAGCAACCACGTCGCGGGTGGAAAGCTCCATTTTCTTAGGGTCGTATCGCTGCATGAAACGCTCGCCGTTTTTGTTGCACAGAGTTCCACCTTCACCGCGCACCGCTTCGGTGACCAGAATCCCCTGCACGCCGGGCGGCCAGACCATGCCGGTGGGATGGAACTGCACAAATTCCAGGTCCATTAATTCAGCGCCGGCGTCGAAAGCGAGGGCCATGCCGTCGCCGGTGTATTCCCAGGAGTTGGAGGTGATTTTCCAGGCCTTGCCAATGCCGCCGGTGGCGATGACGATCGAGTTGGCCTTGAAAACGGCGAAGCGACCTTGTTCGCGCCAATAGGCGAAAGCGCCGGCGATGCGGTCGCCGTCTTTGAGGAGGCGGGTGACGGTGCACTCCATGTAAACGTCGATTCCTTGATGCACGCCGCGGTCTTGCAAGGTGCGGATCATTTCGAGGCCGGTGCGATCGCCGACGTGGCAGAGGCGTTTGAAGGTGTGGCCGCCGAAGGCGCGTTGCAGGATTTCGCCGCTCTCGGTGCGATCGAAGAGCGCGCCCCACTGCTCGAGCTCGCGGACGCGGTCGGGCGCTTCCATTGCGTGTAGCTGCGCCATGCGCCAGTTGTTGAGGAACTTGCCGCCGCGCATGGTGTCGCGGAAGTGGGTGCGCCAGTCGTCGGCTTTGTCGACGTTGGACATCGCCGCGGCAATACCGCCTTCGGCCATCACGGTGTGCGCCTTGCCGAGGAGCGACTTACAGATAACGCCGACGCGTGCGCCCTGCGCGAGGGCCTCGATCGCGGCGCGCAGTCCGGCGCCGCCCGCGCCGATAATCAGAACGTCGTGCTCGTGGATTTCGTATTTGGTGTTCACAGCAGCCGGATGTCCTTGAGGACGCCCACCGATAGCAGGCGGATATAAAGGTCGGTGAGGCCGACCGAAAACAAGCTGAGCCACGCCCACAGCATGTGGCGCTCGTTCAAGACGCTCACCCAGCGCCAGGCGGTGCGGCGTGGCGGGCCGAAGGTGGTGCACGAAAAGCAATCGAGCTTTCCTCCCGCGAGATGACGCAGCGAGTGGCAGGAGAATGTGTACGTCGTAAGTAGAACGACGTTCACCAGCATCACCAGGGAGCCGACGCCGATTCCGAATCCTTCCGGGAAAAGGAAGGCGTGCGCGGCGTCGTACCACAGGAAGCAGAGAAACAGGACCGCGAGGTAGAAAAAGTAGCGATGTACATTTTGCAGGATGAACGGGAACGCGGTTTCGCCGCGGTACGGGCGCCCGCTTCGTTCGCTCACCGCGCAGGCCGGCGGATCGAGGAAAAATGCACGGTAATACGCTTTGCGATAGTAATAGCAGGTGGCGCGAAACCCGAGTGGACCACCGAGAATCAAGATTGCTGGAGAAAACGGCCACCAGCGGTGGCGCGCGTCAATCAGCGGAGAATAGAACGGGGAGATATACGGTCCCCATTCGTAGAATTTGCCCTCGAACGCGCGGAGCGTGGCGTAAACGCCAAACCCGCCCAGCACTAACACGACCGGGAGGATTTCCACCCACCATGCATCCTGCCGCTGCGTGCTGCCGAAACGGCTTACGCCGACCGTTGCCGATGACTCAGCCATGGGATCACCGCCCTTTGCGGCATAGAGTAATCAGTAAATCGGCATTTGCAACCAGAATTTTGAGAAATCTCAGCGAAAGAAACAAATTCAGGGCTGCGGATGGGTGTGGACCAGGCCCAGCGATGCCCTACATTAATTCTTCAATAAACGAGCGGGCCACGTCGGGGGCGCCCGTGGGTTGAGCTGGACGAGAGGTCCGTCGTTCAAGACCGGCTCGGCGCCGTGCAGAGTGAGAACTGAGAACGTCGATGCGCTCGAAGAATTTCCCGATGAGGATTTCGGGAGGTAGGTTTACTTTATTGCGCGAGGCGCCGCCGTCAGCTAGGGCAGCGCGAACGCCACAATCGAGTCACTCTGCGGTTCTTCGGTAACTCCGCGGTGCCCTCCCGCTGCAATCACCAGAAACTGCTTGCCACCCTTGCGCGTCTGGTAGGTGATCGGAGTGGCGCCGCCGCTGGCCGGAAGTTGAGACTTCCAAATTTCTTTGCCGGTGGCTACGTCGAACGCACGAATCGAATGATCGATCATCGTTCCGGCGACAAATACTAATCCGCCGGCGGTGACGATCGGACCGCCCAGGCTGGGGGCTCCTTCCGGAACCGCGGAATTGCCAGGCGCGAGAGAACCGAGCGGAACCTGCCAGCGAATCACGCCGGCTGCCATGTCCACGGCGGTCAGAGTTCCCCAAGGCGGTGGCGCACACGGGAGATGATGCGCCTTGGCAAATAAGAAAGTGCGAAACATGCCGTACGGTCCACCGGCCTGCCGGGTGTATTCTCCGTCCTCTGCGTGTTCATCTGCTTCGGCGCGGAATTTGTCGGCGGGAATCACGCGCATCTTGGACGGCAAATTATTGGTGTTGACCACCAGCAAGCTGTTTTGCGGGTCGTATGCGTAACCGCTCCAATTCATGCCGCCGACATTCCCAGGGACGGACAGCGAGCCATGCACACTGGGCGGAGTGAAAAGTCCGTCGTTGCGGAGACTCTTGAGACGCTCGCGGCAAAATTCACGATCTTCGGGGGTGATGCCCCAGGCGTCGCCGGCTGAGAGTTTTTGCGGCGCCACAGCCGGCGGCGCCGAAGGAAAAGGCTGGGTGGGCGA
>Ga0302325_10033392_pt1 | contig 10543 bp, 14 predicted proteins | sample Palsa_T0_2_FD_201948 | JGI IMG/M metagenome (GOLD analysis project Ga0302325, IMG submission 201948) | Peat permafrost microbial communities from Stordalen Mire near Abisko, Sweden - Palsa_T0_2 | ecosystem: Environmental > Terrestrial > Soil > Palsa > Peat permafrost | place: Sweden: Abisko...
TTAATCAATTCAATTAACTCATTATAGATAGATGTTCTGGGTACGTAGTGTGTTTCAGTACAGCAAAATTTCAAATCTCATGTGGCCATCATTCCTCATTCCTCATTACTCTTTCATACTCTCTCACCCCAACCGATCGTCAAACATGCAAAAATTCAAACACTCAATTCAAAAATCTTCTCCTTCTCCTTCTCCTTCTCCTTCTGAACAGTCTCACCACTCAACTCCATCCTCTTCGGCCCCGGACTCCTCGGCACAAGGCTAAACCCCACTCCATCCACAAACACATCTCCTTCCCCATCTCTCCTAGCAACAGGGGGTAAAGGACTAAGCGGACTCACATCCCCCACCCCTCTATACCCCCTCCCATCTCCCCATCCACCTCCCGCACTTCCACTTCTCGCAACACCAATTTCTCCTCCAGACATCTTCTCATCACCGTGCCAGTCATGATCATCACTCCTATTACTTAACGCGCTCACTTTCGAGCGCTGAGACATACTCCTCGCAATTCCGGGTGGGAGAAGGGTGTCCATGTCATCCATTGGTGGGAGGAGGGGAGAGGGGGGCGGGTATTCTGCTTTGCCTAGGCGGTGATTACGAAAGAGGCGTCTCAAGAAAAACACTGCAATTACAAGGATCACTCCTGCACCAACTATTGCTTGTCAACTTTCATCTTCAAGACTCAACGATTAGAAGCAAAACGGTGGACTCACCAGCCACGCCAATACCAATCATCGTTGTCGTATTGCTATGTTTCGCCGTCGCCTGAAGAGTTCCATTCTCCCCGGTGCCAGATCCGGTGTCGACAGTTCCTCCATTAGTACCGGTATTTGCACCAGTACTGCCTCCTGAGACTGGACCAGGGAGTCTGGCACCTGAGGTTGAAGGCGCACTATCAGGAGCGGCGGTGAAAGATGTCAAGAGTGTACTTGGAAGGGTGGTGGATGGCTGTGCTTGATCACTCGAAGTCAACACAGATGATGATGTAGAGGCGCCCACGGGTGGTGCTTGGGTGGCAGAAGTCACAGGCTTCAACGTTATTTTGGTTGGTGCAGCAGCTGCTGGCGGTGTTGTCGAAATAGAAGTAGTTGTTGCTGGAGGATTCCCTCCACCTACAACTCCAGGAGATAAAACAGGGGCAGTAGTCGGACCAGCTTCCACGCTCAGAAGCGTACCCGTAGGATCAACGCCAACGGACAGTAGCGGTGCAGTCGTCGGTCCAATACCAGCACCGATCAGAGGTCCGGAAGTAGGCGCCACGCCTAGTGAAAGAAGAGGGTCGCTTGTCGGCCCTACTCCCACTCCCAAGATAGGTCCAGAGGTGGGAGCAGCGGCCAGGGAAAGAAGAGGATCCGAGGTTGGTCCTACGCCTACACCCAGAAGTGGACCTCCACTTGCTGCCGATGATGTACCTGAATCGCCTCCAAGAACAGGGGCGAGGAGTCCACCAGCCGCAGTTCCTACACCTCCAAGAAGACCGCTGTCCGCTGTGGGTGATGCCGTCTATGAAAATTTTAATCATTTCCCGAATTCGTGAGATAGTCACTTACGCTTGTGGATGTTGATGCAGCTGGAGATGTCGTATCACTCCCACCTCCTAAAAGGCCGCCCAACAACGCAGCTCTCAGTGAGAGTCCTTCATTCCGTGCCTCCAGATTTTCCCCATCCACTCCCCGACGCCAAAGACCAAACCTCATGGCAGATAATTATGAAATAAAAGAACCTGTTTAAGAAAGGGACGAGGGTCCCGCCCAATGGAAAGAGTAGAGCTAAAAGATCATATCATTAATCAATCAATCAATCGGTCGTTGAAGCTCTAGACCAGATTTCATCAAGCAGAAAGCAACACAACGAACAGAAGGGAAATGAACCAAAGTGGCGCACTTGAAGCCTATTCAGCTTCCTCACACTTGAAACCAGATATCACGATTAGAGCGATTTGCGCTCGGTACGTTTCTGGCCCTGCTTCTTCCCTCTCGAAATGGAAAGACTTCTGCGGATGCGGGAAGACGCCCAGGGGCGCAGCCTCCCCAAAGAAACCGCAATCGAATCGCGAGGCCTGTTGTGCGCATCATTTCAGCGGTTTTGGCAGAAAGAAGAAACCCCTGAAACTGAAGATCGTGTTTTGTGTGGTTGAGTGATTGAGGGCGGTAGGCCTCGCTAAAGGCCTGTAACAGATGCTGTCTGTGCAGTTTATGCTTTGCAGGCATGTCGGGCCCCTGGAAGATCGTGAACTCGCGAGGTAAGCTTATTTGTGGCTTGGTAGTGTGCATGAATGGGGAGATTCATGATCTTAGGATTTGTTTGCCAATAAAACGCATCAGAGGGAGTCATGTGATCTACACGTGATCTGAATATCAACCGCTGTTGCACCCGTATCAACCCAGCAGATTGACGATCCCTAATTTCCGGCTCAATGTATAATGATTTCCTCCATCTGGGAGGTATCAAGACCTTCAATCACCTCCCCATCCATAACATTCTGCACATAACACTCCCCCACTAACCTAAACCCACTATTCTCCGCCCTCATCACGAACGGCACCGAAACTCCCGGTATAATGAATACCAAATCCCCACTCTCTGCCTCCAAAGGTGCTAGCCCCATGTACCCTGCATCGATGATCAGAATCCTTCTCCCACGGCAAGCCTCCAGAATCATCTCCACCTGGCGTTTGTAACTAGGTGGTAAGCCCTTCAACCACTTTCGAACCGGTATCTGAGATGCTTCGCTCCCATCATCTTCCACGAATCTCTGAACTGCTTTTTCAACCACGGAGGAATAGACAACGTTGCCAGTAACAACCGTGTATACGAAAAGGTCGCCCTTTTTATCAGCTAATCTATCATTGCCACAGACCATGGTAACGGTGCTTTTTGGGCGTTTGGAAGCGCCGGGACCGACCTTCGCACGTATCTCATCGACCGTTTCTTGCAGTCCGCCGGTCGATTCATTTTGCGCCTCATGTTCTTCCTCTACCGGAAAAAGAGTCGAAGCAAGGGTTTTCCATTGACGGAAAGGCGGGATATCGGCATTGTGGGGGCAAGGGTCTCCAATACCTGATATCTTGCCCAGACGGAATGCTTTCGTTTTAATATGAGCTGAGAATGTACCATCGTGTGCTACCTCTTTGACGGTGAAAGGTAACGTGTCTTGAGCACGAGTTTGGCCTGGAATGACGAATTCGCCTCCTGCTCTGAAATCACGATACCTTGACCAGAAACGTTGCTTGCGTCCCAGGCCTAGAGGTGGGCTCTGAATTCGGATACTCCAATCAGGAACCCAGGATGGCAAACCGGCCAGCTGGGAGCGTCCTTTTATTGCACTGAGTAGCTCGAGACCAATTTTGTTCAACAAGTACGTTGCTACAGCTGTGTAGACATGGGTTGGCGACAAGCCATAATCTGGGATGATATCTGGATTGATGCCTTCATTCGAGAGTAGTGGTAAGAGTGCGTAAATCTTATCACGAGGGTCCGTGGCTTCGCAGTGTCGAGCCCGGAGAAGCTCCGTCAAGACTTGGAATTCAACTGCAACTGCGTCGATTGGAGTCATTTGCCGCCGGTTAATGATATATGGCAAATTCTCTACCCATTTGGCGGACACGTTAAACTGCTTGAAGTGCTTGACAGCATCCCAAGATATGGTCTTTTGGCCACAATACACCACAGCGCTTTTGGAGAGAACTGCCTCTTGCAAGACCCAGATGCGATTGAACCATGGTCTGTTGAAGAGCGATTCCAGCATGTGAATTTCTGGACGTATGATCCGGTCCTCAGGTTCATAAGGGTTAAGTGGCTCGTAAGTGAAATCTGGATCATCAATCTGGCGGAGCCAGTCGATTGCCGAATCACTGTCCTCGCTGGCCTCCCCAAGATGAATGACAACCTGTTCGGCTTGTGTGTAGATCTTCGCCATGAGGCTCAATTGGTGATTTCGCTCAGTAACCTCATTTTGATCGATGCATATCGAATCGATCCAGACCGTTCTAGGAGAGTCTTCTAGACGCAATCGCCTCAAGGCAGATACACAGTTCTGAGTAACAAGAAGGTGACCAGCGCGATCTCCCGCTGCAGTTCTACACTGAATCGATTTTTTGTCATCTGGACTTCCCCAGGTGTACGACAAAGCTTCGTATTTGGGTGAATCGCGAGCTCTGGTGGTGAAAAGGCTGCAGCAGATCGGATCCTCCGGCTTTCCAGGTTGAATATCGACCAGGCGGAACTCATCTTCAAGACTCAGGGGGAGGCCTGGATATTCCGATTGAGGAATTATCGATACCATCTTGTTCCGAATTGGTGATGAGAAGAGTATGTTGAGGGACCGGGCCGGGGAAAGGGTTCACCTGGTGCAGGATGCTTTGGAGGTCAGGCATCAACAATGTTTTATTACAGGCATCCTTGCATAGAAAACAGAAAAAGTAGTGCCTCTGGAGAACGATCTCACATAATCAAAGCTTATAGAAAGCTTGTCAACCATAGACAATAAGCCTATGCACTGAACGGAAGTCGGTTGCTCAACCAGTCCAAGGCAGAGTGAAGTTAACGCTGGTCAACTGCAGGCCCGTCGAAATGCGGCCGCTAAGCGTCTCACAAGCCCTTGGAATTTCAGAAAAACAGGGTTGTGGTTGGCCGAAGCTCCAGCGCCCGTCTCAGGCGGGGTGTGCGGGAGCCGTCAAGCCCTCCGAGCGGTCAGATGAAAATAGCATCAAGATTGGTCCGCTTCCCCTCACCAACAGCTTGCGCGGCGTATTTTTATCTGTCAGCAGCCAACTGCCCATCTTCACGGTTGTCTCTCTTCTCTCGACTTCTTGCTCTATCACCTCTCCATCCAGACTGCCCCCTAACCATTACAATGAAGCTCTCGACTGCCTTCCCAATTACTCTGGCCTGCATCAGCTCCTGTGCCGCGATCGAAGAGTATGTCCGACTTTCCCCGCCCCCAAGAAGCCCCAACTAACACCCCACAGTGTCCAACAAAGATCCAACTCCGGAACCTGCAGCATTGGCATCGCGCGCATTTATGGCGACATCAACTGGGACTTAACAGTCTACAACTGCGCCGCCTCGGAGCGACAAGACTTCAACATCATCGCAACCGTAAAGAACGCCGTGATGGACAAGGGCGAATCCATCACCGTGACCTCCGGCATACCACAACCGATCAAGATCACAAATGTGGACAATGCGCCGCCCTTTGATTATGATATACAGTTGTTGCAGGCGCCGTTGGACAATCCGGATGTCGGAATGACGAAAGTGCAGTTGACTTTTGAGATTGAGGAGGCTGGGTTGAAGTGGACAACGAGCGATTGCTCGGCCGGGAGTGTGATCTTTTCTGCGGGTTGGGAGAGCTGGAGTTGTGATTATGCTTGTAATTATACGATGACTGCTTCGAGGGAGCTATGAGCTATGTGCAGGAAATGGGGTCTAGGCGTCTGAAAGTTCATTTTGCGTTTGGAGCGTTTGGGATGGGGCGTTTACATGATATCACTGCTGTATCTTATGGTTGATCTAAGAGAATGAATTTACAACAATTGAACAGTTGCTATTTCTGCTGCGAAGTCTGCACCTTGACAGAATCATACCTTCGCTGATTACAGTATGGGCCTCGTGGGCTGACCCCCACAATGGCTGGCCCGAGCCGCTGAAACCCCGCCTCAATGCCAAGCCTAACCTTTGCAGATACCACCCCCAACTCTTTTCACAAATTTATTCCAAGTGGTAGGGAAGTTCGATCCCTCGAATATAGAACTAGACCAAGTTGCAACAGAGGTGGGACACATAACTCTTCTCGGCTGATTCGTCAACTCACCCCAAGAATCAGGCCCCCCAGATGCCCCAGGACTTGAGCATTTTGACTTCAGCCTAAGTCGTACAAAAATATGAAAAATATTGACTACTTTCCAATACAAATCGACCATTTTGAATATGATGAGTTTGCCATCGCTGGATTCTCCAAAATGTCCGTATCCTCTATTCACCTTGATACCAAAGCTCCAAACTTATATTCGACATCTCAGGCTTCCAATCTCTTTTGAAGCAAGGTGGAACTACATACGAGCGGATACAGAAAACAAGTAATTACCTGTGCTCGATAACTTCGACCATACTGACATAATTATTATATAGGTGGCCTTTGTGGTTCCGATGGAGAATAATTTCCTTTAGCCGGCCACTGCGCGGCCGAGACGTGGGCACTTGAAGGATGAGGGGTTTTGATATAATAAGAGCTTTTTGGGGAGGGCAGGATTATAGCGAGGAGAGGCGGAGAGGTTTTCATGTCAAGGCGCTGAAGGATGTTGGTGATCAAATATACTCATGCGTATTATATAGTTTGAGTTCTTCTGCCATTTTCAAAAGTCAAGAGGGGTTACTTGCAAGTAATGTAAGTGCTACGTACGGGAGGAAGCCTGAAGTAGCGGAAATCGTGCAGGGATAGGTTTCATGGTCTGTGCCTACGTTGGACTCCCAAGATTTTTTAAAGGGCTGGAAGCAATTCACTCTTGAATTAGAGAAAATATCACGTGTTTTTGTTGCACATCTGCATCTCATTTTGATTCGTTCTACGTATTCAATTGCAGCCGATTCGAAGCGCCGAAGCAAATCGTTCTGGTCGACGCTCAAGAGTTCCTCCATATTGATATAGGGCATGTATGAATCGAATTGCTTACAAGCCTCTGGATTTAGTTTAACTTTGATTCGAAAACTCATGTAGTAGGGACAATTCCATCAGAATGCAACTATCTGAGGTTTGTGGTGTTGGTGGTTATGTTCGTCTTTGTTGACTTTTCGCTCTGACGATCGTCAACCAACAATGAACCTTCCTCTCCTTTCCACTCCTCACTTCCTACTCTAGAACTTTCAACATCAAGAAGTCTATGCTATAGCTATCATATTAGTATCTTGAGTAATGCAATGGAAACCGTTTGTGAGTTCAAGTACATACTCTATTTAAGTTTTTGACAATTTCATTAGTTCGTTTCGCTCGACCTGGCGGTTTCGCCTTGTCGACTCGTCTTTCGCCCACCTTTCGAATTCGAAGAACCTTTAAACGTCGATGTGCAACAAAAGTTCGCAAACACGTGACTTTTCAGTCAGTAACTAATCAGAAACTCCGTCCTTCTCCTCTCTTTCCCTAATATTGAGTAAGGAGATACCCGAGCTTGGGAGACAAAGAAGGGCTAAACAAAGAATAATGCCAGAACTACTTCTCCAAAATTAAGTTTGAAACAATTGTTCCAGAGAGAAAAATTGAAGGATGTGGTGATCAAGAACTTGGAAGGCGAAAGTGATGGTTTGGAAGCAGATTTGGTGAGACTAAGGCAGAGCGGTGGAGGCGATTGAACCGTTTCGTCTATTTGTCGATCAAGCGGTCGAGCAGTTCTTGCCTTTGCCATCTCCAATATTTGGAGACACAAAGTCCAAGGCAATTACTTGCATAAAATACTAGATGGGAGATTAAAGGGCATACAGCCTGAACCAATCTATTTTTGGTTGGTTTTGACCAATTCAATCAAAGTGATAGTGTGGTTTTGTCGGTCGTCTTTCGCCACTGTTGACTCAACTTTCGATTCGAAGTAGCTTTCAAATACGATGTGCAACAAAAGTTGCAAAAGCACGTGATTACAGGGCATAACAGTGAATAGGGACTTTTTCAGGCTTTTTAAGGGTGATACTGACGGCAGATTTTGTGGGTTGGGGTGACTAGGGGCCGCTAGTGAGGTAGAAGGGCAAAAAGCCACGAAGACAAAGGGCAGAGATAAGAAGAGTCTGAGTGGCTAGGTAGTAATCGAGGACGAAAGTTCATAGGTAGAAGAAGTGTTGCTTATGGAATTTCTGGGGAGGGGATTTCCCGAGGTAACCAGCACATATGCGAGCTTTACATACAGCGTCTTTTAGGTTGAGACCTCCACCACTCACGAACACTTTGCCATCTTCCTGGCTTGCCAATCTCTTACATGATCACTTCGATTCTAAACCTACCAGGTTATACTTCCTTTACTCATACAACCGCCAACTCGCTTACCATCTACCCAGCTTGCAACTCCAACGATACCAACTTCCCGAAACATGCTTTATTTCCTTCGCCTTTACTCGCAGTATTCTGAAATGCTGAGATAAGCCAGGTTCAAGCTACCCCTTCCTTATCCTCCGCTTCCCAACCGCAACATCTGCCCAACTTCATATTTCTAGGGACTTTGAAGCCAGCGACGGCTCGATCCTGGCATCCATACCGCCCGAACTACTCATCAAAATCCTCTCCGAGGTCCCGTTTTCCTCTTTTCTCGGCCAAAATGGAGCTATACTAATGTTACGTCTGCACCTTCCAAGAAGCTTCTTATTTTCGGAATGCCAAAGTCCACACTTCCGATGAGAGATTTCCAGTGCGAGAGAAAGGATAGTCTTTGCAAACGTGCTTGTCAGCTGAATTTCTTTTGTTACCGGCATCGTTGTCAAAGTTGCTGGCTACATAGGGATCTTCACAAGTTTCATTGGATTGCCGTTCTATATAGCCAGTGGAATCCTGCATGGCAACGGGATTTCCAAGCCGTGTTCATTGCAAGGAGTTGGAATTCCCCCAAGTTGTACATATGGCAAATCTTCTGCGCTATATTCAGTACCTTGCACATCCATTGCTTCGAGTGATCTGACTGCTGGTGATGAGGCCTATTTCATCGCTTGGGCTGTGGGAGCGGCTTGGTTTGGTCAGCACGTTCTGCTCCCTTTGATCTATCTGAATTCTTGTGATTTTTATGCATGCCGGAGATTGAACTTTGACGTCAGATGGATGAATGATTTTAACTATCGCTGCTATGGGTGTGGAGGGACTGCTTCCTGTACAAGCGCACGGTTCACTGCATAGTATGCAGAGAAGTCATCTGGTTCTTGGAATTTATAGTACAAGACATGGTGCAGGTGGTCAAGTCTCTCTTTACGTGGTGGTTGCAGATCCGTAGGAACTCCTGATAGTTTTCATTCGAAGGCACGTTTATAGGGTTTACAAACCTCGTCGATTTATGAGTAAAAAAATATGAAAGATTTGGCACTCTTTGTGAATATACTTATGAATGGCTGGGGTAGCTCATGTTCTTGTAAGGACGGCGAAGTCAGAGGCTATATCACTGCACTCAAAAGGTAAGTCAATTCGGTACAGCGGGCGTCCCCATACCCACCCGGAGGGTGTATTCGTTTCTCTGGTTGTAACTGATAGCACTGGTCGACGAATTTTATCTAGTGTCTGCAATTATCTTGCAGATTGAAGCAATTTAATTGTTTCTTGCATCGAATAATCTCTAAGACGCAGAACGGAAAATATCCCTGATTTTGAAGACCCAGTCTGGGACCGAGCCAGTTGCTGTTCCACGTTGAAGTCTAGCCTAGGACGTGCAATGAGATAGATACTAGCTTCACTTACAATTGAAGAAATAAGTCTAGAAAGAAGCAGCCACATATGGCCTTGGCCTGTTGAACAACGCCCCTTATTGCAGCATGACAACAGGTTCGTACCGGGTGACACTCACTTTATTCAACTTTTTAGTATAGATTTTCAGGTGTAGAGCATAAGATTTCCACGGAATAGATTTCTTTCACTTGGAGGATGATGACAGCTTGCCGGTATCCGGCCGAGAATAATTCTCAGGCTGAACTTGGAGAATCTCGCCAAGGGCGAGATATGCAGGTACTCCACAACCACATACTTGCGCTCCAATCAAGATATAAGAAGAAGGCAATGGATCGGGGTGGATCCTACAGACTTCGACAGATACGGACACTATAGCGTCGGAATTGGATTCGCTCGAGCGCCTTATCAACGGCGAAACTCGGAGAAGAGGATTTTATGTAAGGGCAACCCAAATTCGGGGTTTGCGGGATATCAAGATAGTTCTAGAATGGTACTGCGGAATCGATGGGAGCATCGGTCACAAGAAATGCGAAAGGGTGCCTGGTTCCTCCTCCCCAGCAAAAGCTGGGTTGTTGTTTTGCCGTTTTCCTCTTAGGAGTACTCTTCTCACCACGGGCAAAAGTCTTTTGAGCTGCTCGCTTCATTGCGATATACGTTTGCTCGCGCAATAAAAGGCAACGAGTGCTGGTCAGGTGCCAAGAGCGGAGGAGGAGCGGGGCGGGGGAGGATTAGGGGCTCCTTGAGGGCTTCAACGAATCAGAACTCGACCAGGGGGAACATGTTCAGGGCAAGCGCCACAGTTGGCCGGGTTTCGCATTTAGGCCACCCTTCGCAGTCGATCCTTACAGGTTGCTTCTGCCAAAATTCCACATCCCAACCCTACTGCTTGTTTGGAACGTCTTTTGCCAGATGAACGCCAGCCTCGAATACCCGTGACATATACTGCCTGACCTGTTTTGCCTGTTCTCGAGTCTTCAAAATAGCCTCAGCACTACCACCCCCTGATCCCTCCTCTGCACTACCTTACGTAGGCGGCTCCGACCCTCGCAATACGGAGAACTCGAATCGGCCGGTTGGAGGAGGGAGCTTTGCGCCGCGCCAGCACCAGCTCGCAAACTTCGAAGAGTACGAACT